>Ga0209317_1000228_pt1 | contig 76395 bp, 75 predicted proteins | sample RifGroB2_FD_183994 | JGI IMG/M metagenome (GOLD analysis project Ga0209317, IMG submission 183994) | Soil microbial communities from Rifle, Colorado, USA - Groundwater B2 (SPAdes) (version 2) | ecosystem: Environmental > Terrestrial > Soil > Unclassified | place: Rifle, Colorado | collected...
GGGGGGGGATGGGGGTGTTTGGCACCGGAGCTACCCCATCCCCACCCCAACCCTCCCCTTGAAGGGGAGGGAGTTTTATCAGCGGAAGATCAGCACTAATCAGGATAAGTTTAGCTCCAACTGCTGGCTCCCCCCAGCTCCCCTCAGCGGTGCAGGCAGGCCTGCTGCCCGGATGCGTGCGAGTGACTCAAACCGTCTCTTTGCTTGGTGGCTTCAACGGCGGCGCAGTAGGCGCCCTGGAGCCCGTCCGGCTCGGTGACGCACATGCCGAGATCGCGCAGCAGCCCGTCATTGAGGCCGTAGATCCAGCTATGGACCGCGAGACTCTGACCACGGGACCAGGCATCCTGAACCACCGTGGTGAGACAGATATTGACCACCTGCTCGATCACGTTCAGCTCGCAAAGCCTGTCGACCCGGGTAGCCTCGTCGTCGATACCGCCCAGATATGCCTCGTGTTTGATACGCACATCCTGAAGATGCCTGAGCCAGTTGTCGATCAGTCCCAGCCTCGCGTTCTGCAGGGCCGCGGAAACTCCTCCGCAGCCGTAATGGCCACAGGCGATGATGTGCTTGACCTTCAGGATGTCGACGGCGTACTGCATCACGGAAAGACAGTTGAGGTCGGTGTGCACAACCAGGTTTGCCACGTTTCTATGCACAAAGAGTTCGCCGGGGAGAAGTCCCACGATCTCGTTGGCGGGGACGCGGCTGTCTGAGCAGCCGATCCAGAGATACTCCGGGGCCTGCTGCAGGGAGAGCCTGGTGAAAAAATCGGGATCTTCGGCATGCACCTGGTCGGTCCAGGCGCGGTTGTTGTCAAAGAGGCGATCTAGTTTCTGATTGTTTGGCATTGTTTTACCTGCTGTACTTTCCCTGGAACAATTGTCGACCCGGTTAACCATGAGCCGACTGTCCTACTTTGTACCACAAACCGGGGCGCTTTAAAATCTCAATGAGAAGGTATACGAGATATTCTCATTACGGTTCAGCGCATGGTCACCACCAACAGCAGCACCAGTGTGAGGAAGGAGTAGAAGATATAGATGTTCAGCTTTCCATGCTGCAGCCTCCGGACCGGCGCCGACTTGCGGTACAGGTATTCCAGGAAGGGGAGATAGATCCGCTCCAGCACGGTCTCGGGGAGATGGCTCTCGAAACGCCCCGGCAAGGGGAAGAGGCCCGTCACCTCGGTACGGTGCAGCTCCGGGCGCAGCGCGCCTCGAAACCACGAGACCAGCGTGGCGCCAAAAGATGACGAGGTGTACTGCATGCGGGGCGTGGGCTGCAGATAACCGCACCCCCAGGTGGAGGAGACGGCGTGCGGCAGGCTCCGCGCGCGCCGCAGCAGGAACAGCGCCACCAGGGCCGTCAACGCGAGCAGGCAGATTCCCAGAAGCGACAGCCACCCCAGAGGCACCAGGTCGGCGATCCCGCGGGAGGCGAGGGAGCCCCGGTAGCCGACGATGGCGCTGTTCAAGGGGAGGGCGATCAGCGCGGGCGCCACCCCGATCAGGATGCAGATCAGGGAGAGCAGGGCCATCGGCCAGAGCATCCAGGCGGGCGCCTCGTGACCTCCCGCGTGCTCGGCCGAGCGCGGCGTGCCGAGGAAGGCGACCCCGTACACCTTCACGAAGCAGGCGACGGCAAGGGCTCCGATGAGCGCCAGGACAGGTGCGGCCAGTCCGGGGGCGGCCCCGGCGATGCCGTGGTAGGAACGGATGGAGGAGAAAAAGCCCAGGTAGACCATCAGCTCGCTGACGAAGCCGTTCAAGGGGGGCAAGCCGCAGATGGCGACGGCGCCGACCAGAAAAAACAGGGAGCTGAAGGGGAGCCGCCGCGCCACCCCCCCCATCCGGTCGATCTGTCTGGTGCCGGTGGCATGGATCACGGAGCCGGCGGCGAGAAAGAGCAGCGCCTTGAAGGTGGCGTGGTTCACTACGTGCAGCAGCGCGCCGCCGAGCCCCAGCACGACCAGCGCCGGGTTCCCCTGGCTCTGCCCCACCAGCGCCGCGCCGAGCCCCATCATGATGATCCCGATGTTCTCTATGCTGTGGTAGGCCAGGAGCCTCTTCAGGTCGTGCTGCCCGATGGCGAAGGCAACGCCGATCACACCCGAGACCCCCCCCAGAACGAGCACGCTGCAGCCCCACCAGACCGGCAGATCGGTGAAGGCCGAGAAGACCCGCACCATCCCGTAGATCCCGGTCTTCAGCACCACTCCCGAGAGGATGGCCGAAATGTGGCTGGGGGCGTTGGCGTGCGCCGAGGGGAGCCAGATGTGAAGCGGCATCATGCCGGCCTTGAGGCCGAAGCCGATCAGGGCGGTGACGAAGATGCCGCTCGCGATCCCCGTCTGCGCCGAGAGGGTTCCCTGCGCCGGAAACAGGAAGGCGCCCGTGCTCCCCTGCAGCAGGGAAAACATGGCGAAGAGCGCCAGGGCACCGATGTGGGCCGTGATCAGGTAGAGGATCCCCGCATCGCGCACCTCCGGCTTCTCGTCCTCGGTGGTCAGGGTGAAATAGGCCGCCAGGGCCAAGACCTCCCAGGCGATCAGGAAAAGCACCGTGTTCCTCGCCAGAAGCAGCGTGGTGAGCGCCGCGGCCAAAAGCCCCAGGAAAAAGGTGAGCTTGCCGACGTTTCCCGGGTGCTTTTGCGCCGGCCAGTAGCCGACGCCGTAGACGGCGCTGCAGCCGGTAACGATGAAAACCGGCAGCAGAAAGAGCGCCGAGAGCGGATCGACCCCGACCTCGGCCGCTCCGAAGGGAAGTCCCAGGGGGACCACGAAGCCGAGCGAGGCGGGTGCCAGCAGGGTCCAGAGGGCGCCGGCCGCCCCGGAGAGGGAGCCCGCCAGCATCAGCGAGGCGGCGGCCTTTTGGGCGGCGCCGGACCCCTTGCGCAGCAGCAGGGGGATTCCCGAGAGCGCCTGGAAGGCGACGGCGAGCGAGAGCAGGATGAAAGGTGTCGACTCGCCGCAGGGGTGCACCGCTAGCTCCTCATGTCATGCTCGAAGCGCCGGGCAGCCTCGAGGATGCCGACCGGATCGCAGGCGTGGTTCAGGGTGGCCCGGAACTGCCCGTCGTGAAGCGCGTAGGCGAGCCGGGACAAAAGGTGCAGGTGGACCTTGACGGTGGGGCTCGTCAGCATGAAGAGTATCCGGACCGGCTTGCCGTCCAGCGCCCCGAAGTCGATGGGGCTCTCCAGGAAGCAAAGTGATATGGCCGGGGCAGGCTTGTTCTGCAGCAGGATGGGGTTTCTGACGTGCGGAATGGCGATGCCGTCGCCGACGGCGGTGGTGCCGAGCGCCTCGCGGGCGAGCAGCACCTGGAGCAGGAATTCCGGGTCCATCTGGGGCGGCAGCTTGAGAAGATTCACCACGTTTCTCAGCACCGAGAGCTTGTCGGCGCCGGGGACGCCGCAGTGGACGCCGCCGGCCTCCAGCGCCTCGAAGAGGGTTGGCAGCCGGATATCGGCCTGAGCCGCGGCGAAAAGCTCGGGGGGGACCTTGATGCCATGCTCCGTCGCCCACTCGAGCAGGTCGACCCGGTTGATCCGGTAGCTTCCCTTCACCAGGGCGGCCGGGAGCTTCTCCTTCTTGATCCACCTGATCACCGCACCCTCTTCCTTGTTGAGCAGAGCGGCTACTTCTGATGCCTTCATCAACATGCGGTTACTCCCCATGCTCGTGAACTTGAGAGATGTATAACACCCTTCCAACAAAGAAACAAGGTTTTGAACCGGAAAATTTTCGCGGGGGTCAGCGCCCCGCGCCGGCGGAGCGGGGCGCGAAAAGGCCCCCGGGACGGAATCCCGGGGGCCTTGGCACTTCTTTTAGACTGTTTTATATCCTAATGCTTGGAGTGCTGTTCTCCCCCGGGGACGTCCTGCCCGCCTGCCGAGTGGCACTCGCTGCAGTTGGTCTTGAAGAGTTCGTCGCCGATATCGACCGGATGCACGAACTCCGTCGTCTTGGCCCCCGCGGGGATGTTCTCCTGCTTCTGGCTCAGCACCGAATGGCACATGTTGCAGTCCTTGGAGATGATCCTGCCGTCTGCCGCCTTGTGCTTGCCGTCGTGGCAGCGGAAGCAGCCCGGGGTGTAGAAGTGGCCGATATGGTTGGGATAGGTGTTCCAGGCGAGCTTCATCGCCGGGAAGAAGTTCCTCTCGTAGATGTCCTGAACCTCGGAGACCGCCTTCTTGATCTCCTTCTCCTTGCTCTTGGCAAGGGCCGGATATTTCTCGGCGTAGTAGGCAGGGATTTCCTTGGCGATGGCTGCCTTGGCCTCTTCCTTGTTCTTGTAGGGCCTGGTGACGATCTCCACCGCGACCTTCTTCATGTACGGCAGGCTCCGGTCGATCCGACCGGAGACGAAGCTCTCATCCATCTCGATTCCGGGGGCGCGGTAGACGTGGGCCGGACGGTTGTGACAGTCGAGGCAGTCCATCACCCTCTTGCCGGCCTTGGCGACCTCGTCCCTGGTCAGCGGCTTGTCGGTATCGACGTACTCGGTGATCGAGCCGTCCTTCTCCTTCACCGCAATGTAGGGGATGTTCATGCGCTGCCTGTCGGTGGCGATGTAGGTCACCTCGGAGCCGATGTGCCAGTGGATCCCCTTGGAATGGGCGCTCTTCGGAGTGCCGCCGATGTTGATCAGCATGTTGATCTCGCGCGGCGAGTTTTCCTCATTGGGAGCGTAGTGATAGAAGATCTTCTGCCTTCCCGCGTAGAACTTCTCGGGCCAGTGGCAGTGCTCGCAGGTGTCGCGGGCCGGGCGCAGGTTGTCGATCGGGGTATGGATGGTCTCCGGGTAGGTCTTGAACACCACCGCGTAGAGCTGCCTCATCCCGGAGAGCTTTGCCTTTACGTACCAGGCGGCGCCGGGGCCGACATGGCATTCGACGCACTTCACCTTGGCGTGCGGGGAGTTTTTCCAGGCGACGTGCTCAGGCTCCATGACCACGTGGCAGAGCTCGCCGCAGAAGGTGGTCGATTCGGTGAACTCGAAACCCTTCAGCGAGGCGACCGAGACGAGCAGCACGAAGCCGATGCTGGCGAAAATGAAGAAGATGAACAGATGCCGCTTGTGCGGATCGTTGAAGTCGACCCGCGGAAAGGCCGGGATATCCTCGTCCGGGTGGGCGCGCCTCTTCTGCCGGACCAGGAACGCCCCTACCGGAACCAGGATGAGGCCGAAGATGAGCATCCCGGGGAACAGGAAGTAGGTCATCAGGCCCAGGTAGGGCTTCTCCACGCCGGTTATCCCCTCGTAGGAAAGGAAACCGATGATCAATCCGGCGGCCGTCACCGCCAGGATCATGCCGACGAGGCTGATCATGTTCCAAGCGTAGCCGGCGTACTTTCTAAGTGCCATGTGTTTCTCCTTGCATTAAGTTCGTGTCGCGGTAGTACTAAAAATCGCGTAACTTTACTCTGCGTAAACGAAATTGTCAAAACAAAGTAACTTAATTTCATCACACACACCATAAAACGTTAATCTACAAATTAGTAGTATATTTTCCTACAGTTAACGTTGCAAAAGACCGATGGTATGGTAAATTCTTAACGCCGTTATATCCATTTCGAACCGGATCCAGCGCCTGTTTTTCAGGTCCGACCGCAGCCAGAGGGGCAAAGGAGGATAGCTGTGAAGAGTCATGTCTGGCGACCGCTCTATGTCGTGCTGCTCGTTATCGCGTTGGTCCTGGTGGCGAGGGAGATCCTGGTGCCGGCCGATTTCGGCGTGGGCTCCCGGGGCTACATGTACGGCTGGCACCGCCCAAGCAACGTGCAGGAGTGGAAGCAGGTGTCGGTCAAGTACCGCACCGCGCAGTACTGCAAGAACTGCCACCGGGACAAGTACGACGAGATCGTCAAATCGCCCCACGCCGCCATCAACTGCGAGAACTGTCACGGTCCGGCGCTGGGGCATCCCGACGACCCCAGGTCGCTCACCATCGACCGCAGCCGCGCGCTCTGCGCCAGGTGCCATTTCCGCCTGGAGTACCCCACCAGCGGCCGCGGCAAGATCCGGGGCATCAATCCGGCGACCCATCACCCCGAGCTTGACTGCGTCACCTGCCACTGGCCGCACGACCCGAGAAAGGAGGGACGGACATGATATCGCGCAGAAATTTCTGCAGGAACTCCCTGCTGCTGGCGGGGGGGCTCGCCATCCCCCTGGCCGCGCTGGAGCTTTTCGACCCCGGGCGCCTGGAGGCCGAGAAGATCGACGGCAAGAAGGTGCGCTGGGTCTTCCTGGTCGACACCCAGAAGTGCGTCGGCTGCGGCCTCTGCGTCAAGGAGTGCAAGATCGAGAACGAGATCCCCTACGACGCCAACGTGACCCGGACCTGGGTCGAGCGCTACATCGTCACCAAGGACGGCAAGACCCACATCGACTCCCCCAAGGGGGCGCGCGACGGCTTCGAGAGCAGCAGCGTCGATATCGGGCACGGGAAGTTCGAGGAGATCCGAGCCGGGGAGATCGACAAGGCGTTCTTCGTGCCGAAACTGTGCAACCAGTGCGACAATCCCCCCTGCGTCCAGGTCTGCCCGGTGGGCGCCACCTACCAGACCGAGGACGGCGTGGTGCTGGTGGACCGGAAGTGGTGCATCGGCTGCGGCTACTGCATCATGGGGTGCCCCTACGGCGTGCGCTTCTTCCACCCGGTGCACCACGTTGCCGAGAAGTGCAACTTCTGCTACCACCGGATCACCAAGGGGATGCAGACCGGCTGCATCGACGCCTGCGCCTTCGGTGCCCGGCGCATCGGCAACATCAGGGATCCGGAGGACCCGGTGACCAGGATCATCATGACCGAGCGGGTCAACGTGCTCAAGGAAGAGTACGGCACCAAACCGCAGGTGTTCTACCTGGGGTTCACCAAGGAGGTAAGATAGCCATGGTGCATGGAGAAGCCTGGACCCTGAAAGAATTCTTCGTCTATCCCAATGAGTACATCTACTGGACCATCCAGATCGTCATGTACCCGTTCATGACCGGCCTGGTGGCCGGCGCCTTCGTGCTCTCTTCCCTGTACCACGTTTTCGGCGTTAAACAACTGAAGGAGATCGCCCGCTTCTCGCTGGTCTTCTCCTTTGCGCTGCTCCCGGTCGCCATGCTTCCGCTCATGCTGCACCTGCAGCAGCCCCAGCGCGGCATCGAGGTGATGCTGACCCCGCATTTCACCTCGGCGATCGCGGCCTTTGGCATCGTCTTCACGACCTACGGCATGATCGTCGCTTCCGAGCTCTGGTTCGTCTATCGCAGGCACTTCGTGGAGAGCGCCCTGGCGCTGCGCGCCATTGCGCAAAGAAGCCCCGGGCAGCAGCTGGCGCACCTGCTCTTCTCCGCCCTGACCCTGGGGGCGATGGATATCGGAGAGGACGCCCTGGAGGCCGACGAGCGGGCGGTGAAGAAGCTTGCCGGCGCCGGCATCCCGGTAGCCTGCTTCCTGCACGGCTACGCCGGGTTCATCTTCGGCTCGGTGAAGGCGAACGCCCTCTGGATGACGCCGCTCATGCCGGTCATCTTCATCTGTTCCGCGGTGGTCTCGGGGATCGCGCTCTGCATACTGACCTACATCGTCACCATGGAGATCAGGAAGCTTCTGGCCCGCTGGAGGAAACAGAACTATCCGGAACTTCCCTCCCCGGATGAGCTGAAAAGCGCCGAGACGCAGGTGGTTGCCATGACGGCGAGGTATCTGCTCATGTTCATGGGAGCGGCCATCACCCTGGAACTGCTCGACCTGGTCTTCCGGGGTTATACGGCGGTGAAATCGTGGGATATCCTGCGAAACGTCATCTACGAGAGGGATTTCGTCAACATCTTCGTGATCCAGTACGGGCTGGGGAACCTGCTCCCGTTCATTATCTTCCTGATGCCGCGCCTGACCATCAGGCGGGCCGTGGCGGGGACCATGCTGGTGCTTCTCGGCGTCTTCATGATGCGCTGGAACGTCGTCATCGGCGGCCAGGCCTTCTCCTCCTCGTTCTCGGGGTTCATGCATTACACGCTCCCGATCTGGCCGCACAGCATGGAAACCTTCAAGGAGGGATTCTTCGGCGCCGCGATGGTGGGGCTGGTGCCGTTTTTTCTGTTCTGGGTTTTGAACAAGGTGATGCCGGTTTTCAAGGAGACGCATTAAGTCAAAGGCGGGGCTAGGGGCTAGGGGCTGGGGGCTGGGGGCTGGAACCGTAGGTCGGGTTAGCCCGCAGGGCGTAACCCGACGTGCCGTTGAGGTGGCCGGGAGGCGGTGTCGGGTTACGCAACGCTAACCCGACCTACGCCTGCGCCTTAAAACAATGGGACGCAGATTTACCTGAAAAGGCCTGATAAAAAGCTTGTTTCTTTATCAGAATTGATCAGGTAAATCTGCGTCCCATTGCCTTACTGCCATCGCCTCAATGGTACCCGAACTCCTTCAGCATGCGGCTGTTGTCGCTCCACTCGCCGCTCACCCGGACGAACAGCTCCAGAAAGACCTTGGTGTCCAGAAGACGCTCTATCTCGTGGCGCGCCTGGGTCCCGATCCGCTTCAGCATCTCCCCCTTCTTCCCGATAACGATCCCTTTCTGGGAGTCCCGCTCCACGTTGATGGTCGCCGCAATCGAGACCAGACCGTCTTCGCGCTCCTTGAAGCTATCGACCACAACCGCCACGGAATAGGGAACCTCGTCATGGGTGAGCCGGAAAATCTTCTCCCTGATGATCTCCGCCGCGATGAAGCGCTCCGGCAGGTCGGTCAGGATGTCGTCCGGGAAGTAGCACGGTCCCTGCGGGAGCAGCCCGTGCACGAGCTGCACCAGCTGCTCGACGCCGTCTCCGGTGAAGGCGGAAACCGGGATGATCTCCTTGAACGGGTAGTTCTCGCCGTAGCAGAGCATCCGCTCCAGAAGCTCCCCCTTCGGCACCAGGTCGATCTTGTTCATGACCAGTATGACCGGTGCGGATACCCCCCCCAATACCTCTTTGATCATGCCGGCCTCCTTGACGGGGTCGGCTGCGCCGTCAACCAGGAACAGGATCAGGTCCACCCCCTGCACCGCGGAGAGCGCCTCCTCCACCATGAACTTGTTGAGCCGGCTTTTCGCCCTGTGTATGCCGGGGGTGTCGATGAAGACGATCTGCCCCCCCGGGATGTTGTGGATACCCTTGATCCGGTTCCGGGTGGTCTGCGGCTTGTCCGAGGTGATGACGATCTTTTCCCCGAGGATCCGGTTCAGCAAGGTCGATTTTCCGACGTTGGGGCGCCCGACGATTGAGACAAAACCGGAACGGAATATATTTTCTGACATGATACGCCTCCTGACTGTTTGCAGCTGCTGGATCAAAGCTGTTCAAGATACGGGAAAAGATGCGGGAAGGGAAGGTTTCTTTCCCGGCTCTGCTCCGATAGCTCACAGGCATCGGTAACCGTATCAAGTATACACCTAAGCGTCCGGGAGTAGATTTTGCCATGTGGGTCGACTGGTCATTCGCCCATAAGGGAAACCAGCGCATTACAGACCTGCCACCATCTGCGTACCCCATCCCCACCCTGTCCCTCCCCTTGAAGGGGAGGGGACGCGGTAGGGGAGGTTTCCTGAAACTCCTCCCCCTTCAAGGGGGAGGTCGGGAGGGGGATGGGGATTGCTGACCGTCACCCTACAGCTCCAGTAGATCCGCCGACCGCCTACCTCCGCTCCACTCCAGCGCAATCCCACTCCTGCTGAGAGTGGCATCTTCCCTTACGGCCGTCACTGTGACTCCGAACTCCTCGGCAAGCCTTGCCAGGTTGCGCCTCTTCTGCCCCACGAGGTCCGAAATCCTCCCCGGCGGCGCGAAGAAGCCGACGCTGCTCCCCTTGGGGAGATCGGCTGCCATCGCGCTCATCAGGTCGTAGAAAAGCTCGGATTCCACCAACTGCCCGAAGGCGGGATGGTAGGGGCCTGCCAGCAGCACCCCCGGAGCCTCCAGCTCTGCGGTCGGCTGCAGCCCGAGCCTCAGCACCGGCACGCGGGCACGCAGCGCCGCAAGGAGCATGCGCCTGCAAAGGGAGACCGCCTGCTCCAGCGACTGCGGCAGATAGCTTCCGGCACGGTAGAGACCGGCAAGCCCGGTCCCCGAGATGACCAGGGTCGGGTAGATCCGCAGGAACGAAGGGTTGAGCGAGAGGACCCGGTCCAGCGAAGCGAGCGAGCGCTCCGCGGAGTCACCGGGAAGACCGGGCATCAGTTGAACACCCACCGAAAATCCCGCTTCCTGAAGCAGGCCGACGGCGCGCTCGGCGTCTGCAGCGCCGTGCCCCCGCCCGGAAAGCCGCAGCACCTCCTCGTTCATCGATTGAACGCCCAGTTCCACCGTTTCCACCCCCATCGCCTTGAGGAAGGCGACGGTATCGGCATCAACGGCATCGGGCCTGGTGGAGAGCCGGATCGCGTTGAGGCTGCCTGAGGCGAGGAGCGGCTGCAGCGCCCCCAGGAGGTATTGCTGATCCGGTTTGGGGAGGGCGGTGAAGGTGCCGCCGTAAAAGGCCGCCTCCAGCCCCCTTCCCGGTGAGCTCTCCCGATACTGCGCGATCTTTGCCTGCATCTCCTCGGCGCCGGGGAGCATCCCTTTGGCCCCGGCGATCTTCTCCTGATCGCAGAAGACGCAGCGGTGCGGGCAGCCCAGGTGCGGGATGAAGAACGGGACCACGACCGGCCTCAAGCCCCCCCCTTCAGAAGGATCGTGGCCGCCCGGGCGGCATCCTGTTCCGCCTCCTTTTTGGTCCGCCCTACCCCCTCCCCCATCAGTTCGTCCCCGATATGGACCTCGACGGTGAAGCGCTTGTCGTGGTCGGGGCCGGTTACCTGCTTCAGTAGATAATTGGGGAGCCCGCCCCGGGTAAGCCTTGCCAGTTCCTGCAGCTCGGTCTTGGAATCGCGCCCGGAGAGCAGATCGGACGAGGTGTAGAGCGGCGCGAACAGCTCCGACACCACGCGTTTGGCCGGCTCTATGCCGCCATCCAGGTAAAGTGCGGCCAAAAGCGCCTCGAAGGCGTCGGCCAATAGCGAGCGCTTCTGCCTGCCGCCCCCCTTTTCCTCACCGCGTCCAAGGCGCAGACAGGAACCGAGATCCAGCTCGGCCGCGATCCTCCCCAGGCTCACCTCGTCCACCAGCGCAGCCCTGATCCGGGTCAGTTCCCCCTCCCGGCTGGTCGGGAACTGCACCAGGAGCAGATCGGAGAGCAGAAAGTCGAGCACCGAGTCCCCGAAGAACTCCAGGCGCTGGTTGTCCTTGCCGAACCCCGCCTCGTTCACATAGGTGCGGTGGGTCAGCGCCTCCTCCAGCAGAGTCCTGTCCCGGAACCGGTAACCCAGCTTTTCTTCAATGCCGGAGAGGCTGTCGTCGTCTCTTTTGTCCATTAGATTCATCCCTTGTTGTCCATAGGATCATGAGGCTGCCGTATGTTGCCCAAATATAGCCAAACCCCCGCCGCATGGCAATAGCCATGCGGGTTTGCGCCCATTTAAATGTTGCATAATTATCCCCCCTCACCTATAATTCAGTGATTTTATAGGGATCGTGAGAGCATCCATATGGGCTTTTTCATTACATTTGAAGGTATCGAAGGGTGCGGCAAGACCACCCAGCTCAGGCTCCTGAAGGAGCGGCTGGAGGCGGCCGGCGAAAAGGTGACCTCGACCAGGGAACCGGGAGGGTGTCCGGTCGCGGACCAGATGCGCGCCATCCTGCTGGACGCGCAAAACAGCGCCATCACGCCGCTCGCCGAGCTGCTGCTCTATGCGGCGGCGCGCGCCCAGCACGTGCAGGAGGTGATCGTCCCGGCGCTTGAGCGCGGCGAGATCGTCCTTTGCGACCGCTTCACCGACGCGACCATCGCCTACCAGGGACACGGCAGGGGGCTCGACCTGGAGACCATCGCGCAGTTGAACAGGTTAGCTACCGGCGGGGTGGAGCCGAAGCTGACCCTTCTGATCGACTGCCCCGTGCAGGTCGGGCTCTCCCGGGCGCTGGCCCGCATCGAGGCGGGAAGCGGCGCCCGCGAGGAGCGCTTCGAGCTGGAGTCGGTCCGCTTCCACGAGCGGGTGCGCGACGGCTATCTGGCGCTGGCCCGGGCCTACCCCGAGCGCTTCGTCGTGATCGACGGCTCGGGGGACGTGGCGCAGACCGAAAAGCGCCTCATCGAGGCACTCTCGACCCGGATCCCGGTCCGCGATCCGGCCGGTCCTGCCGCGCCGCCGGCGGGGCTCTAGATGCCATTCTCCGAGATCATCGGCCAGGACCGGGCCATAGCCGTCTTGCGCCGCTCCATCTCCATGGGACGGGTGGCGCACGCCTACCTCTTTTCCGGCATCGAGGGGTGCGGCAAGAGAAAGAGCGCCCTCGCCTTCATCCAGGCGGTCTTCTGCGGCAGGGAGGAGGCGTGCGGCGTCTGCTCCTGCTGCAAAAAAGTGGCAAACGGGCAGCACCCGGACCTCCATATCCTGGAGCCGGACGGCGCCTTCATCAAGATCGACCAGGTGAGGGAGCTGCAAAAGGAGCTCTCCTACCGCCCGTTCGAGGCTCCCAAGAAGGCGTGCATCATCGACGGCGCCGACAAGCTGAACCTCTCCTCGGGGAACGCGCTCCTGAAAACCCTGGAGGAGCCGCCGGGCGATGCTCTCATGATACTGATCGCGCCTGAGCGCTCAGCCGTGCTGCAGACCATCCTCTCCCGGTGCCAGGCCCTGCAGTTCCAGCCGCTTGCCGCCGAGCTGATCGAGGGGCGCCTGGTGCGGGACCGGTTTCCTGCCGAGGCGGCCCGGGTCGCAGCGACGCTCTCCGGCGGCAGCCTCAAAAGAGGGATCGAGATCGCGACCGACGGCGTCCTGGAGGGTCGCGGCAGCTTTCTGGAGCGGATCATCGCGCTGAACCTGAAGGATGTCAGCGCGCTCTTCGCCGCGGCAGAAGAGTTCGCCGCAGACAAGGAGGGGCTTCCGGGGCTCCTGGAACTGCTCCTGTCGTTTCTGCGCGACATCCTCATCTACCGCTCCACCCCCGGCGCGCTGGCAAACGCCGACCTGGAGCAGCTGATCGCCCGGGAGGCGGCCCGCTGCCCGGAGAGCCGGGTCATGGAGCTCATCGAGCAGCTGGTAGCCATGCGCCGGATGCTCGCCCGCAACGTGAACGCGCGGCTGGCGCTGGAAGTATTCTTCATGCGCTTCGCGGCGAGATAGGGGCGGCCTTTAAAGTCCCCCTTTGAAAAAGGGGGCTCAGGGGGATTTGATTTCGACGGTTGCAACGGCAAATCCCCCCCGACCCCCCTTTTTCAAAGGGGGGAGGTTCAGACAGCAGTAAACTTGGAGGCATTTTTGGCAAGGATCGTAAGAATACAGTTCAGCACCGCAGGAAAGCTCTACGACTTCACCGTCGGGAAGACGGCGATCAAGCCCGGCGACAAGGTGGTCGTCGAGACGGAGCGGGGCAAAAGCATAGGACACGTGGTGGCAGGCCCCATCGAGGTGGAAGACTCGCTTGTCCCCGAGGGGATCAAGCAGGTGCAGCGTCTGGCGGAGGCTCCCGATCTGGCGGCGCTCGCGGCCAACGCGGTCAAGGAGAAGGAGGCGCACAAGTTCTGCCTGACCCGGATCAAGGAACGCGGCATGGAGATGAAGCTCGTCAAGGTGGAATACCTCTTCGACGGGAGCAAGGCGATCTTCTATTTCACAGCGGACGGCCGGGTCGATTTCCGGGAGCTGGTGAAGGACCTGGCACACGCCTTCCACACCAGGATCGAGATGCGCCAGATCGGGGTGCGCGACGAATCGAAGATGGTGGGGGGGATCGGGATCTGCGGCAGGGAACTCTGCTGCTCCTCTTACCTGCGCGAATTCGAGCCGGTCTCGGTCAAGATGGCCAAGGAGCAGAACCTCGCCCTGAACCCGAGCAAGATTTCGGGGCAGTGCGGCAGGCTCCTTTGCTGCCTCTCCTACGAGTTCGACACCTACTGCAGCCTCAGGAAAGGGCTCCCCAAATGCGGCAAGAGGGTGCAGTGCGGCTGCGTGGACGGCGAGGTGGTGAAGGTCAACGTGCTTCAGGGGACCGTCACCGTGAAGAACTCGGACGACACCATGGTACAGTTGAAGGGTGACGACATCAAGCCCGAGAACGTGAGCGAGCGGGTGAAGAAACCGCAGCCGGGCAAAGGCGAGGCGCCGTCCCAGCAGGATGCCAAGGGAAAGGGATCCCAAGGGGCCGGCAAGCAGCGCCGCAACCGACCCGTTGACGTCAAGGAAAGGAAAAAGGAGAAACCATCATGAAACCGGCTTTCTACGTCACCACCCCGATCTACTACGTAAATGACGTGCCGCACATAGGCCATGCCTACACCACGCTGGCAGCCGACGTGCTGGCGCGCTACAAGCGGCTCATGGGTTTCGATGTCTTCTTCCTGACCGGAACCGACGAGCACGGGCAGAAGGTGGAGAAGGCGGCAAACGCCGCCGGCGAAACCCCTCTGGAGCTCGCCGACCGGGTCATGAAGCGGTTCCAGTCGCTCTGGGAGAAGCTGGAAATCTCCCACACCGACTTCATCCGGACCACCCAGGAGCGGCACAAGAAGGGGGTCTCGGTACTCTTCGAAAGGGTGCTGGAGAAGGGTGACATCTATCTGGGCGAGTACGAGGACTGGTACTGCACGCCGTGCGAGACCTTCTGGACCGAGACCCAGCTGATCGACTTCAAGTGCCCGGACTGCAACAGGCCGACCGAGAAGCTCAAGGAGGAGTCGTACTTCTTCCGGATGAGCAAATACCAGGAGCAGCTCTTGGCCCACATCGAGGCGAACCCGGAGTTCATCCAGCCCAAGAGCCGCCGAAACGAGATCATCTCCTTCGTGAAGGAGGGATTGAGGGACCTCTCGGTCTCCCGCACCACCTTCCAGTGGGGGATCCCGGTGCCGGGAAACGACAAGCACGTGGTCTACGTCTGGTTCGACGCCCTGGCGAACTACATCACCGCCCTGGGCTACCCCGACGAATCCGGCAATTTCGGCAAATACTGGCCCGCCGACGTGCAGCTGATCGGCAAGGACATCCTGCGCTTTCACACCGTCTACTGGCCGACCTTCCTGATGGCCGCCGGGCTCCCGATCCCCTCCAGGGTCTTCGCCCACGGCTGGTGGACCGTCGAGGGGCAGAAGATGAGCAAGAGCCTGCAGAACGTGGTCGAGCCGAACATGCTGATCGACAAGTACGGCGTGGACGCGGTGCGCTACTTCCTGCTGCGCGAGGTCCCCTTCGGCCTGGACGGCGACTTCTCGCACACCTCGCTGGTGCACCGGATCAACTCCGACCTCGCCAACGACCTGGGGAACCTGCTGAACCGCTCCACGGCGATGCTGGGGAAATATTTCGGCGGCGTGCTGCAGGAGCCGACCCGGGAAACCGAGCTGGATGCGGCCTACCGGGAGAAGACCCTCGCCATGGTGCCGCAGGTGGACGGGCATATCGAGGATCTCGCCTTCAGCAAGGCGCTGCAGTCAATCTGGGAGGTGATCTCGGCCGGGAACAAGTACATCGACGAGACCGCCCCCTGGACGCTGGCCAAGGACCCGGCCAACAAGGAGCGGCTCGCCACCGTCATGTACTACATGCTGGAATCGCAGAGGATCGTCTACTTCCTGCTCTCCGCCTTCATGCCGAAGACCGCGCAGAAGGGGCTCTGCTATCTGGGAGTAAGCGAGGCGCCCAGCCGTGACGGGCTCGCCTGGGGAGGACTCAAGGCGGGCACCACCATCGCCAAGGCCGAGGCGCTTTTCCCGAGGATCGAGGAGAAGGGGGAGTAGGGAAGGGATTCTTACAGCGCAAAATAGAAAAAGGGACGCTCCTATGGTGCGTCCCTTTTTCTTTCTATTGCAGGAGCGGCATTCCTGCCGCGATTCACGCAGCCGGTCAACTATACTTATCCCTCAGAAGGGAACTGGATTGCGGAGGACGGAGCACGGGCTGGGGCGAAGAAGTGGCTCAGTCCCCCCTCCCTAACCCTCCCCCTCCGGGGGCGGGGACTGATGGACCTCCGCTGCAGCGAGGAAAACCGGCTGCAGGTCGATTTCCAGATCCTCGAAAATCCCGACCCTTATGCGCTCCTCTTCTCCGTAGACATCCGGCCTGCCGTAGCGTCCTACATCCGTAAGCCTGAAGACGGTCACCGTCTTGCCTGACGGATCTACTATCCAGTATTCCTTCACCCCTGCCCTTTCATAGCGGAGGAATTTCTCCTTCAGGTCCTTTCGTGCGGTTGCAGGAGACAAGATCTCCACAATAAGGTCCGGGCATCCCTTGCAACCCTTATCGTCAAGCTTGGAACGATCGCATACCACGCTGATATCCGGCTGGACAACCGTTCTGACGGCGTCATCCGCCTCATCGCCTTCGGGCAGACGAACGTCGAAGGGAGCGGCATATACCTCACAGGCTGAATTCCGCAGATAATTCCCAAGCTGGAGTAATAATTCTCTTGAAACACCCTGATGAAACCGCGAAGGCGCCGGCGTCATATTATACGCAATGCCGTCAATCAGTTCCCAGCGCTCGCCGTCGTCCCACCTGAGATAATCGCCATACGTGAAAACCTCATCTTTATTTTGAGCCAATGGTCCCACGGGTTCTCTCCCCTTTGTCAGTTAAGCAGGAAACTACCGAAATAGTATACAGAAATTAATGTCCAATTCCAACAACTGACAGCGTTATCCGTTCGCTGCAGCAGAGCAGACGTAGGGTGGGCCCCGCCCACCTCGGGGACGGTGGGCGGGGCCCACCCTACTTACCCCTGAGCAACACTAGCCTCCCCCCGGAAGCGGCCTGAGCTCTCCCGGGGCCAGCATGAAGAAGAACCTGAACATGCAGTACTTGTAGAACTCCGAGAAGAGGAGCTTGAAGCTGCCTCGGTGGCTCCACCACTCTTCCTTGAGGTTGCGGGAATCGACCGGATGGGGATAGATGGCGACGTCCTTGGGGAGCGCGTTCCTGAAGATGAGCGTGGCGCGCTTCATGTGGTAGCGCGAGGTGATCAGCTTGATCGAGTTGATCTTGTGCCTCATGATCAGGTCGCGCGCGTAGATGGCGTTTTCCAGCGTGTTCCTGGAGACCTTCTCCAGGATGACGTTCTCCGCGCCATCCCCCAGGTAAAGTTCCCGCTTCTTCACCAGCGGATCGACCCCGATCAGGAACAGCTGGCGCCCCTTCCCTTCCCGGTACAGCTTCACCCCTTCCTCGATGCGGCCACGTCCGCCGGTGAGGACCACGATGGCCTCGGTCTGCACCTCCCGCTGGGAAAGCGAGAAGGTCTTGTAGACGAAGTCGACAAAAAGCACGCTCAAAATGAGCAGCAACAGCACCAGCAGGGAGAACAGCCCCTTTATTACGCCCATGATTGACACCTTTAAAACGCGACAAATGACCGACTTTTTGCTTGCATCTGCGGATTTCATCTGATATAACTTACGACTTCAGTAAACTCCGGAGGGTATAAAGAAATGTCCAGAATATGCGAGATATGCGGTAAAGGCCCTAGCTTCGGGAATAACGTCAGCCACGCCAACAACAAGACCAGCAAAATCTGGCGTCCGAACCTGCAGAAGATCAAGGCCGTGAGGAACGGTACCGTCAGGAGCATCAAGGTCTGCACCCGCTGCATCCGCTCCGGACACGTAACGAAAGCCCTCTAGACCAGAAGCTTTCTGCAAGTTATTAAAGCCGCGGCGCCCAGGCGCCGGCGGCTTTATTTTTGCCTCGAAAATCAACGGCAAAGAGCGGTGATCTCGATCTCCACCAGCGCCCCGCGCGGCAGCCCCTGCACCTCGACCGTGACGCGCGCGGGGGGCTCTTCCGGGAAGAAGCGCCCGTAGATGGCGTTCACCGCTGCGAAATCCCCCATCTGCGCCAGGTAGATCACCGTCTTCACCACGTCGCCGAAGCCGAGCCCCGAGGCGGCAAGCAGGGCCGCGATGTTCTTCATCACCTGTTCGGTCTCGGCCGCGATGCCGCCGGGGCAGATCTCGCCGGTCGCCGGGTCGAGCGCTATGGCACCGGAAAGAAAGAGGAACCCTCCCGCCTTGACCCCCTGGGAATACGGCCCGATCGCCTTGGGCGCCTGGTCGGTGCTGATGATCTCCTTGCTCATGTCTCCCCTCCTTGAAAGTCAGCTCCTCAGCCGCTCCACCTTGATGACCCCCCTCACCTTCATGACCGCGGCGAACACCTTCTTCAGATGGTCCAGATCGGTCACGTCGACCTCGAACAGGTTCTCCCCCCTCTTGTCCGGGGTGCTCTGGATGGAGGCGCTCGATATGTTGGCCTCGCAGTTGGTGATCGCGGTGGCGATGTTGGCCAGGATCCCCTTCTCGTCGTTGCAGACCACCCGGATCTTCACCGGCAGCGCGCTCTTTCTCCCCTTGTTCCAGGCCACCTCGATGCGGCGCTCGGGCTCCAGGGCCATGGCGAAGGAGCAGTCGCCGGTGTGCACGGTGACGCCGCGCCCGCGGGTGATGAAGCCGGTGATCTCGTCGCCGGGAAGCGGGTTGCAGCATTTGCCGAAGCGCACCAGCACGTCCTCGACGCCGTTGATCTGGATGGCGCTGGAGGATTTCCCCTTGAGCCGCTCGATCACCTTGCCGATCCGCGTCTCCTTGCGCTCCTGGGCTGCCTCGAGCTTCTCCGCCGGGATCAGCTTGGAGAGGATCTGGCTGCTGGAGAGCTTGCCGTACCCGACCGACGCCATCAGGTCGTCCTCGGCGACCAGGCCGAAGTCGATGGCGACCTTTTTCAGTTCGCCGGTCTTCTGCAGTTTCCCGAAGTTCAGGGAATAGCGGCGGAACTCCTTCTCGCAGATCTCCCGCCCGAGCGTGATGCTCCTGAGCCGCTCCTCGGTCTTGACCCAGGCCCTGATCTTGTTGCGCGCCCGGGTGCTCTTGACGATCTTCAGCCAGTCCTTGCTCGGGGTGTGGTGCGGCGAGGTGATCACCTCGACGATGTCGCCGGTCTTCAGCTCGTACTTGAGCGGAACCAGCTTGCCGTTCACCTTGGCGCCGACGCAGCGGTGTCCCACGTCGGTGTGCACGCTGTAGGCGAAGTCGATCGGCGTCGAACCCTTGGGGAACCCCTTGACGTCCCCCTTGGGGGTGAAGATGAAGACGTCCTCGGGAAAGAGCTCGACCCGGACCGTGTCCATGAACTCCTTGGAGTCGTCCAGCTCCTGCTGCCACTCCAGAAGCTGCCTGATCCAGGTGAAGCGCTTCACCTCCTTCTCGTCGTACCCCTTCCCTTCCTTGTACTTCCAGTGCGCGGCGATCCCCGACTCGGCCACCCGGTGCATGTCGGTGGTCCGGATCTGCACCTCCATCCGCTCGCCGTAGGGCCCTATCACCGTCGTGTGCAGCGACTGGTACATGTTCCCCTTGGGCATGGCGATGTAGTCCTTGAAGCGGCCGGGGATCGGCTTCCAGGTGGAGTGGATGATGCCAAGCACCTCGTAGCACTCGCGGATGTCGTCCACGGAGACCCGGATCGCGATCAGGTCGTAGATCTCGTCGATGTCGACGTTGCGGCTTTCCATCTTCCGGTAGATGGAATAAAGGTGCTTGGAGCGCCCCGACACGTCCCCCTTGATGCCGTGCTCCTCCAGCTGCTTCTTGATGATGTTCTTGACCGTGGTGACGTAGGACTCGCGCTCCTGCTTCTTCTTGGCGACCTTGCCGGCGAGATCGTAGTAGAGCTGCGGCTCCAGGTAGCGGAAGGAGAGGTCCTCCAGCTCGCCCTTGACCCAGGAGATGCCGAGCCGGTTCGCGATCGGCGCGTAGATGTCCAGCGTCTCCTTGGCTATGGTGCGCTGCTTCGTCTCGGGCTGGTACTGCAGGGTGCGCATGTTGTGCAGCCGGTCCGCGAGCTTCACCAGGATCACCCTGATGTCGTTGGCCATGGCGAGCAGCATCTTGCGGAAGTTCTCCGCCTGGCTCTCCTCCTTGGTCTTGAAGTGGATCTTGCCGATCTTGGTGACGCCGTCGACGAGCCTCGCCACCTCTTCGCCGAAGAGCGATTCCAGCTCCTCGTGCGTGGTCAGGGTGTCCTCGACGGTATCGTGCAGGAGGCCGGTCACCACGGCGGCCATGTCCAGACGCAGGTCCGCCAGGATTCCGGCCACCTCCATCGGGTGGATCAGGTAGGGCTCGCCGGAGAGTCGGGTCTGCCCCTGGTGCACCTTGGCGCAGAAGACGTAGGCCTTCCGGATCAGGTCCAGGTCGCAGCCCGGGTTGTATGCGGCGACCTTGTCGAGTATGTCGTTTAGTCTTATCATCGCCTGCCTGTTTCTGGAAAAAGAAGGGGCCAACGGCCCCGGGGCTCTCCCCTTTAGCCGTTAGCCCCTGCCGAGCGCTATAAAAGGGAGACGGCGCAGCTGCCTCCCCTGGAGTTGATTAACGACCCTTTTTGCTGCCGATTTCGCAGCCGATCTTGCCGGCGGCGATTTCCCGGAGGGAGACGACCACGTTCTTGTTGGCGGCCCTGTTGTCGATGAGCGGTTTCGCCCCCTTAAAGAGCTGCTTCACCCTTTTCGAGGCGAGCATGACGAGGAGGAAGCGGTTATCCACCTTCTCAAGACAGTCTTCTACGGTAACCCTTGCCATAATTAAATACCCCTTTGGTTGGTAAATGCGATCTTTCTATATCTGGAAGGTAGCGGCGAGCCCTTGCAGCAGCCTGAAGGCCCTGCACTGCTCGGCGATCAGCACGCTTTTCAGCTGCTCCACCGCTTCGCTGAAATTGTCGTTCACGATGATGTAATCGTACCAGCGCGCTTCCTTGATCTCGCCGGCGGCGTTGTTGATCCTGCGCTCGATCACATCCTCGCTATCGGAGGAGCGGTTGTCCAGCCGGCGCCGCAGCTCCCCGATGCTCGGGGGGAGCACGAAGATGTAGACGCCCCCTTCGAAGCGCCCCTTGAGCTGCCGGGCACCCTGGCAGTCGATGTCGAGGATCAGGTCGATCCCCCGGGAGCGGCACTCCTTCAGGGTCGCGAGCGAGGTGCCGTAGAGGTTTCCGTGCACTTCGGCCCATTCTGCGAACTCGCCGGCCGCGACCATCCGGGAAAACTCTTCCTGCCCCACAAAAAAATAATCACGCCCGTGCACTTCTCCTTGACGGGGGGTGCGCGTCGTGTAGCTGACAGAATGCCGCAAGTTCGGGAATATGTCAATTATTTCCTTGCATAGCGTGGTCTTGCCGGCGCCGGAGGGGGCAGAAATGACGTACAGTACACCTTCACGTTTCATGTTTTTCACCCGCTCTTTTGCCCTCTTTGGAACTGCACTAGCTCCCCCCCTTGATTCCAGCCCCTCCCTTGATGGGAGGGGCTGGGGGAGGGTGAAACCCCACCACCTGCTACTCTATGTTCTGCACCTGTTCGCGGATCTTTTCCAGCTCGGCCTTCAACTCTACCACGCTGGATGCTATCTGCGCGTCGTTCGCCTTGGAGCCGACGGTGTTCACCTCGCGATTGATCTCCTGGAGCAGGAAGTCTAGCTTGCGACCTACCGGCTCGTTTCTGGTCAGCGTCTCGTCGAACTGGCGCAGGTGGCTCTCCAGACGCACCAACTCCTCGGTGATGTCGCACTTGTCAGCCAGGAGCGCCACCTCCAGCGCGATCCGCTCCTCGGGCAGTCCGCTCTCGCCGCAGAGCTGGGCGATCCGCTCCTTGAGCCTTGCCGCGTACTCGGAGACCACCGACGGCGAGCGCGCCATCACCCGGGCGATCAGCTGGCTCAGGGTTTCGCGCCGTTTCCGGAAGTCCGCCATCAGCGACTCTCCCTCGAAAAGCCTCATCTCGTCGACCCGACGCAGCGCTTCCTCAAGGGCGGCGATCAGCTCTTCGGGGACCTCCTCCAGACTCGCCTCCGTCTCGGCCGCCACCGTGATCACGTCGCGTTGCGCCGCGATCAGGGCGAGGCTCACCTCGTCGCCCAGCCCGAGCGCTTCACCGATACTGGTAAAGGCCCGGTAATAACCGCGGGCCAGCGGGAGGTTCGCGGTCGGCACGCCGAGCGAGACGGCACCCTCGATCTGGATGAAGACATCGATCTTGCCGCGGCTGAGCCTCTCGGCCACCCGTTTCTTGATCTCGTTTTCAAACTGCATCAGCGCGCGCGGCAGCTTAACGGTGACCTCGCCGTAGCGGTGGTTCACGCAGCGCACCTCGACGGTGACCCTGCCGGCAGCGTAGGCGGATTCGGCCTTGCCGTAACCTGTCATGCTCTTTATCATGTTTTCCCCTTGAGATGGGACGCCCCGCGCCGCTATCTCGCTTCGAACAGCTTCTTCTCCCAGCGCCAGGCATCCGAGACGATGGTGGTCAGGTCCGCGTAGGATGGGGTCCAGCCTAGTACGCTGCGGATCCTGTCGGCGACGGCGACGAGGTTTGCCGGGTCGCCCGGGCGCCGCGGCGCTTCGAGAACCGGGAAGTCCACTCCGCTCACCTTCTTCACCACCTCGATCACCTCGCGCACGCTTTCGCCCCGGCCGTAGCCGACGTTGATGGTGGTCGACTCCCCGCCCTTGTTCAGGTAATCGAGGGCGTAGAGGTGCGCCGCGGCCAGGTCCTCGATGTGGATATAGTCCCGGACACCGGTGCCGTCCGGCGTATCGTAGTCGGTGCCGAAGATGGAGACGGCGTCGCGCATGCCGAGCGCGGCCTGGCAGGCAACCTTGATCAGGTGGGTGGCGTCCGGCGTGCGCTGCCCCATCCGGGCCAGCGGGTCGGCGCCGGCCACGTTGAAGTAACGCAGCGCCACATAGGAGAATCCGTGGGCGAACGCGGTGTCACGCAGCATCCACTCGCTCATCAGCTTCGAAGTGCCGTAGGGGTTGATGGGGACCGTGGCGCTCGTCTCGGAGGCGGCTCCGCTCTCGGGGATGCCGTAGACCGCCGCGGTGCTGGAGAAGATGAAACGCTCGACCCCGTGCTCGACGCAGGCCTGCAGCAGGTTCAGCGTATTTCTGGTGTTGTTTGAATAGTACTTGAGCGGCAGATGCACCGATTCGGGCGCGATGATGGCGGCGGCAAAGTGGAGCACGGAGTTGCAGCCGGTTTCGCGCAGCACCTCGCCGATCCTTGCGCGGTCGGCCAGGTCGCCTTCGATGAGTCTTTCGCCATGGATGAGGGCATCAGCGGAACCCGTCGAGAGGTTGTCGTAGACTACCACCTCGTTTCCAGCCTCGGAGAGCTGCCTCACCACGTGGCTCCCGATGTATCCCGCCCCGCCGGTAACCAGAATTGCACCCATAGAGCATCTCTCCTTCAAAGGACATTGAAACGAAACAAGGGCCTAGCCTTTGGACTAAACCCTCGATCAGTGCGGATCGTACTGGGCTGGATGACACAGGCGGCCGGCAGTGTCGGATTGATCCAGGTCGTGTCTGACAGAAAAACTGCAGCCAGATTCAGCCGGAATGCGCCGACTGCACCACATCATTCAGATCGATATATATACCATCAAGACCTGCCCCATGCAACCATTAAATTATGCCAATACCTGAACGAAATGGTCTCTTTGGCGTGGTACTGTGCCAGTTCTTCGAGTGCGCTTCTGTCAGCACAGGCAGGGTGGGCCGTGCCCGTCATCAGGATTCGCTTAGCGGCGGGCAAGGCACACCCTACACGGCAGCGTCCCCGCCTCCACCGGGGGGAACGGTTTTGCCTTGACACGGCCCCGCCGAAAGATTACATTTCTCTAACTAAAACCCCGCAAAGGAGGAAGGATTTGAAAACCATGAAGCCGTTTGATCTTGCCTATGAACAATACCGATTATTAAAGAACAGACTGAACTCAACCCGCGATCCCCAAGAAAAAAACATCCTCTTCAGAAGACTCGCCAACCTGCTTGCAGTGATGGAATTCCTGGCATCCCTGCACAAAACGACCTGACCACCCCGCAACCGTTACCTATCCAGTCCTCCAAAGGAACCGGACGAGAACTACTCAAACGGGCCTACCTCCCTGCTGGCTCGACGCATGAATTTACCTGATGAGTGCTATCTTCAGCCGCTGCCCAAAACCCCCTCCCCTTCAAGGGGAGGGCCGGGTGGGGATGGGTTTTTCGGCATCAAAGCACCCCATCCCCCTCCTAACCTCCCCCTTGAAGGGGGAGGGACAAACAACTGGCTGAAGATTGTACCTAATCAGGTGAATTCATGCCGGGCCCGAAGTGGCCAAGTCAGTCACAGGCCTGGCTACTGTCTCGGCAGGCTGCCGATTTGGCATGCAATGTTCTTATGCCATCCCATTTTATCTTCAGCATAGATGGTATAATCATAATGATTGCGACTGATATAATTTCACCTGCTCCATTCCCTCAATGGGAGCTCAGATCATGGTGCGCTGGTCAATTAGCGATTCTACCAGACTGTATAATCTCAATAACCGGGGAGCCGGCCTGGCGTCCATCCTGCACCGAATTCGAAACAGTCCATCCCATCGTGTCCCTGCAGAGGCTCGACGAGGAGCCTGACGTCGTTGCGACCATAGCGGATTGACCTGTGATTCCGATGGAGAGATTACCAGCTTTGTGCGAGGGAAGCAGGGAGGGAGCGGTTGAGGGAAAGGACGATGCTTCGATGAAAACCACCGAAAAAGGCAAAAAAAACAAGGCCGGCAGCGGCGCGCTGAGCCGGCCGGCCGGTTCAGCGCCGCTATGGATCGCCTGCCGCACCCTCTTGGCCGGGCATGAAGAGGAATTTTTCTACCGCTGGAAGAAGGTCGCCGACACCTTTCAGGAAGACGACGTCCACGACCTGCGCGTCGCCTCGCGCCGGCTGCGCGAAGGGCTCGCCCTGTTTTCACCCTGCCTCCCGGCCAAAAGGAGCGGCAGGGTGGACAAAGAGGTGAAGAAGGTCACCAGGATGCTCGGGGAACTGCGCAATACCGATGAGGCGTGCTCATTTTTCTCGGCGCTCACCCCGCAGGAGAGGGCGCACTCCCGTCATGAAATCGAGCAGCTGCTGGCGGCATTGAAGAGCGAGCGGGAGCAGGCGCACCAAAAACTGAAAAAGGAGCTCGGGTCGCTGAATCCGAAACCGCTCCAGGGCGAGTTCCGCTCCCTTGACAGCCGGACCAACCTGTTTCGCAACAGCGCCGTCGACCCCTTCATGAGCATGGCATGTTTCGCCGGCGACGCCATCATGGAGCGCGCAGGGACGCTTCGCGAGCTGCTCCCCCGGGCGGTTCAGGAACAGGACAGCGAGGCTCAGCACCTGCTCCGGATAGCGGTCAAGAAGATGCGCTATCGGCTGGAGATCATCGAGCCGCTGTTAAGGCGCGATTATCAGGAACTGCACGGCGCGCTGAAGGGGTATCAGGACGTGCTGGGGAAGCTGCACGACATCGACGTGTTCTGCGAGATGGTGCAGGAACGGCTCCGGGACGGAGCCGGCAGGGAGGAACTGCTGCGGGTCATGGCAAAGAGAAGAAGCCGCCTGCACGCCTCCTTCATGAAGAAGCTGCAGAGCTTCCCGATCGAGTCGATCGGCGCACAGGCCAGGGATGCCCTGCGATCCTGATTCCCGGCACCTAGTTGCCATAATCCCTGCTCTGCTGTATCATTAGTTTTTCCGAGCAGCGGCAAGTCCGCCTTTTTGAACTAACAAGGAACAGCATGCTTCTTCGGCTTCCGACCCTGGCCTTGCTCGCGGCACTCCCCGCCACCCTCATCGATCCGGCGGCGGTCGAGCAACTCATGGACCGGCAACTGGCGCAAAAGGCCCAAATCATCGAGATCGTTTCCGTCGCTGGCCGACTCTCCCATCTCGAATATCGTCATGACAGTGGACCTGCCATCCGCCCCGCTCCCTTGCCGACCCTGCGTTACGGCAAACCGGAACTGATCCCCTACGGTTCCCTGGTCAAAGACGGCAAAGGCTTCAGGCGCAGGGATTCCGGCCCCGGCGGAGTCATCGTCGACCTGGCCGGAACCGGCTCCGTGCAGAGCCTGCTCCCTTACCGGAGCATTTCCCTCTCCGGCCTGATCAGCGGCCGCTGGCAGCTCGCCCTGGCCGATCACGCGCATCTGCTGCGTGACGACAATGTCGCTCTTGCCCACCTTGCCCCCCTTGGCTCCGGGTCGACCCGGGAATTCCCTCTCCAGAAGTTGGCCGGCCGGCTCGACCTGGCGCGCAGCCGGTACCTGGTATTCAGACTGGAAGGGGAACAGGGGCGCCTCGAGCTGCAAGAGGTCGCTTTCAGCAGGCTTCCCGCCGCTCCCCGGCCGACTCTGCGCGGGACATGGCTTTGGGACCGACGGCTGGTCATCGGAGGCGAGGAAAAAGTCGTCGCCGATCTTGCGGCTCACGGCATCAACCGGCTCTATCTGCAGGTCGACGACGAGCCGGCCCGGCTCATCCCCTTTCTGCGGCTCGCGGCACGGCGCAAAATCGAGGTCTATGCCCTGGACGGCTCGCCCGATGCGGTCCTGGAAAGCGCTCCGCTGCTGGCGAGGCTCCGCTTGGTCCGGGAACACAACCGCCGGCACCCGGACGCAGCATTCGCCGGAGTTCAACTCGATGTGGAACCGTATCTGCGCAAGGATTTCCAATTGCGCCGGGACCAATATCTGAACGGCTATCTGCAATTGCTGGAAAATGCCGCCGCCATCTGCGGCAGGGAGTTGCCGCTGTCGGTCGCAGTCCCCTTCTGGTTCGCCCACCTGCGTTGCGAGGAAAGCGACTTCATCGGCCGCCTTTTCGGGAGCGCGGACGAAATTGTGGTAATGAGCTACCGTACCAATGCCGAAGAGATCGGGGAGATCACCGGCGACTTTCTGGCCTATGGGGAAAGTAGCGGCAAACCGGTACTGCTAGGCCTTGAGTTGTCGCCATTGCCCGACGAGATGCACCAGGTCCTGCACAAGGGGAGCGCTGCCGGCGCGTCCGCCATCGTTCTGGGCGGCCTGAGCTGGCGGGCCGGAGCCCTTTACCAGGTACCCGGGAGCAGGCTCTCCTTTGCCGGCCAATACCAAAAGCTCCCCGCGGTTCTCGCCCAGACGCCGCCATTCGCCTCCTTTCAGGGATGGGTTCTGCACAGTTACGAAGCGTTACGGGATATCCGATGAAGATCCAGCGTCTGTTTTTGATCACCGCACTACTGTTGCTTTTCGCAGCCCCCTTAAGCGCCGCCACGCCCGGCAGCTACGATCGCGAAATGGGCAAAATCCAAGTGTTGAGCCGCGCCGGCCGCTATGAAGAGGCCGAGCGCCTCCTTGTCGCACTGGCCAGGCGTTATCCGCGCAATCCGGAAATCCTCGCCTTCCAGGGACGGCTCAGCCTTTGGCAAAAGGATTATGCCGACGCTGCCAGGCTGCTGCGCTGGTCGCTGGCCCTCAAGGAGAACAGCGAGCTGCGCCGGGAGCTGGTTCGCGTCGAAAGCCTCGTTACCCTGGCCAGGGCGGACCGCCTGCAGGCTTCCGGTGACAAAGCCGCCGCCATCGCCCTGCTGGAAGGGCCCTTCCGGAGAAAACTCCTGCTGGATGAAACCGGGCGCCGCCTGGGATTGCTCTACCTGGAAACCGGAAAGCCGGGGAAGGCACACGATGTCTTCGCCGTCTTGCGCAAAAGCTTTCCCCGCGACGCCGATTACGCCATTCTCTCCGTGCGGGCCCTGACCGAACAGGGGGCGCCGAGAAAGGCCCTGGCAGAGCTCTCCGCTCTGCCGCCGGCGTGGCAGTCCCGAAGCGACGCCGCTCAGCTGAAGGCGAGAATTCTGGCAGGAGCCGGCGACCTGCCGGCATCCGGCGCAGCAGTGGCAGCGGTCGAGGTTGGCAGGGATACCACCGTGATCCAGCAGCGGCAACGGCTCGCCGGCATCCTGCAGGGAGCAGATCGAGCGATCGGAGCCGGCCGCGACCGTGAAGCGGAACGCCTGCTGCTCCCCGAATTCGACAAACCGGAAGGGCGCTACCAGGCGGGGCTGCGTCTGGGAAGGATCTATCTGGCCGAAAAGGATTACCCGCGGGCAGCTGCAATCTATCGGACGCTGCGCGACGCCTACCCCAAGGAGCGCGACTTCGCCCGTCTCCATCTGGAAGCGCTGGCAGCAGGCGGCAGTACCGCCGAGGCCCTGCAGGAGCTGGAGCGGCAGCCGCGGCCGTTGGATGCATCGCTTCTCGCCCTGCGCGGCCGGCTCCTCTACAGAGAGGGGCGGCTCGAGGAGGCGACCGAAAGCTTCCGAAAGGCGCTGGAGGGTAATCCCGACCCGGGGCTTCGCGACGAGCTTGCCAGGGCGGAAACTGCCAGGGTGCTGCAGATAGCTGCCCGGCTGGCGGAGCAGGGTGACCCGAAAGGGGCCGAGAACATCTGGGAGGGTCTCTACCGCTCCAAGCGCGAGAGCTATGAATCGGGCCGCAATCTCGCCAAGGCCGCCCTCGCCAGACGCGACTACCGGCGGGCCAGGGAGCTTTTCGACGAACTGGCGGCCCGCTACCCCGCCGAGCAGGATTTCCGCTACCAGACCATCGAGGCACGCGTCCTGGAGGGGGACCTTCCCGGCGCGGGGCGGATCATGGACCAGCTTGCGCCGGACGCGGCCCGGCGCCTGAAGTCCGAGCGCCCCGACCTGTACTATCGGGTGCACCGCAACAACCTGAGGGTGACCGCAGGCTATTACGACTACTCGGAAGGGAGGTCCGCCGAACTCTCATCCGGCGCGACGCTCACCCGGCGGGTCGGGGCCTATACCGGCGTGCTCGCCGCCGGGGTGGTGCGCCGCTTCGGACTGACCGACACCCAGGCGGGGCTCGAACTGTACCGCGGGCTCGGCGAGCGCTCGGCGCGCTCCGGTTATCTCGCCTTCAGCTTCAGTCCCGACGCCCAGTTCCTGCCGCGCTACACGGCGGGCGGCGAGTTCACCCAGGGTCTGCAGGACGTCGATCTTTCCCTGGGCCTGTTCCGTCTCGCCTTCCGGGAGAGCGCCGCGCACCTCGTGATCCCCGGCATCACCTGGCACCTCCCCCGGGGCTTCGCCGTCGGCGAGCGCCTCTATTTCGTCGCCGACACCGGCGCCGTCACCGGTCTGACCACCCTCTCCTGGGAACCCGACCACCGCTTCAAGGGGGCCTACAGCCTCGGTGTCGGCAACGGTACCGAGAGGATCTCGGCGCAGGAGGATGTGCGCCGGATCTTTACCCTCTCCAACAGGCTGAGCGCCGAGTACCGCATGGATGTGGCGTTCAGCGTCGGCCTGGAACTTTCCCACGAGCACCGCCAATCGCTCTATGACCGGCGCGGCGCCCTGCTCTTCGGCCGTTATTGGTGGTGAACATGCTGAACCAGAGTACCGAGCTGTTGATCGCCTTCCATGCCCGTGGATTCCTGCTCTTCGCCATCTGGATGCTGGTCTGGAGCACCGTGCTGCTGATCCTTTTGATGGTGGTGCACAAGCTGATAGTGGAACGGCGTGAAAAGCAGATCACGGCAGCCAAGCACCGGTTCCTTTCGGCCTGCTACCGGCAGCTGGCCCAGCCGCTCTATGCCACCCCCGCCCCCGCCGGGCAGTTGCAGCGCACCGCCCTGACCGACGCCCTGATCTTTCTGGTCAAGGAAGTTCCCCACGAACGGCACGAGGTCCTGCGCGCCATCACCAGGCAACACCGTCTCACCGAGCATTTCTGCCGGGTGGCCAGCCGCTCCAAATCCTGGGTGCCGCGCCTCACGGCCGCGGAAAAGCTCGGCTTTCTGTCGCTTCCGGAACTGGCCCCCTTTTTCCGGAGCCGCCTCAAGGTCGAACGGGACCTGCACGTCAGGGCAAAGCTCCTCTGGGGGCTGAGCAGGGTCGCCAACGCCGACGATGCCTGGCAGATCAGCAGGATGCTGGGGAGCCAGCCGATACTTTCGTCTAAGTTCAACGAACTCCTTTTTTTCGGGATCATCGAGGCGTTCCAGCAGCGGGGAGAGCACGGGGAGTGCCTGGCGCTGGTCCACGATCTCCTCAGCTCCGAGGAGTTGCAGCCCCTTTTGAAGCGCGATCTGGTTGAGGCTTGCGGCGCCAGCCATTTCACTGCAGCGGCGCCCCGGATCCGCCGCTTCTTCCTGGCCCGCGGCGCCGATGCCATGGTGCGGATCGCCTGCCTGCGGGCCATAGGCTCCATGGGTGGCGATCCGGAGGGGGACCATGACGGCGAGCTGACCATGCTCTCCCTGCATGACGAGGACTGGCGCGTGCGGGCCGTGGCGGCGAGGTACGCCCATTTGGCCCCGGATTCCGTGCTGGCCCGCCTGGCGGAGCTGATCGCCGACTCCAGTCACTTCGTGCGGTTGAACGCCGCTCTCGCCCTGAGAGCCAACGGGGAAAAGGGGGTGGCGATCCTCAGGAAGCAGCTGACAGAAGGAGAACCCGCCGTACGGGACCTCTGCGCCTATGTTCTTCATGAGGTTTAAATGGCGGCAAATCTAGCCCACTACCTGCTTGTTTTCCAGATCGTCATTCTGGTCTTCTTTTTTCTGATCAATGCGATCTACACCGCGTCCCTGGTGATCGCCTTCATCGGCATACGCAACCGGCTGGCCGGCGCCACCCGCCAGCACATAAAAAGCCTGGTGAGCGGCATCTTCTACCGGCCGATCACCATCATAGTGCCGGCCTTCAACGAGGCCGAAACCATCGTCACCACCGTCTCCCTGCTCTTGCAGCTTCGTTATCCGGAGTTCGAAGTGGTGGTGGTGAACGACGGCTCCACCGATGAGACCATGGCGAAGCTCAGAGAGGCGTTCAAGCTGGTCGCGATCCAGATACCCCGGAGTTCGCAGCTGCCGCACCAGCCGCTTCGGGGGGAATACCTCTCCTTGCAGCACGAAAACCTGGTGATAATCGACAAGGAGAACGGAGGCAAGGCCGATGCCCTCAATACCGGCATCAACGCCTCGCGCTTTCCCCTCTTCTGCTCGGTCGACGCCGATTCCATCCTGGAGAGCGATGCCCTGCTGCGGGCGGCCAAGCTCTTCGTCGAGGACCGCAAGACCATCGCGACCGGCGGCATCGTGCGGGTGCTGAACGGCTGCAGCGTGCAAAACGGCCAGATCGCCGAGGTCCGGGCGCCGCGCAAGGCGATCGAATGCTTCCAGGCGGTCGAGTACTGCCGCGGTTTCCTGACCGGCCGCACCTCGTGGGATTCGATGCAGAGCCTGCTCATCATCTCCGGGGCCTTCGGCATCTTCCGGAAGGACCTGGTGCTGGCGATCAACGGCTACCGCAAGGCCGTGGGCGAGGACATGGACCTGGTGGTCAGGCTGCACCGCCACTGCCGGGAGCAGAAGATCCCCTACAAGATCCATTTCGTGCCGGACCCGGTCTGCTGGACCCAGGTCCCCGACGACTATCGTTCCCTGCTGAAACAAAGAAACCGCTGGCAACGCGGCCTGCTGGAGAGCCTCTGGTTCAACAAGAAGATGTTCCTGAACCCGCGCTACGGCTCGGTCGGCCTGTTCGCCATCCCCTATTTCCTCCTTTTCGAGGCGCTGGGGCCCGCCATCGAATTTCTCGGGTATCTGAGCTTCATCGTCTTTTACTTCCAGGGATTCCTGAACCGGGAATTCGCCATGCTCTTTCTGCTCCTGGCGCTTTTGTGGGGGATGTGGCTCAATATCGGCGCCATCACCCTGGATAACCTGATTTTCCGGCGCTACCGCAGCCTGGGCGACCTGCTCAAACTCTGCTTTTTCGGCCTGCTGGAATTCGCCGGCTACCGGCAGCTCATCGTGGTGGAGCGCCTTCTGGCCCTTTTCACCTTCCGCAACCGGGCCTGGAACAAAATGGCACGACAGGAAATACGCAATGAAAAAACCAAGCGAACGTTTTAAGGATCTCCTCTATCTGCTCCCCCGCTTCCTGCTGGCGGGACTGCTCCTTTTCTGCATCCTGCTGATGCTGGCGAGCAATTTCGACTATCTGGAGCCGCACCTGGGCTTTCTCCACTCAAGCCGCGCCAAGGTGCAGCAGCTGTCGCCCCGGATCGCCATCGGCCCCTATCCGCACCTGGACGAAATGCGCCAGTTGCAGAAACAGGGCTTTAGCGGCATCATCAGCCTGCTGGACGACGCCATGCCGCAGGAGAGGGCTCTGAACAGGGTCGAGGAGCGGGCAGCGGGGCAGATGAAGCTCGGTTTCTGGAAGGTTCCCATCGGCTATCTGCAGCTCGACAGCCAGCCGAACCGGCTGAAAGCGCAGGAGGTGGCACGCATCCTGGCAGGGCATCCCGGAGAGAAGATCTACCTGCACTGCTATCTGGGCCGGCACAGGGTGGAGCTGGTCAGGCGGATGTTGGTGGAAAAGGGGATGGTAGGCGGGGGAACGGCCGGGCGTTAAAGATCGCTGTCCACCTTGAGATGGAAGTATTCCTCAAGGCAGATGCGGCGCTGGCGTTCGGCCTCGGCGAAATTGGCGAGCATGGTTGCCACGGTGCCGCTCGCGCTATTTGCCAGGTCGAGGTAGAGACGGCAGGCATATTCCCCCTGCTTGATGGCGAACATGAGAATCTCGACGAAACTCATCCCGGGGTAAAATAGCACCTCCACGAAGGAATCGCTCAACTTCCTGTCCAGAAGGACCTTCGGCAGTTTGAGAAGACCCTTTTCCGGATCCAGGCCGGCAAAAAGATCGCGGTGCTCCAGTTCTTCCCTGGCCAACTCCTCCAACAACTCCCTGCTTTTGTCGTCGGACGCATGTCTGGCCGCCTCGCGATAGAAGTAGCTGGCGTTTTCCTTGGTTTTCACGGCATAAGATATCAATTCCGACGATGTATCAAAGTGCATGAACTTCACCCCTGCCTTGAACAGCTATCTACATTCAATTTCAGTCTATTAAAATTTGAACCTACGCTAATCTGCAGCCACAAAATCTCAACCATTGGAAAAGGCGAGTCGGTGTGATCAGCAGCGTCAGCCCAGTTACAGTCTGGGACTATTACAGACTATCAATGTAGTTTCACTATAACACCGACAAATATTAATGCACACTCACGCTAATCACTGGTTCAATCATGTCGAGCGAAAATAACTATATCACCCAAGATCATCGATGGTCAATGCATGGTTTTGAGACTTTATTAGCACGAATGGCTGTTTGGATGACAGGGGATGTGGGGCGAAAGAGAGTCGGGCGGAGCTGGGGGAGAAGAACGATGATGAAGCGATGGGGAAATGTCGACGGCTGCGGCGGGAGACTTCTGTAGGCATTATTCCTCAACTTGACCCTGATCAGCACTGATCTTCCGCTGAGAAAACTCCCTCCCTTCAAGAGGCACTGCCATTAAGTTAAGCGGTGATTCCGTGAATCATGTAGGGTGGGCCGTGCCCACCATCAGGATGCGGTTGTGGTGGGCACGGCCCACCCTACCTCTCATTCCCTCCCCTTAATGGCAGTGCCTTCAAGGGGAGGGTTGGGGTGGGGATGGGCTAAGCGGAGCAGCCAGCGCCCTCGGCCGGGAGCAGAGCATCGCCATCGGTGGTCCGGAGGGAGTGATTGCAGCAGCCTGCCAGTTCGATCACCATTGCTCCGGTCGCCCGGCAGACCTTCGCTGCAAATTCCAGGTTGAGCGTCTCGCTGGTGTCGCTCGGCTGGTGATAATGAACATTGCGGAAATTGGTGGTATCGGTCAGCATGACCGCCTTATAGCCGCGGTCCCAAAAGGGGGCGTGATCCGACCTTCTGGTGTCGGGAAGCAACTCGCCGTTACCCGGCACCACCAGCGGGAAGCAAGGGAGGGCTATCCCGTACCGGTCGATCACCTGGCAGAACCCCTGTACCAGTTCCTTCGAGTTCTCATTCCCCACAACCGCTATAAAATCGGCCCGCTCCGGAATCGCGCCGACCGGTATCCCTGCCGGGGCCTTCTGGATGTCCGCATCGCAGGCGAAAGCCACCGATTCCAGAACCACCACGCACTCGATGTCCCAGGCATTTTCCTTGGCGCACCTCGCCAGAGCCCGGCTCCCCCGGGTTCCCGTGCCGGCACTACCCTCACTGGCGTTTTCCTCCAGGTTGACGGCGATGAACTGGATGGTCCTCTCCAACGGGAAGCGCCTGAGTATCGTCGCCAGTTCCAGGAGCAGCGCGACTCCGCTGGCGTTGTCATCGGCACCGGGTGAGGTGGACACCGTATCGAAGTGAGCGACCACAAGCACGCGCTGGTCCGGATAGCGGGTGCCGCTCCGGGTGGCAACGATGTTACTGAAGCTGCTGCCTCCGTCGTCGAAACAGTGCTCGCTCATGCCGTAGCCGAGCGAGTCCAGTGTCGCCCCGATGTATTCGGCCGCCTTTTCCAGGGCGGCCGGCGCCGTCACCGGGTGCCGGACCCCTTCGATGGATGCTATGTGGTCCCGGATCCGATCGACAGATATCTCTTTCAAAGCCTGCTCAAGCATCTCCATACCATATACCTTCTCTTCATCAGTAAAGTGTTGAACCAATCTCCCCCTTTGCCACCCTCCCCCAGCCCCGACTGCCATTAAGTTCCCTGATTAGCGAGAATCTTCCGCTGGAAAAACTCCCTCCCCTTCAAGGGGAGGGTGGGGGTGGGGATGGGGTAGCTCCGGCGCAAAAAACACCCCCATCCCCCTCCTGACCTCACTGCCATTAAGTTAAGGGAATGAGAGGTAGGGTGGGCCGTGCCCACCACAACAGCATCCTGATGGTGGGCACGGCCCACCCTACATGATTCACGGAATCACCGCTTAACTTAATGGCAGTGCCTCCTGACCTCCCCCTTGAAGGGGGAGGGACCCGAACAGCGGAAGATCGGCGCTAATCAGTTAGTATCCGGACAACCCGAATTGAGCCTGGACCTCGGCCGGCGCCTCCTGGAAACCCTGGAACTCCATGGTATAGCTCCCCCGTCCTTTGCTGGCGCTGCGCAGCTCGGTCATGTAACCGAACATCTCGGCCAGCGGCACGGTCGCCCGCACCAGCTCCAGGTCGCCGCGCTTGTCGAGCCCCTCCACCCGGCCCCGCTTCTGCTGCAGCGAACCGAGCACCCTTCCCAGACTCTCCGTCGGAAGCTCCAATTCCAGGGACATGATCGGTTCCAGCAGCAGCGGGCCGGCTTCCCTGGCCGCCATGACGATCCCGCGCCTGGCCGCGGCACGGAGCGCCGACTCGCTCGGCACCGGCGCACCGGGCTCGACCGGGATCTCCAGCACCCGCACCTCCAGGTCGGTGAGAGGATAGCCGGTCCGGCAGCCGGCGAGGCAACCCTGTTGCAGACTCTGCTCAACGGCTGCCAGAAGTTCCGGGGTGATGGGGGGGTGGGGCTGCGGCAGTTTGACGCGCACGCCGCTTCCGCGCGGCAGAGGGGAGAGACGCAGCAGCACCTCTGCCGTCTCGGGACGCCGGTCCCCCTCACGATGGAAAAACTCCCGCCGCTCTATCTGTTGCCGCAGGGTCTCACGGTAGACCACCCGCGGCCGGCCGGTCTTCACCTGTACGCCGTACTCGCGGCGCAGGCGGTCGATGATGATCTCCAGGTGGAGCTCCCCCATTCCGGTCAGGATGGTCTGGCCGGTCTCCTGGTCCTCGTGCACCCGGAAGGTGGGATCCTCCCACTGGAAATACTCCAGTGTCGAGAGCAGATGCTCCCGGTCCTGCGCCCCCTTGGCTTCCACCGCAAGCGACACCACCGGCTCCGGTACGTCGAGCCCTTCCAGCACCAGCGGCCGGCCGGGATCGCAGAGCGTGTCACCGGTCAGGGTCACCTGGCATCCCGAGGCGGCAACGATGTCACCGGCAATCGCCTCATTGATCTCCTCACGGCGGTGGGCATGCATGCGGAACAGGTGCCTGATCCGCTCTTCCGAGTTGCGGCTGCTGTTGAGCAGCATCGCCCCGGCCCGCACCCGGCCGCTGTAGATGCGCAGGTAGGTGAGCCGTCGCCCCGATTCGGCCATCACCTTGAAGGCCAGAGCCCGCAGCGGCGCATCCGGATCGCAGTTCACCGGCTCCCGATCGCCGCTGACCGGATGGTGGCCGGCCGGCGCCTGGAGGTCCAGAGGGGAAGGAAGGTAATGGCAGACGGCATCCAAAAGCGGCTGCACCCCCTTGTTATGGAGCGCGGAGCCGAGCAGCACCGGGAAGATCCTGCATGCGAGGGTGCCCCGCCGCAGCGCCTCCCGCAGCCGCTCCGCCGAAACCCGCCTCCCCTCCAGGAAATCGGCCATCACCTCGTCATCGAAGTCGGCAGCCGCCTCCGTCAGTTTCAGGCGCGCCTCCTGCACCTGCTGCGAAGCGCTCTCCGGGACAGGTCCCCGCAGTACGGTGCTTCCCTGGTCCGTCGCGGAGAAGCCGAGCGCCTCCTCGGTCAGGAGATCGATTACTCCGGTAAAGCCCGCCTCTTCCCCGATCGGCAGTTGCAGGAGCACCGGCCGCGCCTTGAGCCGCTGCGTCACCTGAGCCACCGCTCGCAGGTAGTCGGCGCCCAGCCGGTCCATCTTGTTGATGAAGCAGACCCGCGGCACGCCGTAGCGATCCGCCTGGCGCCAGACCAATTCGCTCTGGGGCTGCACCCCTTCGACCGCGCTGAAGATCGCCACCGCTCCGTCCAAGACCCGCACGCTCCGCTCCACCTCGATGGTGAAGTCGATGTGGCCGGGGGTGTCGATCAGGTTGAACCGGAAATTGTTCCAGTGACAGGTGGTGGCGGTGGCAGTGATGGTGATGCCGCGCTCCTGCTCCTGGGGCATCCAGTCCATGACCGCCTGGCCGTCGTGCACCTCCCCCATCTTGTAGGTTTCCCCGCTGTAGAAGAGGATGCGCTCCGATACGGTGGTCTTTCCCGCGTCGATATGGGAGATTATGCCGATATTGCGGATGACGCCAGTGTCGAGAGCCGGCATGGTCGTTCTCCTGGTAAGGGGTGTAGGGTGGACCGTGCCCACCAGCACCGGAAATATTACACCATAAGCAGCAGCTGCCAACTGCAGGAGAACAGGGAACATTTCAATCATTGCCCAAAGCAGGTCTCAACCCAAGACTCCCCCCTTTGGCAAGGGGGGGCGGGGGGATTTGCCTCCATGCAATGGTGCGGGATTCAGATCCCTGTGTCCGGCTCCCCCATCAGCAAACGGTTCTTCGGAGTAATGTCTTCCGGGATGCTCTGCGTGTAGATCCGGTAGCCGCGCGACCGGAGCAGGGCCGCCCTGGTGACGTCCACCGCGAGCGGGCCATCCAGCCATCCCTGCAAACCGCCGGCGTCCGCACTCCTCAGATCATGGCAGCAGGGAAGTACCGCCACCCTGGACCCTGCCGTCATCGCCCGCTCCAGCACCAGGTCGGTCAGGCCGCCGCAGGCGTGCACCGAAACAACGATGTCGTCCGGACGCAGCGGAACCTGTTCCAGATCGCATTCGACAAAGCTGATCCGGCCGGCGAGACCGGGCCAGTCGGAGCGGAGTTCCGCCGCAAGCAGCGCCGCATTCCGCGGGATGGACCGGTCCACGGCAAGCGCCTCGGGAACGTCCCGGTCCATGAGCAGGAGGATCTGGGCCAGGAGGCCGTGCCCCGCGGCGAGGTCCACCACCCTTCCGCCGCGAAAGCGCCTGTGCACCCGGCGCGCCACATCCCACGCCTCGTAGAGCTCCTTGCGCGGCAGGCAACCGGCCCGGCAGACCGCGCGGGCAATCCGGTCAAAGAGTGCATCGCCGGCGAAGAGCGGCAGATGCCGTTCATTGAGTCTGTTGCGTGATGATCTATCCAAATTCTTTATCCAATTATCCAGTTATCCGGTAGCGCGACCGCCTGCGCTAGCGTCATGTCGAAGAGTAGGGAACTGCACCCTCCCCCAGCCCCCACTGCCATTAAGTTACCTGACCAGCGATGATCATCCGCTGCTAAAACTCCCTCCCCTTCAAAAGCACCCCCATCCCCCTCCTGACCTCCCCCTTGAAGGGGGAGGGACCTGAACAGCGGAAGATTGACGCTAATAAGGGTTAAGTTAAGCTCAGTGCTAGTTTCCCGCACGCCGCACAAGCCTCCCTCTCCCTTGATGGGAGAGGGCTGGGGAGAGGGTGAAAAGCTCGTACAAGCCTCACCCTCCCCCCCACCCCACTGCCATTAAGTTAAGCGGTGATTCCGTGAATCATGTAGGGTGGGCCGTGCCCACCATCAGGATGCGGTTGTGGTGGGCACGGCCCCCCCTACCTCTCATTCCCTTAACTTAATGGCAGTGCCCATCGAGGGAGGGGGGGCTTATAGTTCCCTCTCCCCTGGTGGGAGAGGGTTAGGGAGAGGGGGAAATGCGGCGGGGGTTTCTTCAGCAGAAGGTCGGCGGGAATGCACTTTATGCGCTCCGGATCACAACTCCCTTGCCGCGTCAGCTCCCTCCGGATAAGCTACAGCTCCTTCTCCAGCTGGCGCACCCGTTCCTCGTCCTTCTTGATCTCCGCCAGTTTCTTATAATACGCCTGACGAGCGGGTCCGGGCGTCGAGAGAGCATTCTTGTTGATGTAGGGGTTGTCCTCGAAAGTCGCCTCACCCTTGGCGCGTTTCTTCTCGAACTCCTTAATTTCCTCCTCCGTCGGGGTCCTTCCCTTGGCTACTGACCACTTCCGATAGAGTCTGGCCAGCTCCTGCTTCTTGGCTGGCAGCGCTTGCCTGATTGCCTGCAACTCCCGGCTCAGCCTCGCATGCTTTTCCTGCTTTGCGCCATTTTCCTGCTTCGCGCTCTCTTCCGGCGCTGTGGCGGAACTGGTCGTTGGCGGAGCGGGAGAATCCGCGGGGCTCTTCTTGGCACTCCCCTTTGCGGTCGGCAGCTCCTTGACCCGATTCAGATAGCGCTCCGGGATGCTGTCCGCGTTGTCGGTGAAGTGGGTCACACCCCTGTCGTCCTGCCATTGATAGGTGGCGGCCTGAGCCACTGCCGATGCCGACAGTACAAGTATGAGAGCTGCGAGCTTGATAGATGGTACTGTCATGTTTCCTCATGCCACCTTGTATTTGGGCGAGACGCCGTAGTGATGGTGAGTAGCTGGCGTGGTGGAAGAAGGGGACCGCAGCATTGATGCCTGCGAAATGCTCAGTGGTTTACAGGCTCTACCCATTGCGTCTCTTAAAGGCGTGCCATGATAATATGCCTATATCTCAATTGTCAATTTGCTTCTGCTGTTTCAGGTCGGCATGAGAGAGTTGTTCCTACGGGGGATGCTTGGCTGCTGATACGCTGAGAGACCAAAAAAGAGGGTTGGAGTTCAAGCCGCAGCGCTTGCGTTCCCAAGCTAGAGCTTGGGAGCGAGACGATAAGAAATCTTCCGCAAACTGCACAAGCTCACCCTCCCCCCCGCCCCACTGCCATTAAGTTAAGCGGTGATTCCGTGAATCATGTAGGGTGGGCCGTGCCCACCATCAGGATGCGGTTGTGGTGGGCACGGCCCACCCTACCTCTCATTCCCTTAACTTAATGGCAGTGCCCCCCCGCCCCCTCCCATAAAGCGAGGGGGTGCCATCAACAGTTTAATGGCAGTGCCTACAGCCTCAGGCAGCCTGCCTGGCGGTGACCATGACTGCAAAGACCTCCCGCATCAGGTCGGATACGTTCTTGTTGGCTTCCCGTGATATCTTCTCGAGTGTTTCGCGCTCTTCGTCGCTCACCCGAACCGACAATACATGGTATCGCGGTCGTTCCTTGCATTTGGCCATGGTTCCTCTCCGCTCCCTTCATGAGCTTCCTCAGCTCGGTTTGTAGACCCTTAAAAGCGCCTGGGCCATCTCGGCCGGACTCTCCGCGACACTGATGCCGCACTCCCTCAAGACCGCGACCTTCTCCGTGGCGGTACCCCTGCCGCCGGAGATGATGGCGCCGGCATGCCCCATGCGCTTGCCCGGAGGGGCGGTGAGCCCTGCGATGTAGGCCGCCACCGGCTTGCTCATGTTCTCCTTCACGAAGCGCGCCGCCTCTTCCTCGGCGGAGCCGCCGATCTCGCCGATCATGATGACCGCCTCGGTCTCGGGGTCCTCCTCGAACAGGCGCAGGCAGTCGATGTGGCTCGTGCCGTGCACCGGGTCGCCGCCGATGCCGACGCAGGTGGACTGCCCCAGGCCGATGCTGGTCAGCTGCCAGACCGCTTCATAGGTCAGGGTGCCGGAGCGCGATACCACCCCGATCTTCCCCGGCTTGTGGATGTAGCCCGGCATGATGCCGATCTTGCACTGCCCGGGGGTGATCACGCCGGGGCAGTTGGGGCCGACCAGGCGGCTCTTCCTGCCGACCAGGTACTGCTTCACCTTGACCATGTCCAGAACCGGGATCCCTTCCGTGATGCAGCAGACCAGCTCGATGCCGGCGTCGATCGCCTCCATGATGGAGTCGGCCGCAAAGGGAGGGGGCACATAGATGACCGAAGCGGTGGCGCCGGTCTTGGCGACCGCCTCCGTGACCGTGTCGTAGACGGGAAAGCCGTCGATGACGGTCCCCCCCTTGCCCGGGGTGACGCCCCCCACCATCAGCGTGCCGTAGTCGCGAGCCCCCTGGGCATGGAACAGACCTGTGGCGCCGGTGATCCCCTGGGTGATTACCTTGGTGTCCTTGTTGATCATTATGCTCATGGCTATCTCTCCTTAGGCGGCCTGGGCCGCGACGGCCTGGACGATTTTCTGGGCCCCGTCGGCCATGCCGTCGGCGGCTACGATGTTCAGGCCGCTTTCAGCCAGAAGCCGCTTGCCGATCTCCACGTTGGTCCCTTCCAGCCGGACCACGAGCGGCACCTTGATGCCGACCTGCTTGGCCGCCTCGATCACGCCGGTGGCGATCACGTCGCACTTCATGATGCCGCCGAAGATGTTGACCAGGATCCCTTTGACGTTCTTGTCGGAGAGGATGATCTTGAACGCCTCGGTGACCCGCTCGATGGTCGCCCCGCCCCCTACGTCCAGGAAGTTCGCCGGGTCGCCGCCGTAGTGCTTGATGATGTCCATGGTGGCCATGGCGAGACCGGCGCCGTTCACCAGGCAGCCGATGTTGCCGGTGAGCGAGATGTAGGAGAGGTCGTGCTGGGAGGCCTCCACCTCGTTGGGGTCTTCCTCGTCGAAGTCGCGCATGTCGCCGATCTGGAGGTGCCGGAACAGGGCGTTGTCGTCGAAGCCGAACTTGGCGTCCAGCGCCAGCAGGTCCCCCTCGGCGGTGACCACCAGCGGGTTGATCTCCAGCATCGAGCAGTCGCAGGCGATGAAGGTATTGTAGAGGCCACTGAGAACCTTGGCCGCCTTGGCGGTAAGCTTGCCGGTAAGGCCCAGGCTGAAGGCGATCTTGCGGCACTGGAACTGGGTGAGCCCCACCAGCGGATCGACCGCTTCGGTGAAGATCTTCTCGGGAGTGCCGGCGGCAACCTCCTCGATGTCCATCCCCCCTTCGGTTGAGGCCATCACGGTAACCCTTGAGCTCCCCCGGTCCACCACCAGACTCAGGTAGAGCTCGCGGGCGATGTTGCAGCCGTTTTCCACCATGACCCTTGTGACCACCTTCCCCTCGGGGCCGGTCTGGTGGGTGCGCAGCGTCATCCCCAGCATGTCGCGGGCGATGAGGCGCACCTCGTCCGGGGTGCGGGCCAGCTTGACCCCGCCACCCTTGCCGCGGCCGCCGGCATGGATCTGGGCCTTGACCACCCAGGGCCCCTCGCCCAGACGCTTGGCCCACTCCCTGGCGCTGGCGCCGTTGTAGCATACGTGGCCATCGGGAACCGGCACGCCGAACTTCCGCAGAATCGCTTTAGCCTGGTATTCGTGAATGTTCATACCTTCTCCTGTGATGCGTATTTGAGGTGATGTTTCCCAAATTCATTATCTTAAAAACGGCCAGGAACCGGTAGTGCGGATCGACCGGATGAAACATGCCCGAGCTGATTCGAAGAGAAGAGCGGAAGCAGCGCCGCCGGGCCAAAATGAGATGCTGTTTTTTCAGAATTGGTAAGACAAGCTTGCAGGTCAGGCCGCCAACCCCTCACGCCCATCGACCCATACCACATCCCTTTGATAAATTCCATAGAGAATAGTCGCTTAGTCGATATTTTTCCAAAAAATGCGCAACTCATACGCAATATGGTAACGGGTTAATTTCCAGCTAACGCTTTTTGGTAATATTGTATTACAAGCTTGTCGACCATGCGACGGCATCCAAAAGTCCCCTCTCCCTCCGGGAGAGGGTCAGGGTGAGGGCGCTGCTATTACAGAGCTGTTGCCACTCCGTGGAAGATCCCCCACCCGCCCTCCGGGCACCCTCTCCCGGAGGGAGAGGGTTACTGAGGATCGGCGCTGGTCGGGGAAACCTTTTCCCCGGCATGATGCCGCGCTTGCAATGCCAACGTCGGCAGCAGTACCCCTGATTCGACTTCGGGCACCCCTTCAACAGAAAGGGTGCCCGAAGAAGAGCTGCGATGGTAATTTTCCGGTCTGCTGCTAACGGTTCTGCACGTCCACCACGGCAATGGCTGCCATATTGACGATATCGTTGGCGCTGTCGCCCCGTTGCATGACATGCACCGGCTTGTTGGTCCCCATCAGGATGGGCCCGATCGCCTCGGCCCCGCCCAGGCGGCGCAACAGCTTGTAGCAGATGTTCCCCGAGTTCAGGTCCGGGAAGATCAGGATGTTGGCCGGGCTCTTCAGCCGGGAGAAGGGGTAGCTTTCCAGGAGCTCGGGGACCACGGCGGTGTCGGCCTGCATCTCGCCTTCACAGATCAGTTCGGGCGCCCGCTCCTTGACGATCTCGACGGCCCGTCTCACCTTCCTGGCCTGCGCGTGATTCACCGAGCCGAAGTTCGAGAACGAGAGCATGGCAACGCGCGGCTCGATGTCGAGCATGCGCACCTTTTCGGCCGCAAGAATGGCGGTCTCGGCCAGTTCCTCGGCGCTCGGGTCGATGGTGACGGTGGTATCGGCCAGGAAGTAGACCTCCTTTTTGAACACCATCATGTACAGGCCGTGAACGCTGGAGAGATCCGCCCTCTTGCCGACCACCTGCAGCGCCGGGCGGATGGTCTCGGGATAGGTGGTGTCGATCCCGCCGAGCAGGGTGTCGCCGTGCCCCAGGTGGACCATCATGATGCCGAAATGGGCGCGCGACTTGCGCTGCATGATGCGCTTGCACTCGGACATGGTCAGCCCCTTGCGCTGCCGCAGCCGGTACAGCTCCTCGGCAAAGGGGTGGGTGAGCTCCGAGTCGGCCGGATCGATGATCGGCACATCCAGGTCGAGCTTGAGATCGTCCATCGCCTGCTGGATCCTCTTTCTGTCCCCGATCAGGATGGGATGGGCGATCCCCTCCTCCACCAGGGTCTGGGCGGCGCGCAGCACCGTCTCGTTCTCCCCCTCGGGAAAGACCACCCTCTTGGGATCGCTCTTGGCCTTGTTGATCACCATGCGCATGATCTCTTTCGATTTACCCTGGGACGACTCCAGATGCTCGATGTATTTCGACATGTCGGTGATCGGCATGCGGGCCACGCCGCTGTCCATGGCCGCCTGGGCGATGGCCGGTGCCACGTGCAGCAGCACGCGCGGGTCGAACGGCTTCGGGATGATGTAGTTGGGGCCGAAGGCGAACTTCTCGTTGCCGTAGGCCTTGCTGACGGAGTCGGGCACCTCCTCCCGGGCGAGCCTCGCCAGGGCGTGGACCGCGGCCAGCTTCATCTCCTCGTTGATGCTGCTCGCGCGCACGTCCAGCGCCCCGCGGAAGATGAAGGGGAAGCCGAGCACGTTGTTGACCTGGTTGGGATAATCGGAGCGGCCGGTGGCGATGATCACGTCGCCGCGCACCCCGTGGGCCACCTCGGGGGTGATCTCCGGGTCCGGGTTGGCCATGGCGAAGATGATCGGGTTGGGCGCCATGGAGCGGATCATCTCGGCGGTAAAGGCTCCCTTGACCGAGAGGCCGAACAGCACGTCGGCTCCGACGGCAGCCTCCTCCAGGGTGCGGAAATGGGTGTCGGCGGCAAAGAGCGCCTTGTAGGGGTTCATCCCTTCGACGCGCCCCTGGTAGATGACCCCCTTGGTGTCGCACATGATCATGTTGTTCGGCTTCACCCCCAGGGCGATGGCGAGTTTGGCGCAGGAGTTGGCCGAGGCGCCGGCCCCGTTCACCACGATGCGGATCTCCTCGATCTTCTTCCCCACCAGCGTCAGGGCGTTGATCAGCGCCGCGGAGGAGATGATGGCGGTGCCGTGCTGGTCGTCGTGGAAGACCGGGATCTTCATGGTCCTCTTCAGGGTCTCCTCGATGTAGAAGCACTCCGGCGCCTTGATGTCCTCCAGGTTGATCCCGCCGAAGGTAGGCTCCAGGAGCTGGCACGCCCTGATGATCTCGTCCGGGTCCTCGGTGTCCAGCTCGATGTCGAAGACGTCGATGTCGGCGAAGCGCTTGAAGAGGATGCCCTTCCCCTCCATCACCGGCTTGCCGGCCAGCGCCCCCAGGTTGCCGAGGCCGAGCACGGCGGTGCCGTTGGAAACCACCGCCACCAGGTTCCCCTTGGCCGTGTACAGGTAGGCGTCCTCGGGATTCTGCTGGATCGCCAGGCAGGGCTCCGCGACCCCGGGCGAGTAGGCCAGCGACAGGTCTGCTGCTGTCTGGCACGGCTTGGTGGCAATGACCTCGATCTTCCCTTTTCTGCCGCTTGAGTGATACTCAAGCGCTCCCAATTTCTTGCTCATGCCGGTACTCTCCTGTGATTCATGTGGGAATGACTCTACATCTTCCGCCTCAGGTACATCTCTTCAACCTTATCCCTGGCCCACGGAGTCCTTCTCAGGAACTTCAAGCTGGAAGCGATGCTGGGTGCATGGGTAAAGCAGCGGATATCGATACGCTTCCCCATCTCTTCCCAGCCGTACTCTTGCACCAGTTCAGTCAACATAATCTTCAGGGTGACCCCGTGAAGCAGGTCATTCGGCTGTTCGTCACTCATTTCCACTCCCGTAATTTACACATGCAGCAGCACTTCAATCGGACGCAGATTTACCTGATCAAATCCGATTCAACCCAAAAAGACAGGTTCTATCCGGTTTAATCAGGCTTTTCAGGTAAATCTGCGTCCCGTGTTGGCTGGTCCGTTTCACCGACCCGATTTGCTGCGCAGGCACTCGATCAGAAGCCGAACCCCGACACCGCTCGCCCCCTTGGGGACATAGGGGCGGGCCTTGTCGAGCCAGGCGGTGCCGGCTATGTCCAGGTGAGCCCAGCGCGTCTCGCCGACGAACTGCTTCAGGAACCAGGCGGCGAGGATACTGCCGCCGTCGCGGCTCCCGGCGTTCTTCAGGTCCGCAATGTCGCTCTTCATCCCTTCGCCATATTCGTCCCAAAGCGGCAGCTCCCAGACCCGCTCACCGCAGCGCTCACCCGCCCGCTTCAGGTCATCGATCAGCCCCTGGTCGTTGCCCATCATGCCGCTCGCCTCGTGTCCCAGCGCCACCACGCAGGCACCCGTCAGAGTCGCCAGATCGATCATGGCCTCCGGCTTGTAGTTGGTAACGGCGTAGTTCAGCGCGTCGCAGAGGATCAGGCGTCCCTCGGCGTCGGTATTGGTGATCTCGATGGTGGTGCCGGACATGGAGGTGAGCACGTCGCCGGGCTTGAAGGCCCTGCTCCCCGGCATGTTCTCGGCCGTGGGAATGATCCCCACCAGGTTGATCGCAAGCTTCAGGCTGGAGGCAGCCTGCAGGGTTCCCAAGACCGCTGCCGCACCCGCCATGTCGGTCTTCATCTCCTCCATCCCGGCGCCGGGCTTGATGGAGATCCCGCCCGAGTCGAAGGTGATCCCCTTCCCCACCAGCACCACAGGGGGGGCATCGCCGCCGGCCCCGTGATACTCCAGCACAATCAGCCGTGGTGACTCGACCGAACCTTTGCCCACCGACAGCAGCGCGTTCATACCGAGCTTTTCCAGTTCGTCCATTTCCAGCACCCGGCAGGTCAGCGCGCACCGGGCCGCCAGTTCGCGCGCCGTCTCGGCCAGGTAGCCCGGAGTCACCACGTTGCCCGGGTGGGAAACGAGATCCCGAGCCAAGCTCACCCCCTGGCAGACGACTTGGGTACGTTCCACCCTGGCGCCGGCGTCCCCAACCGAACTTCCCTCGGCCAGCAGCAGGGTCATGGTGTCAAAGCTGAACCGCTCATCCTGGTTCTTGGTCTTATACTGGTCGAAGCTGTAGCTCCCCAAAACTGTCCCCTCACATACCGCTTCCAGTGCATTTTCACCCGTGCCGGCCAGATGCAGCGCCGAAGCGAACGAAGCGACCCGCGCGGAGCGCAGTGCCTGCACGGCGTTGCCGGCCCCCCTGCGCAGACGCTCGTCATCGAGCTCCGCCTTCTTCCCGAGACCTACCAGCAGCAGGCGCTCGGCGGGAAGCCTCCCCAGCGTATAGATCAGGCGCGTCGTATTGGCCTTACCGTTGAATTCCCTGCTTGCGGCCAGACGCTCAAGGCAGCCGTCCAACGCCGTGTCGCAAGCCGCGAACAGCTCATCCTTGGCATCCTCGCAGCAGCCGATGACCAAGGCAGAGGTGGAGAATTCCTGAGGTTTTTCAGTGCTAGTTTCGATTTTCATGGATACCTCTCCGTTGATGATTATCATCCCACGCCGCCCTGCGGGAGCTTGGTTGAAAAAATGGCGTTTCGCATAACTCCAGTAGGGGCCGCCCTTCCTCCCGCAGGGAAATCTTCAGCCACGGCAGCATGGCAAGAGTATCCCCTCGCCCTCCGGGAGAGGGGCAGGGGTGAGGGAGGTGCCTAAGCGATGACAGGCTCTTTAATCGTTACCGGCCGAAACAAAACCATCAGAGTTTACCATACACATGCTGGATTCTGAAACCTCTTAGCTCTCAAAGTTACCATTGCGCGCCTGTACCACGCCAGCGACCCGCGCCCCTTGTTATTCCATGCTAATCCAGCACCCGTTCAACCAGGGACAGGCTCTTCACTGATTTTCACAGTAATAGGGCGGATTGGCAACCAAAGTGTAACATCGGATTGTCAGGGTCCATTCCAAAGACAAATCTTATCCAGTAGAGGTAGGGCCCATGCAGTAGGAGCCGGCGTGGAAACGACAGGCATAAAAAGGGACTAGCATCCGATGCTAGTCCCTTTCAATTTATTACCCGATGCAGGTGCTGAAAAAACTCCCTCCCCTTCAAGGGGAGGGTCGGGGTGGGGATGGGCGGTCAGGGCGCTGTCTCCGTCGCAAAAGGCCGCCATTGATAGCGCGCGAGCGAAATTCAGGTATCATCAGCCATGTTGCACCGGTACGGCCATCTGCACCACCACTCTACTGTCCTGAATGATCTTTCTGAATGCCCCACTCGTTGTCGCCCAGTCCACCACATCCACCTTGATAGTCAAGTCTGAGTCGTCAAAAGCTTCCCGCAGGTCCGCCATGGTGGCAAGCGGCAGCGGCTGTTCGGTAATGATCGCCAGATCCAGATCCGAGTAAACCCTGGCAGTCCCTTTCGCACGAGAGCCGAATGCCCAAACCTCATACTCGGGAACGAACGTCCTTAGGACATGTTTTACCTCTTCCCAGTCATGTGGAGTGAGGTCGATAGTGCGTTGTTTGGCCGTGTTCATAACTGATTAATTCTATCGACGAGTTGCCTGTACAGGTATTTGGCTTCTTCCAGAAAGTCTGGGGCGATTGAGTAGACGGCTTCGGCCTTGCCTTCGTCATAGGTATGGCTGCTATCAGTGCGGGCCTGGCGGTAAATCCGCCAACGCAACCAGTCGGAGCGCAAAAGACCTTTTTCATTACCAGTTCGGATGAGATTTTGGAAAGTGCTCAAGTCAGTTTCCTCGGGACTTGCCGCTGTCTCTTCAAGATATCGCTTCAGCATCTTGTGACTTAACTCGTAGGTGAATTCGAAACACTGAATCACCGAGTTGCGCATCTGTTCGAACAGATCCGGATCGCTTTTGGCCATCGAAGATTGGGCGTACTTCAAGCTTTTCTCAAGCTGACTTATCGCGCTCTGAAACGGGCTGAAATCGAGACTCATATTGTCACCGCGTTTATAAATAGAGATTGCCTCTGTGTAGCCTTCTTTTCCATTACTGCTGCTGTTCCTGCTGCTTCGCCGCCTCGGCGTTGCATTTTTCCACCGCATCCTTGAGCCAGGCGATCTCGGGGGGGATGAACGGTTTCGAGTACTCGGTATCCATGTTGAGCGCCCAGTGCAGCGGGGGTGCGCTGGTAGCGGCCAGGACGTGGCCCGGCACCTCGACGTAGCTCGCCTCTTTCTTGGCCCAGGCATACAGGCGCTCCTTCGAATCAAAGAGCACCAGGTAGTCATTGCCGCCTGACTCTATGATGAGCGGCGCCACCCGGCCCGAGTTGGCAACCTCGGCGGCCTGATCCGGCGTCAGATCCTCCTCCATGGTCGGCACGAAAAAGGTGGTATTGAGGAAGAGGTCGTAATAGTTGGACTGGATCTTGGGGTTGTCCATGTCCTGGCGCAGTTCAACCAGCGCGTCGTCTAATTGGCTCATCAGTGGGTTCCTTTTTTACAGTTGTTTGCGTGAAAGTTTTGATCTTCACCAACATTTAAGGAACAAAATAGCGTCAACCTGTTGGAATGGCAAGATCTTTATGGAAGGAAATCAGAGGATGCCGAATGGAGAGACACCGTCATTGTAGCTGCGCAGCATCAAATGACGCTCTCTTGCTGGCGGCGCAGCAGGCGCGCATCAAAAACAAAAGGCGCCGCGGTTTCCAACTTTATTTGATCGAACTCCGGATGACGCGGGTTGAAGAGCAGGTTCCAACCCTCTCCGCCAGCCACGGTCGAAGGTACTTTTAAACCGACCGTCTCTTTCTGTGTCAGCCAACGCTTCCCTATTTCTGTCAGCTCCACAGGCGGGGGATAGGCCTGCCAGTCTGCCGGCAGCTCATCGGGTGAGACGATGGCAAACCTGGTGTCATCCGGAATGGATAGTGTGACGCGGCAAAATAGGGGGCTCCCCAGAAAGTCAGGCGGAATGTTCACCAAAGTTTCCAGTATGGCCAACGGAAGGGACTCCGCCGTGTACAGAACCGGCAGCCCCTGCGGATTCCAGCGCCCGCCATAGAGCCGCGCTCCCTCTCCGGAAAGGTCATCGGCAAAAGGGCGTGCCGCAACCCGGTAAACCTGCATCAGGAAAAAACTCCGTGCTCGATCCTGCCAAGCAGATTCAGAACCATTGTGGCACCGGCGGTGGTGTCAAGCAGATCGAGAGGGCGGCAGTTGCCCAGGGCAACGGACGGGGTTTTGAGCCATCGCGCACCCTTTTCCCGGTCCTGAAACAGTTCCGTGCAGCGGGCAACTACAATTCCCACCGTTATCAGGTGATCCGAGAGATGCTTGTCGAGGAGTTTTTCGCGGTGGCGCATAAGGGTGCGCCCGGAAACGTGCAGGTAACGGCTCAGTTCCAGGATGGTGATGCCAAGGCCCTCTGCCAGAGTGTCGATTGCGCTGCCGGGGAGGCCGTGTCGCGTTAATTCTATTAAGGAAGCCTGGTCCCGTGGATCTTCGATTCCCAATGTTTCTGCAAGCGCGTGCATTCCCATGATCGATCTCCTCGCATGTCAGCTGCGATCAGTTGTCACATAGATTTGGACAATTGTCAACACAGAGGTACGGCGGGGTGACTGTCCGCTCAGAGTGTCCACAACAGCCTGAAAACACGGAGAGGGACCGCTTTTCTACTTACGAATGGAGTGAAGGTACATGGCACCGATTCTACGAGCCCTGGCTCGTTGTCCTCGCCAAACTGAGAGGGTAGAAGTACTGGCCGTGATTCATGATGCTATCCTTCAGGTTTTGCCTGGCAATGCTATCCCAATGCAGGACATCCAGTTTGAATACCAGTTCCAGAGCGTCAAGTTCGTCCAGAAGTTTGGAGAATTCCCGAGCGTCCATCTCCGGCGCGACTACAGCAAGATCGATGTCGGAGTAAGGCTTCGTGATCCCTTAGATCGACCCGAATATCAGCACCTGCCGGATACTTGAATGATTGCTGAAAACACGCGCGATATCCCGGTAGTGACGTTGCGCCAGACCGAATATCAGTTTGTCCTCTTCCATAGCATTGCCTTTTGCGCCAGTGGTTGAAAAAGTTGCACGCCCTGCGCGACGACGAAGTTATAGACCTCGTCGGCCAAGTCTTCGTTGTAAGTGTGGCTGGTAAGATTCCGCATTTTCTGCAGATCGGTCCAGGCATTGCCATCGACAATGAATTCAGCCTGCAAAGCTGCTTGCATGGTTTCACGAGGCGTCTTCACAAAGACGTCTTCCTCCTCCAACCGAAGTTTGAGCATCTTCCACGCCAGTTCGTGTGTAAATTCAAAGCGCTGTATCAGCTCCAAATAGATTGGACGTAAAGCAAATGAGTTTGCCAGCGAGCAAATGCATTTGGACCTGAAGCAAATGATTTGCCGGCAAGCAAATGTATTGGGACCTGAAGCCTGGAATGGAATTGGAAACCTTTGCTGCGAAGCGGGATAAATCGCACCCGACTATCAGCCGATTATGGCGCCGGAATTGGGACAAGTCATACTCATTCTTCACCCTCTGGCAGGCTCGGAGGAGGAGATGGCAGGCTCGGAGGAGGAGATGGCAGGCTCGGAAGAGAAGGTGGCAGGCTCGGAGGCGAGGATGGCAGGCTCGGAGGAAAAGATGGCAGGCTCGGAGGAGAAGATGGCAGGCTCGGAGGAGAAGATGGCAGGCTCGGAGGAGAAGATGGCAGGCTCGGAGGAGAAGATGGCAGGCTCGGAGGAAAAGATGGCAGGCTCGGAGGAAAAGGTGGCAGGCTCGGAGGAGAAGATGGCAGGCTCGGAGGAAAAGATGGCAGGCTCGGAGGAAAAGATGGCAGGCTCGGAGGAAAAGATGGCAGGCTCGGAGGAGAAGATGGCAGGTTCGGAGGAGAAGATGGCAGGCTCGGAGGAGAAGATGGCAGGCTCGGAGGAAAAGATGGCAGGCTCGGAGGAAAAGATGGCGGGCTCGGAGGAGAAGATGGCAGGTTCGGAGGCGAGGGTGGCATACATTGACCCAGCTCCAACCTTGCATCGTTCATATGGTGCGTAATTAGCTAAATCTGTGACAAGCCGGCAGCGCAAGGAAGTGGCAGACGATCAGAAGCCTATCAGTGTAGAGGAATTCGATTACTAATTACGCTGAGGCACCGTGTGTCCACGATGTCATGGCACAGAAATCTGTCCACGATGTCGTGGCACTTATCAATTAATCGGGTAGAATCAATAGGGCGGTCCGGATTACAAGCCCCCGCTGTATGACCCTTGACGACCTTTCAGGAAAGCCGTTTCCTAACCGTTTGATATATCATAAGGTGGAACAACCCATGAAGATACTGATAGCTGAAGATGACTCCATTTTACGAAAGCTCCTGGAGACCGTGCTGATCAACTGGGATTACGATGTGATCACGGCCAGGGATGGCAACGAGGCATGGCTGACCATGCAATCTGAAGACGCCCCCAAACTCGTCATTCTTGACTGGATGATGCCAGGTATGGATGGGTCTGAAGTATGCCGAAAAGTAAAGCATGCGGCGAAAGAGCCCACCTACGTAATTCTCCTGACAGCACATGAATGGCAGGACATGGAAACTGGAGCAGATGACTACATTTTCAAGCCATTTAAGTACAATGAACTTAGAGCACGTCTCCACGCCGGGAAGCGTACCATCGAGATGCGAAATAAACTGATAACGGCTTGTTGAAAAGAAGTACTGAATTGTTTCTCTTGCAGGACATTGAACAGTTCAAAAGGCGAAGTCTCAGTGTTAGTCCCCCCCTCTCTCCTGAATCACCTACGGGAAGCAAATTTTACCTTTTCCGCGCAAGCTATCGAGTATCGGCCTTATTTTTGAGAGTTTCCCTTATCACTTGCAGGCACTGGTTGAAATCAACGGGCTTGCCGAGCCGAAGACAGAGATTGGAGGTCTCCACCCTTGGGATCACAGGATGGACCTGCTACAGTTGGCACGCGCGCGCTCTTGCTTTGAAAACGCCAGGATGAAGGCCCATCCGTTCAGGTTGGAGTTCATTCCATTCAGGTCAGGGGTCGATCTGTTCAGACAGGAGGTCCTTCCATTCAGGTTGGATAGCGGTCTGTTCAGGTTGGCGGTCGATCCGTTCAGCCCTGGCCCCGATCTGTCTATGTTGGGGTTCCATCTGTTCAGGTTGGAGGTCGAGCCGAGGAGTGCTGGCAGGAGGGAGATATGCCAGGGTTCATATCTCGCTCCAATCCGATCACTGATTCCGAGGAAGTGCAGGGCGAATGAATATTCGCCCCTACGGAACCTGCCACAACGCACCTTCGACCAGGCGCCGCAGCTGCGGGGTACTAATCAAAAAAAAAATGCCTCGTTTTCACGAAGCTTTTTGAACTAACGCAGGATTCTTACTTGGTGCCCGGAGCCGCTACCTGCGATAGACCAGCCTGCGATGACCTATGCTCACGATAAGAACTGTCAGGACGTCATCCTCTATACTGGCGATAATCCGGTAATCGCCGACACGGTACTTCCAGAACTCGCCCAGTTGGGAGCCTGCTAGTGCGGCGCCAATGCTGCGCGGGTCTTCCAGGGGACGGAGTCTCTCGTAAAGGAACTTCAGGATACGGCGGGCGATCTGCGGGTCGAGCTTATCAAGTTCCCGAAGCGCATCGGGACCGATCTCGACCTTATACATCATAACGTGTCATCACATCATCAAGAGGTACAGCCTTGGCACGCCCGGCCCGAATGTCCTCTAGCCTCTGCTCCGCAAGGTAAAGATCCTCAAGTTCCTCGATGTGCTCGATGATGGCTTCACGAGCATAAAATGACTTGGTTCGGCCCGTCCTCTTCGCCAGAGCGTCGAGACGGTTCTCGACCTCGGCAGGCAACCTGATCGCCAGCATAGTGAACCTCCTTTGCAATACAAGTATTGCACTCTAGTTTTACGTCAGCGCTAGACACATGGCAAGCCAATTTTCCCGGTAAACAGTGCCCGACAAAGTGACTGTCCGCGTTGTCACCCCACTTCGTGGCAACTCCCTCACCCCTGCCCCCTGCCCCTCTCCCGGAGGGCGAGGGGTTCTTTAAATCCCCTCGTGGCGATTCCGGCTGTTTGACGCCATTCTTCAAAATCAATGGCCTGCTAACATTAAGAGGGGCCGCTGTTCAGCGGCCCCTCTCATTCTAAAACAAAATAAATGGCCCCTTTCCGTTTCGGGGCCACTCACTTCAGCACCTCTTGCGGTGGTCACTCGACAGTCAATTTCCTGCTGTGCAGCCTGGTCGACTCCATGCTCTTCGGTATCCTTACCTCGAGAATGCCGTCCTTAAAGACCGCACGCGCCTTGTCGACTATGATCTCGGCGGGGAGCTGGCAGGTCCTTGAAAAGGAGCCGTAGGAGCACTCCAGCCGGTAAAAATCTCTCTCCTGAACCCTCTGCTCGTTGAACTTTTTCCCCGAGATGGTGATGCTGTCCAGGTTCAGCTGCACGTTGACATCCTCTTTCCTGATCCCCGGAAGTTCCGCCCTGACGTTGACCGATTCACCATCCTCGAATATATCTACAGGCAGGTATATCTGCTGCTCCGTTTCCTCTCCGCCCATGCGGGTGGACCAGAGCGAAAAGAACGGCCTCTTGAAGACCTCGTCAAACAGGCGATCCATCTGCGCGAAGGGAGACGACGACCTCCCCTCCTGAACGTCCTGCTGTTGCCGCTGCACCTGCTCCTGTTGGCCCTGTGGCCGATCCCTTAGCAAATCTCTTTCTCTTTCCAGCATAAGGCACCCCCTCTCTATCGTTGGCTTCTTAAGTAATTATAATATTTAGCCCTTAAAGAAGTCAACGAGGCTGTAGACATGGAAGATACGGTGCAGAACGGCGCAAAAAAAGAGGAGCCGCTTTTCAGGGGCTCCTCTTTTGCTCTAATTATTCAGTTGTTACCGTGGTGCCGGAGCCGGGGTGGAACCAATCGTGCGAGCATGTGTTATCCATGACTTTCAACTTTTGCATTTTCTGACCGTGCCCCCAAAAAAGCCCCTAAACACAAATGCTCATTCATTTTTTCCGGTGCTTTCTAGCAATGGAAGATAGCACACACCTGCAGTCGTTGAGCATCGATGCTCATACGATGCCTAACCCTTTTCCCCAGGAACAAAAGGGATTAGCCCCTGCCGGAATGCCTCTTCCTGGAGTTCCAGCGGCGCATTGCGGATATCCACGGCAAAGCCGTTCACGGTGAGCATCCAGACCAGCGGGTTGTCCGCCAGCTTGCTCGGCAGGGTCCAGTGGGGATCGAGATAGCTGATCCCCATCAACTTTTCGATGCTCCGCGCCTTTGCCGTGGCCGTGCTCTTGCCGATGCCGAACAGCTCGCACAGTTTCCCCAGCGGCAGGTGCGGCGTCTGGGTCTTGTCATGGAGAAAGTTGGCGCTGCCGATGACATAGACGCAGGCGCAGGCCCACTGCTCAGGTTTCCCTTTCGCCAGCGGCGAGGGGCGTTTGCGGCAGAGGGCCGCTGCCAGTTCCCGTGAGACCTGGGAATACTCCTCGTTCAGGTGTTGCCGGCAGAATTCGTCGATGATCCCGGCGACGGTGTCGAATACCGGCTGCATGGTTTTGGGGACTTTCAGCTTGTCGGTCATTGCTATTTCCTCTCCAGGCTCTGCAGCAGCCGCAGGTAGTCGCGCTGGGCTAACTGGTGCGTACTTACGGGAAATGCTTGCCTACGAAGGTCAGATACCCAAGACGTCCGAATCCTTTGTTCCATTTGTTTACCGACTTGAGAATTCGTTTCAGGCAGGCGACGATCTCCGCCGCTGAACAGACTCGGGCGCCGTCGGGGCACTCTCCCATATCGGCTGAGACGGCCTCCGTCCCCATCCTCCAAATACAAACTTCCAGAACGTCGCCATATACTTGGCCTGCCCTGTCGGATAGGCGGGGTACTTGCGGCTCCCTCCCTTGGGATATGTGCTTAAAGGTGGTGATCAGTGCCTCCAGCGCCTCCATGACATCGTAGTCGACAAGGGGTGTCAGGTGTCGGTGCACGCGAATGATGGATGATTCGATGTCTTGCAGCACATCCTCATACTCGGTGGTAAATTTAAGCATGTCCATGGTTCTAGCTCATTCTCCTCTTAAATCCTTTGTCCTTGATTTCTTGTACTCTTCGACTTAAGGTCAAACGTTCCCTGCATGATCTCATTGGTGAGGATGGCGTAATCCAGGCTCGTTCTGGCTCCACGAGTGCTCCACTCATCGGTCAAGTCCTGCCTGACGGCGACCCTTTTCGTTGTCCGTCGCCAATTCCCGCTATTGGCTCGCTTCGCCTTTTCACTGAGCTTTCACAGCTAGCTTCGCCCCTTCGCAATCTTTTCTTTTCGCGGTCCAGCTTCACCGTGAACTGACGCGTTGCCGTGAAATCGGCGGCTGACGCCATCGTTCCACAGGAGACGTATGTGAAAACGGGAGAAACTGGTCCATGAGCTGACGAAAGCTGATGTTTTCAAAGCCATGGTTCAGAAGGTACTCTTTAACCCTTCCTCCCACCCGTCTGCTGAAGCCGATGCTATCCAGAAGCTCCTGCATTGGCCAGAGCCGGTCGATATCGTCGGGGTTACGATGTTTGGTTTTCATGGTCGCAGTCTCCGGCTTTTGGCTACCGTCCCTACACAATCTTTCCCTTTCTCGATTCACCCTCACGGTCTTGCGAACACTTTTGGCGGACTCCGTCCCATCCTGCCTTTACCGTAGCAGCGTGTGACTGGTACTCTCTTTGGCTTTTCCTGATGCGCTGTGCCTTTGGCAAAGCTTTTAACCGATCCACTATAGTCGTAGTACATTCTATATCCTGCAAAAGAGCACTGTTGCCGGGGAACACGGCTGCTGCGAGCCAAGCCTCACTGGATTTGGAAGGGATGCAGAGTACGGTTTTGTCACCGATAGCTTCCATCCAAGCAAAATGGCCTTCAAAGCGGAGCCGATTATGATTACGTCTGTTGGCCCTTCTGCAATCAATGCAATGCGTAGATCAGACATTGGGCACTGCCCCAAGATTCCCCATTAACCAGAGTCTGGACAGTGGATAGTCTTTGTTCATCGCCTGCAATTTATCGGAAAGTGTGACTCGGGTAGCTTTGGTATGACCATCGCTGTTTCTGTCCACTGCGAACAGGCGAACTTCATCGTCAAGCAAATCTAGACCATCAAGCACAGCCGGGTTATGCGCCGTGAACAACATCTGACGCGCAACGTCCGCATGTGACAACCACGCTCCGAGCTTGCTGGTTAAACGCATGACAAGACGGGGGTTCAACGCCTGATCCAGATTGTCGATGGCAAACAGCCTTGGCGCATGGGGGGATAAACACAGTATCGCACAAAACAACACATACAGAGCCCCTTCACTGGCATCATAGGCGGTAAGGGTGTTACGTGTTTTCTTCATGAACCGATCGGTAAATTTCAGCACATCCTTGGTTCGTGGAACAGATGGTGACAGCAAAGAACCCGCCGTATTGCTGGTCTCGATGTCCGCAACCCAGTCGATCAGTTCGAAAACACTATCGAGCAGCTCTTCATCCTTGTCCATAACACTCTTGCGACACTCTGCAAAACCCTCCGCCAGTCGCCCACCAGAAAGCCCTACCGGTTCACGCGATTGCGGATCGCCAACCAAGGCGCGCAAGGTCGGTGTATTCGGCGAGTAAATCGCATAGCCCTGCAAACCCTGCATCAGCTTAAAGGCCAGGCTGTCAATGCCGGTATCCACGAGTTTGAGCGCTGCAAGGCCTGCTGTCGGAGTCAGATTTTTCTTGCTGCGTACACCATCCGAGACAATTTCCGTCTGGCCATCAGACAGGTATTCGGTCTTATAGGACCAGGCCGGATGTGGATTATCCAACGGGTTCAAAAGCGAGACCCGATACGTTTGCCCACTTGACCCCGATGCACTCAGCGCGATATGGGCAGGAGTGCGGCCTGCCTCGAAGGAAGATTTGTAAAGACGGGGCAACCCAAGTCGCACCCCCCGGTTGCGCAGTGATTCGTCATCGACCTTGCCGTTGGCAGCGGCGCTCAGCACCCCAAGAGCTTCCAGAATGTTGCTCTTGCCGACCCCGTTTGCGCCGATAAAGCAATTTACCCGCCCCAGTTCAAGCGTCATTGACGGTATCGATTTGAAGCCCTCTATCGTGATTGTTCGTATCATCACCTGCCCCCAGTCTCGTTCTGCATTGTCGTTTCCGCTCTCTTCATATCCTGGAATTTTAGGTGCCTGCAGGGCGAATAATTATTCGCCCCTACGGAACCTGCCACAACGCAGCTTCGACCTGGCGCCGCAGCTGCGCGGGGCACTAATCAAAGACAAAAAGCCTCGTTTTCACGAGGCTTTTTGAACTAAACGCAAGATTCTTACTTGGTGCCCGGAGCCGGGATCGAACCGGCACGACTGTTAGGTCGAGGGATTTTAAGTCCCTTGCGTCTACCAATTCCGCCATCCGGGCCAATACCGGTTGTCTTGATGCTACAGGTTGTTTACCCGCTCCCGAAGATCCTTGCCTGTCTTGAAAAACGGGGTCTTCTTGGAGGGGATGCTGACGATCTCCCCGCTCTTGGGGTTCCTCGCCTCGCGCGGCTCGCGGTCCCGGATGGTGAAGCTTCCAAATCCGCGAATCTCGACCTTGTCGCCGGAGGTGAGGGCTTCGCTCATGGCATCGAACACCATGGAGACGACGGCCTCCGAATCCTTCCGGGTCAGCACACCACGCACTTCCACCAGTTTGTCTATCAGTTCGCTCTTAGTCATTTACACACCTCAATCTGCTATTAAATTACACACGTCAGCGAATTGTTGTTTATTCCTCGGTGCTCTTCTTCAGCTTCTCTTTCAGCAGGTCGCCGAAGCTGGAGGTCGCCTCACCCTGGGCTCCCATGTAGGAGGCGAGTTCGGCCTTGTCGATGGCGGTCTGCAGCGACTTGATGGAAAGGGCGATCTTCTTCTCGACCATGTCCACGTTCAAAACGACCGCTTCGAGTTCGTCGCCGACGTTGGCGAAATCCTTGGGCGTTGCCACCTTCTCGTGGGAGAGCTCGGAGACGTGGACCAGTCCTTCGATCCCTTCCTCGATCTCGAGGAACACGCCGAAGTCGGTCACCGAGGTGACGCGTCCCTTGACCCTGGAGCCCGGACGGTACCTTCTGGGGATCTCGTCCCAGGGATCGGGCACGAGCTGCTTGATGCCCAGGGAGAGTCGCTCGTTCTCGACGTCGATGTTGAGAACGACCGCCTGCACGGTCTGACCCTTGGCGAACAGCTCGCCCGGGTGCTTGACGCGACGGGTCCAGGAGATGTCGGAGACATGGACCAGGCCGTCGATGCCGTCCTCGATGCCGATGAAGACGCCGAAGTCGGTGATGTTCTTGATCTGACCCTCGATCTTGGTGCCTACCGGGTAGCGCTCGCCGATCACGGTCCAGGGGTTCACCTCGGTCTGCTTCAGGCCGAGAGAGATCCTGCGGTTGCCCGGATCGACGCCCAGAACGACGGCCTCGACTTCTTCGCCTGTCTTGAGCAGCTCGGAGGGATGACGCACCCTTCTGGTCCAGGACATCTCGGAAACGTGCACCAGTCCTTCTATGCCGTCTTCAAGGGAGATGAATGCGCCGTAGTCGGTAAGGCTCACCACCTTGCCGCGCACCTTCTCGCCTTCCTGGTAACGGTCGGAGACGTTCAACCAGGGATCGGGCACGGTCTGCTTCAGGCCGAGGGAGATCTTCCCTTTCTCGCGGTCGTACTTGAGCACCATCACGTTCAGGGTGTCGCCCACCTTGACCATTTCGGAGGGGTGGCCGAGCCGGCCCCAGGACATGTCGGTCACGTGCAGCAGGCCGTCCACGCCGCCCAGGTCGACGAACGCGCCGTACTCGGCGATGTTCTTGACCACGCCGGAGACGATGTCCCCTTCCTTCAGGGTCGCCAGGGTCTCGGTCCTCGCCTTGTCGCGCTCTTCCTCGAGCAGCACGCGGCGCGAAAGCACCAGATTGCCCCGCTTGCGGTTCAGCTTCAGAATGCGGAACTGGTAGCTCTGCCCCACGAAACGGTCCATGTTGCCGCCGGGACGAAGGTCCACCTGGGAAGCGGGAAGGAACGCCTCGACGCCGACGTCGACGGTCATGCCCCCCTTCACCTTGCCGGTGATCTTCCCTTCGATCATGCCACCCTCGCCGGCAGCGGCGATGGTCTCCCAGGCTACCTGGGAATCGGCCTTCTTCTTGGAGAGGACCATGTGGCCGCGGATGTTCTCGCCGCGCTCGAAGTAGACGTTAACCTCGTCGCCCACCTTCACGTTCAGCTCGCCGGCCTCGTCAATGAACTCGCCGATGCGAATGCATCCCTCGGATTTGTACCCCACATCGACCAGAACCACGTCCTGCTCGATCTGGACTACCACGCCCTTGACGACTTCGCCGCTTTGCGGCTGCCTCAGGCTATCCTGGAAGAGATCGGCAAACTCACCCTGTTCCGACTGCTCCAGCTCCTCGTCAGTATCGTGTAACCGCCTAATCGGCATATCTTTTTTCTTAAACGTCCGTTTTTCATCACCCATCGAAAACTGTACCCCCTCGTGTAATCTCCATATAAAATCGAGCTAATTTATCACATCTGTGAAAAAATTCAACGTATTTTATCGGAGTCTATTTGTCTCTCTATTTCCCTGACCCTGTCGATCACGTCGTCGATCAGCCACTTAGGCGTCGACGCCCCTGCCGTGATGCCAACCTTCTCCACCCCGTCGAACCAGGCCGGCTCGATCTGGCAGGCGGTTTCGATGTGGTGGGTGCGGTGCGGCAACAGCTCGGAGCAGACCTCGGCGAGCCTCTTGGTGTTGGCGCTGTTGAATCCCCCGATCACGATCATGCAGTCGGCCTGGCCGGACAGCGCCTTGGCCTCGGCCTGGCGCACGGCGGTGGCGTCGCAGATGGTGTGGTAGACCCGGATCTCCCCCCCCTTGCTGAGGCAGGCGGTCACCACATCCTGCAGGTTGTCGAAGGACTGGGTGGTCTGCGCCACCACGCCGATCTTGGACATGCGCGGGAGCTGCCGTGCCTGTTCCCCGGAGCCGACCACGTAGACCCGTCCGGTCGCGTAGGAGACGATTCCCTGCACCTCGGGGTGGTCGGCGTCGCCCACAACGACTACGTCGTAGCCGGCCCGCGACAGGCTCGCCACATGCTCCTGGGCCTTCTTGACGAAGGGACAGGTGGCGTCCACGATCTCCAGCTTGCGGCGGATCGCCGCCTGCAGTTCGTCCGCGGCGACCCCGTGGGAGCGGATGATGATGGTGCCGCTCTCCAGGTCGTTCACGTCGTCAAGGGGCTTCACCCCCATCTCCTCAAGCCTCTGCACCACCTGGGGCGAATGGATGATCGGGCCGAGGGTATAGGTCTCGCCCCCCTTGTCGGCCGCCTCGAAGGCGAGATGGGTGGCGCGCTTCACGCCGAAGCAAAATCCGGCCTGCTTAGCCAGTATCAGTTCCATCCCTATTCCCCTTGCTGCAACTTCTGCCGCACCGTGCGCTCCATGAGCTCCAGCACCTCCTCGATGGAGAGCGAGGTGGAATCGATGGAGATGGCGTCGTCGGCCTTTTTCAGCGGTGCGTGCTCGCGCCCCTCGTCCTGCCGGTCGCGGCTCACCACCTTGGCGATGGTTTCCTCGAGCGTCGCCTCTTCCCCGCGCCCCGAGAGCTCCAGGAAGCGGCGCCTGCCGCGCTCCCGGGCCGTTGCGGAGAGGAAAAACTTGACCTCGGCGTCGGGAAAGACCACGGTGCCGATGTCGCGCCCCTCGAGGATCACCCCCCCCGCCGCCCCCATCTTGCGCTGCATGGCGAGCAGCGCGTCGCGCACCGGCTTTCTTGCCGAGATGCAGGAGGTGAAAAGACCGATCTCCTCGCTCCTGATGGCGCCCGAGACGTCCTCGCCGTTCACCAGCACCCGGCAGCTCTCGCCGTCGCGGCAAAAGGTGATGGCGAGAGTGCTGCAGAGCCCTTCCAGCGCCGCGTCGTCGTCGCAGGCGATCCCGGCGCGCTTGGCCATCAGGGCCACGGCGCGGAACATGGCGCCGGTGTCGATATGGATGTAACCCAGGCGCTGCGCTAAAAGCCTGGTGAGACTACTCTTGCCGGCGCCGGACGGGCCGTCGATGGCGACGATCACCCCGTTTGCTCTTACCGTGGCGCTCAACTCGGGATGACCCCCTGGAGCAGTTCGCGGAAGCCGGGGAAGGAGGTGGCGATGCACTCTACGTCGGAGACGCTGGTCTCCCCTTGAGCCGCAAGCCCCGCCACCATCATCGACATGGCGATCCTGTGGTCCCCGAAGCTCTCGGCGGCGCACCCCTTGAGCCCGGCCGCGCCGGTTATCTCCATGCCGTCCGGAGTCTCGACGACCCGAACCCCGGCAAGGCGCAGGTTGGCCGCCATGGCGGCGATGCGGTCGGTTTCCTTGACCCTGAGCTCGGAGGCGCCGCTCACCACGGTGGTTCCTTGGGCCAGCGAGGCCGCGACGCAGATGGCGGGGAACTCATCGATGGCGCGCGGCACCAGCTCGCCCGAGATCTCCATCGCCCTGAGTTTCGAGGAGCGGATCCGGAGGTCGGCCACCGGCTCGCCGGACTCCTCGCGCGGGTTCAGCAGTTCCAGGTCCCCCCCCATCCCCTTGAGGATGTCGATCACCCCGGTGCGGGTCGGGTTCACGCCGACGCCGCGAATCAGCAGCTCGGAGTCCGGCACGATCAGGGCCGCCACCATGAAGAAGGCCGCCGAGGAGATGTCGCCGGGGACCGCGATGTCGCGCCCGGAGAGCTCGCCCCCCCCGGAGAGCCTGACGCCGCCGGGGAAGCTCTCGACGCCGGCTCCGAAGTGGCGCAGCATCCGCTCCGAGTGGTCGCGGGACAGGTGCGGTTCACGGACCACCGTCTCCCCTTCCGCGTAGAGGCCGGCCAGCATGATGGCCGACTTCACCTGGGCGCTTGAGACCGGGGAGTCGTACTCGATCCCCTTCAGCTTCGATCCCTGGATGGCGAGCGGAGCCTTGTCGCCGCCGGCGCGCCCCAGGATGCGGGCTCCCATCAGGGCCAGCGGCGCCACGACGCGCTTCATCGGCCGCGCCCTCAGGTACTTGTCGCCGGAGAGCACGGAGAAGAAGTTCTGTCCCGCCAGGAGCCCGGTGAGAAGCCGCATCGAGGTCCCCGAGTTGCCGCAGTCGAGTACCTCGGTCGGTTCAGTCAGGCCGTGCAGCCCCTTGCCGTGGATGGTCAGGGTCTCGCCGTCGTCCTCCACCTCGACCCCCATGGCCCGGAACGCCTCCAGGGTGGCGAGGGCGTCCTCGCCGCGCAGGAAGCCGGTGACCCGGGTGGTTCCGCTGGCGATGGAGCCGAACATGATGGAGCGGTGCGATATCGACTTGTCGCCCGGGACGCGGATCTCTCCCCGCAGTCCCTTTGCGGTTTTGACGGTGTAACTTTGCATAAAACCCCTAAAAACAGTTTTCGGTTTTCGGTTTTCGGTTAGTTTGGTTTAAAGTATCGCGTCGCGCTTCTGCTTGGAATTCAGGAAGAACGACTCCAGCCCGCCCGCGTCTCCCGCCGCCACCAGGGCGCGCAGCTTCTCCAGATAACCGGAGAAGAAATCCATGGTCTCAAGAATCGCCTCGCGGTTGGTGAGGGCTATGTCGCGCCACATGACCGGGTCGGACGAGGCGATCCGGGTGAAGTCCCGGAACCCCCCGGCGGAAAAGGCAAGGAGCTCGCCGCCGAAACGGTCGTAGCCGTCGACGGCGTTCACCAGCGAGTAGGCGACCATGTGCGGCAGATGCGAGATCGCCGCCACAACCCGATCGTGCTGCTCGGGCGTCATCAGCGGCACGGTGGAGCCTGCGATCTTCCAGAGCTCAACCACCTTTTCCAGTGCGGCCGGATCGGTGCTGGCGGTCGGCGTCACGATGCAGCGCTTCCCCTGGTACAGCGTGGCGAAGGAGGCGTCGACGCCGGAGTGCTCGGTCCCGGCGATCGGATGCCCCCCCACGAAGAAGGTCCCGGCCGGCATGAGCGGCTCGCAGGCGGCCACCACGTATTCCTTGACGCTTCCTCCGTCGGTGACGATGCACCCCGGGGATAAATAGGGCGCTATCTGGGCCACCACGGCGGGTATCGAGCAGACCGGGGTCGCCACGAAGACGAGATCGGCGCCGCGCACCCCTTCCCGGGGATCCAGCGAGTAGCTGTCCAGAACACCCAGCTCCACGCCGCGCTTCAGGTTCGCCTCGCCCCGGCCGATGCCGACCACCTCGCAGACCGCGCCCTTTTGGCGCAGCACCCGGGCCAGCGAGCCTCCGATCAGCCCCACCCCGATTACCGCCATCCGCTTCACGAGAGCCATTCCTAAGACTCCCTCATGAACGCGCCCGCGGATAGGAGCCCAGCACCTTTACGAACTGGCAGCAGCCGGAGAGCTCGGCGACGGCATCGGAGACCTCGGGGTCGGAGATGTGGCCGGAGAGATCCAGGTAGAATATGTATTCCCACGCCTTGCGCTTCAGGGGGCGGGACTCGATCTTGGAGAGGTTGATGCCGCGCTTGGCGAACGGCTCCAGCATCCGGTGCAGGATACCCGGCTCGTCACGGACCGAGAACATCAGCGAGGTCTTGTCGTCGCCGCACTTGTCGGCGATCTTCCTGCCGATCACCAGGAAGCGGGTGAAGTTGTTGACCTGGTCCTCGATGCGCGCCTTCACCACCTTCAGGTTGTAGATCGAGGCGGCGTACTCGCTGGCGATCGCCGCGGCGGTGTAGTCCTCACCCACGATCTGGGCGGCCAGCGTGGTGGAGGCGACGTCGACCAGCGGCACGTTGGGGAGGTTCTCGGCGAGCCATTTGCGGCACTGGGCCAGCGGCTGCGGATGCGAGTAGACCTTCTTGACGTCCTCGAAGCGGCCGGTGCGGGAGAGCAGGAAGTGAGAGACCTCCAGGAGCACCTCGGCGTTGATCTTGAGGTCGCTCTCCATGAACATGTCCAGGGTGTGGGAGATCATCCCCTCGGTGGAATTCTCCACCGGCACCACCCCGTAATACGCCTCACCCTTCTCCACCGCCTCGAAGACGGCGGGGATGGAGCGCTCGGGGGAGAGTTCGGCGGAGAGGCCGAACTGCTGCATCGAGGCGAGATGACTGAAGGTCGCCTTGGGTCCCAGGAAGGCGACCTTCATCGGCGACTCCAGGGAGAGCGAGGCGGAGATGATCTCGCGGAACACGCCGCGCACCGCCTCCGCCGGGAACGGGCCGGGGTTGGACGCGGTGAGGCGCTCGTAGATCTCCCTCTCGCGGCTGGGGACGTGGAAGTCGCTGCGGCTCTCCGACTTCAGGGCGCCGACCTGCATCACGAGCGAAGCCCGCTGGTTCAAGAGTTCGAGGATGCGGTCATCGACCGCATCTATTTCCTGTCGGAGTGTTGCCAGTGTCTGCTTTTCTTTCAAAGCCTAGGTCACCTTTGGGGCAGGGATAGTGGAAGTCAGCGAAGCGTATATATATAAGGCACCGCCTGCAAATTTGCAACGTTTTTCTGTCCCGTTTCAGACCACCTCGGCACGGGCCTCCGGGTTCATCGGATTCGTCCTGACCGCCAGCGAGTAGAGGTAGGGGTAATCGGTGCGCAGGTGCCACATGTAGGAGAGCCACTCGGTCAAAATGTGGCCGAAAGCCCGCTTCAGGTCGCCGGAGAGGTGGTCCAGGTCCGATTCCGGCAGTCTCTCCAGGGAGTGGCGCGCCTGGAGCTCCTGGATCAGATGGAACACGGCCCAGAGCAGATCGGTGAACGCGGCGTGCTCCAGGAGGTTCGGGTTCTCCAGGAGGGTCAACATCACCCCCTTCTGCTCCGAGAGAAAAAGTTTCAGCGCCGCCAGGTCGCCGAGGCGGGAATCGAGCGTGATGTCCCGGGTCTTGAGGAACTCCCGGGCCGCGATGAAATCGGCGTCCTTCCAATGCACCGTGGGCCTGAGCCTTTGGGAGATCTCCTTGCCGTCCGGGAAGAAGCCCAGCAAGTCGCGCAAGAGGCGGGTGCCGACCTCGCTGAAGAAGATGCCGATCACCATGTTCATCTTCTTCATCATCGCCTCGCGCTCGCGCTCCTTGAGCAGCCGCTCGATCATCAGCGTGACGAAGAGGACGTAGACCGGGAGGAAGGCGATGTTGGACATCAAGCTGAAGCCGATCTCTTCGGCGCGGGGGAACAGGAAATAATCGATCAGGTAAAGGACCAGGGAGACCAGCAGCATGAGCCAGACGATCCGGTCCCTGGGTATGCGCAGAAATTTCAAAGGGGAGACCTCCAAGAGAAACATCTAATACACCTGATTAGCATCAATCTCCCCCCTTTGACAAAGGGGGGTTGGGGGGGATTTGCCTTAGGTGGCTAACTCTTGCGAGGCTGCTACTGAGTAAAAATCCCCCTAAATCCCCCTTTGTCAAAGGGGGACTTTTGCAACCTGAACCGAAAACCGACAACTGAAAACCGCCTCTGACACCGCCTCTAGCCGATCCGCTTCAGGCCGTCCGCGATCCGGATGGTGGCGCCTCTCCAGGTGGGAAAGATCCCGGATACCACGCCGACCGCGAGGGCGCAGAGGAGCTCCAGCAGGAGGGTCTCGGCGGAGACGCTGAAATAGGGGAAGTACTGGGCCAGTTCCCGCTCGATCCAGCCGGCGGCCGGGAAGGTGGCGGCCGCCCCCAGCACCCCGCCCAACAAGGAGATGGCGACCGACTCGCCGAAGATGAGTCCGCCGAGGTGCCCCGCCTTGAACCCCAGCGTCTTCAGGGTGGCGTACTCGCCGATCCGCTCCCGCGCCGTCATCGCCATGGTGTTCGCCGCCACCACCATGATGATGGCGATCACCATGTAGGAGACGATCTGGATCGCCACCATGATCGCCTCGGTCATCGAGACGAACCCCATCTGGAAGGCCTTCTCCGTCTCGGTCAGGGTCTCGGCCAGGGAGTTCTTGAACATGGTGTCGACCGCGAGGGAGACCTCGGGGGCGAGTTCCGGCTTCTTCACGCCGATGATGTAGAACCCGACCTGGTCGGCGCGCCTGGGGACGCTCTGCCTCAGGCTCTCGTTCAGATAGGCCCAGTGGAACAGCAGCATCCGCTCCTCGGTCGCTTTCTCGGCCCCGTCGAAGATGCCGCGCAGCACGAACTCCCATTGCCCCGGGAAGATGGTCCCTTTGAGGGTGATCAGATCGCCGACCTTGAAACGGTAGGTGTTGGCGAGCCTGCGCCCGACGATGCAACCCTTGCGATCCAGCAGGAACTCGCTGCGCTCCTTGGGGGGCAGGATGAACTCGGGGTAGAGGTCGAGATAGGTCTTCGGTTCCACCGCGTAATTGGCGAAGAAGTTCTTTTCATCGATGTAGACGCCGCCGAACCAGTTGCCGTAGGAGATCGCGTTCACCCCCGGGACCCCGCGGATCCGCTCCAGGTAGGAAACCGGGAGCGGGAAGATCAGCGAGATGGCGTTTCGCGTCACGAGCCTGGTGTCCGAGGCGTGCTCGGCGCCCGCGTACCAGAGCCCCACCAGGGTGCGCAGCAGTCCGAACGCCAGCACGGCGACGGCGACCCCCACCACGGTCAGGATGGAGCGGAGCTTATGGCGGAACAGGTTCCGTATCACGTATTTGATCATGAACATGCGATTACCAGGATCAGGTCGCCCTGAGCGCCTCCACGATGTTCATCCGGGAGGCCCTAACCGCAGGGAGGGCGCCGCCGATGAAACCCATCACCACCGAAAAGAGCAGCGATTTCCAGAGAATGCCGAAGGTGAGCGTAAAGGAAAAGGCGAGTTCGGAAAAGGAGGCCCAGTTCATGGTGGAGATGGTGATGAGCTGCATGAAGGAGGCGGCCCCCACCCCGAGGACCCCGCCGCAAAAGCCCAGCAGCAGCGCCTCCATGATGAAGGCGGAAAGTATGCTCTTCCTCTGGAATCCGAGCGCCCGCAGGGTGCCGATCTCGGTGACACGGTTGGCGACCGCGGCGTACATGGTGATGGTTGCGCCGATCACGGCTCCGATGGAGAAGACGATGGTGAGCACCATCCCCAGGATGCGCAGAAACTTGGCCATCGCTTCGGACTGGTCCAGGTAGTACCGGGTCTCGCGCTTCGCCTCGACGGTCAGCCTCGGGTCGCCCTCGACCCGCGCCTTGAAGGCGTCGAACCCGGAGCTGTCGCGCAGCCGGAAGATGATCGACGAGTATACCGGCCTGCGAAAGGCCTGCATCATCTGGTCGACGTCGCCCCAGATCTCGGAGGAGAACCCGGTCGACCCGGCATCGAAGACCCCCACCACGCGCCAGTCTCGCATGCCGAAGCGAAGGGTTTCGCCCAGGCCTCCCCCCTTGAAGCGCCGGGCGATGCTCGCTCCGGCAATCACCTCGGCGGAACCCTCCCGCGGCATGCGCCCCTCTCTCAGGCGGACCGCCGGACGCAGCTTGAGCGAGACGGCGCTCACCCCTCTGATCACCACGTTGGCCGGATTGTTGCTGTCGCGCTTGCGCAGGTTGATCAGCACCACCAGCTCCTTGGCCAGAAGCTGTTTCCCGTCGGGGCCGATCGCCACCTCCGGCTGGCTCTCCACCAGCGCCGCCTGACCGCGCTCCACGCCGCTTTGCACCTCGGAGCTGGCCGCCTTCCTGAGCACCACCACGTTGTCGAAAGAGCCTGTCTCGACCAGGGTCTGCTGCAGCCCTTCGGCAAGCATCAGGGTCGCCGCGAAGACGAAGACCACGAGCCCCATGCCGCTTGCGGTGAGGAGCGTGGTGAACCGCCTGGTCCAGAGATTGCGGAAGCTGTAGGAGTAGGGAATGCCCATTAGGTTGCGCTCAACTCCCCCTTCTCCAGGTGCCGTATCACGTGGGCCTTCTCGGCCGCGCGCGGATCGTGGGTCACCATGATCACCGTCTTGCGGAACTCCTGCACCAGCCGGTCCATGAGCTGCAGGATCTCCTCGGCCGAGGCGCGGTCCAGGTCGCCGGTCGGCTCGTCGGCCACCAGGATCTCGGGGTCGGTGACGATGGCGCGCGCGATGGCGACCCGCTGCTGCTGCCCGCCGGAGAGCTGGGAGGGATAGTGGTCCATGCGGTCGGCGAGCCCCACCACGGAGAGCACCGCCTCGACGTGTTCCCGACGCTCGCGGCGCTTAAGGGAGGTCAAGAGAAGCGGCAGCTCCACGTTCTCGTAGGCGGTCAGCACCGGTATCAGGTTGTAGAACTGGAAGATGAAGCCGACGTTTCCCGCGCGCCAGCGGGCGAGCTCGCTTTCCGAGAGCCCGGTGATCTCCACCTCGGCGATCCTGATCGAGCCCTGGTCGGCCGAGTCGATCCCGGCGATCAGGTTCAGCAGCGTGCTCTTGCCGGAGCCGGACGGCCCCATGAGAGCCACGAATTCACCCTTGGCGATGTCGAAATTGATCCCGGAGAGAACCGGTATCGTTTGGCTGCCGCGGCGGTAGCTCTTGGAGAGATCGCGGATCACGACGATGGGGGCGCTGGAGGCTTCCATGGCTACTTTTCCGCCGTCTTGACGCGGCCTTGGTCGCGCAGCTTGTCAAGCGGCTTCACGGCGATGCGCTCCCCGGCCTTCACCCCGGAGAGCACCTCCACCATATCGCCCAGCTTGGCACCGAGGGTTACCGGCGTCTGCACCGCCTTGTCTCCCGTCACCACGAAGACCACGTCCCTTCCGTCGCGCTTGGCGACCGAGGCCGGCGGCAGTGCTACGCGCGGCCTCCCTTCGCCCGGCTGCACCTCCCGCTCCAGAAAGGCGACCTTGGCGCTCATCTCCGGGAGCAGGCGTTTGTCCTTGTCCAGGAAGCGGACCTTCACCAGGACGCTCCCCTTGCTGCGGTCCGCGGTAGGGACGATGGTGTGCAGCACGCCGCGAAAGCGGGCCTCCGGGAGGGCATCCAGAAGGATCTCGCAGGGCTGCCCCACCCGCACCTTGCCGAGGTTCGCCTCGGATACGTCCGCCTCCACCTGGAGCGAGCCCATGTCGGCCAGCGTCACCACGGCCGCCTTCGCGTTCGCCGCAGCCGCAAGCGGGGTGACGATATCCCCCACGTCCGCGTTCTTGGTGAGCACCACCCCGTCGAAAGGGGCCCGGATCAGCGTGTAATCGAGCGACGCCTCGGCCCCGGCCAGCGCCGCCTGCGCCCCCCTGATCGCCGACTGCGCCGCGGAGCCGGCCGCCGCCGCCCTTCGGTAGCGCGCCTCCGCCGTATCGTAATCCGCCTGGGCGATGATCCCCTCGGAGACCAGCTGCCTGGAGCGGGAAAGCGCGCGCGAGGCATCCTTTTGTTCCACCTGCGCCTGTTCCAGCTGGTCGCGGGCCACCGCCAGGTTTGCCGCCGCCTGCTCCTTGGCGGCCGCGCTGTCCCGGTTCTCCAGGCGTGCCAGCAAATCCCCCCGCCGGACCACGCTCCCCTCCTCGACGCCCAGCCACTCGAGCCTGCCGGTCGCCTTGGAGGAGACCGCCGACTTTCTCTGCGCCACCACGTACCCGCTCGCGTTCAGAAGCGAAAAGGTCTGGGAGGGGTAGACCAGCGAGACGGTGGCGACCTCCACCTCGACGCTGCGCTTGGCGATCAAGCTCCAGACGCCCCCCGCCGCCAGAACGGTAACGAGGCAAATTATCACCCAGAAGCGCTTCCTTTTGCCCGCCCGGCTGGCGGGGGAATAGCGCTCCTTGTCGATGGTCAGTCTGTTCAGGTCCTCTTGAGCCATTCCCGTTTACCCCGTTTAGCAAGATCACATCCAGCGGAAGCTAACACATTTTCCGGATTGTGTGAAGCATATCAGTGTGAAACATGTAATTGTCACAGTTCCTCGACCTGCACATCGGTCACCTCGAGGTCGGGGCGCTCCGAGAGAAGCCACAGCTCCAGTTCCTGCAGCAGATGCCGGCTCCGGGTGGTGCTATCGGCGACGGTCACGAAGGCGAGTTCCGCGTCGCCCGGCTGGTCGTGCAGCCGGGACTCGGTGCAGGCCACGTTGAACCTGTTTCGGGCTCGCGCCAGGACGCTTTTCACGATCGCCCGTTTCTCCTTCAGGGTCCGGCTCGGGAGGCGGAGCCTCATCTGCAGCAGTGCCACGTGCACGGGGGCCTCCTTGTAATGCAATTCCCGAGCAGCGCTAGCTGCAAAAGAACGCATACCCGATTCTACCACATCTAATTAAAACCATTGACTATCCTGATTAGCGCTGATCTTCCGCTGTTCAGGTCCCTCCCCCTTCAAGGGGGAGGTCAGGAGGGGGATGGGGGTGTTTTTGGCACCGGAGCTGCCCCATCCCCACCCCGACCCTCCCCTTGAAGGGGAGGGAGTTTTACAGCGGAAGATTGACGCTAATCAGGTTGGCGATTGCTTCCGGCTCTTTCCTTGCCGAACACGATGGGCATCGGCAGAGTAACTTCTTGCGTTGTCTTGCCGCTGCGATTCCGGTACACTGGCGCCTCCCTAAAGGAGGTTACCGTGACACGATTTCGCTCGATCGCCGCCCTGCTCCCGTTACTTGTCTGCGGACTCACCGGATGCACCACACTCATGCAAGGCAGGCCGCTTCCTGATGGCTTCGAGGTCAGGGAACTCACCAAGGCCGACGCCGGCACCCCCTTCGCCGTGAGCAGCAAGGGATCCTTTGCCGCGATTTCCAAGGGTGCCATCCAGCTGATCGAATCCGGTGGAACCGTGCGCAGCATCGCGCAGGGGCAAGCTTCGGTCCTCTGTTTCTCGCCCAGCGGGGAAAAGCTGGCGGCGGCTCTGCCGGCGGAGAAGCAGAGCATCCTGCGCCTCTTCGACGGACAAGGGAAGGTGCTCGCTGAGACGACCATCCCGGGGAGGGTTACCTCCGTAGCCTGGCGCTCGGATCAGCATCTGGTGGCGACCTCTCTTACCGTCAGGAAATACAGCTTCGGCTCCCTGTTGTCCAACTACCTCTACCTCTGGGATGGAGCGACCGCTCCGGTTTCCACGGCGCTGGGCGACGTCACGGTGCGGCCGGCCCTGGCAAAGCTGCCTGAAGAGACCTTGTTCAGGAGTTACCTGATGGCGCTCTCCCCCTATGGCGACGAGATCGCCTACAGCTCGATAAAGGACCCTCCGCTTTTCCCCCCATACCAAAGGATCGCCCTCCGGCACCTGGAAAGCGGCGCGGACCGTGATCTGGCGGTGACCTCGATAGGCTCCGGAGGCCCGCTCTATTTTCCAGGTGCCGAAAGCCTGCTCATTGGCAATGCGGATCGCTTGACCCGCCGGCTGGCGATCCCGGACGCCAGGGAGATGGATGCCTGGCCTGCCCCCGGCAGCTATCCGGCCCTCTCACCGTCCGGCTCCTACGCCTTCCTGAACGGACGCCTGTACCATGACGGCAGGGCGTTGATCTCATTCCCCCCCCAATCGAGGGGCGCTTTCCTCCCTGACGGCTCGGGGCTCGCCATCAGTTACAACGGCAAGCTTTACCTGGTGTCGGGGCTCAAGGACCAGCCGGCGGCGCCGATGCCGGCCGACACGGGGCGGCTCCTCAAGCTGCGCAGGCTCAGAAGCCTGGGGCTGATCAGCGAGAAGGAGTACAGAACCCAGAAGGAAGCGGTTGAGAGATGAGCATCTCTCAACCCTCAACCGCCTTTTTTATCTTGCCCGGGAACGTCAAAAGGTGTACTCATGCTGTCCCGCATCACATGAAAAGAACAAACCGAAGGAGATCACCATGGGCATCCTCGCCAACACAGTAAGCGTCTGTCATTTCAAGGTACAGGGGGAACTCCCGAAGGAGGAACTCCACGCCTGGACCTCAAAGCAACTCGCGGCAAACAGATTCAACCCGATCGACCAGGGGACCGAAGAGCTCTCGCTCGGCTGGGTCCATCTCGACGATCCGAAGTCATCGGAGTTCGACTCTCCCGCCGCCTGCTGGCGCGACCACTACCTCATGTTCACCCTGCGCCGCGACAAGCGCGCGGTGCCCTCTGCGATACTGAAGGCGCACCTGGAAAAGGAACAGGACAAGTTTCTCGCCGAGAACCCCGGCTTCAAAAAGGTGCCCAAGCAGAAAAAGGAGGATCTAAAGGAAGCGGTGCATGCCATGCTGCTCTCCCAGACCCTGCCGACGCCGGCCACCTACGATGCGGTCTGGGACACCGAGAACGGGCTCCTGACCTTCAGCTCGCTATCGCCCAAGGTCATCGAGCTGTTCGAGGAGCAGTTCAAGAAGACCTTCGAGGGGCTCAGGCTCTCCGCCTTCCACCCGTACGCGCGGGCGGAGAGCGTGCTGGACCAAGGAAACCAGGTGCTCCTGAAGCAGGCAAACAAGGCGGGGGGGGACAATTTCCTGGAACTGGTCAAGGAGAACCAGTGGCTCGGTACCGACTTCCTGCTCTGGCTCATGTATCAGACCATGAACGAGGCCTCCGAGTACAGCGTCAACCAGCCGGGGATCCTCTCGGAGAAGGAGCCGTTCGTGGCCTACCTGGACGACCGCGTCGTGCTGCTGGGCTCGGGCGAGAACGGTGCCCAGAAGATCACCGTGGCGGGCCCGCAGGACCGTTTCAACGAGGTGCGGAGCGCGCTTTTGAACAAGAAGCAGATCACCGAGGCGACCCTGCACCTGGAGACCGGCGACGACCACTGGAAGATGACCCTGAAGGGGGAGCTGTTCCATTTCGCCTCGTTCAAGTCCCCTTCGGTGAAGGTGGAAAAGGACAACACGACCGACGAGGGGATGGAGCGCGAGGCGGTGTTTTTCGAGAGGATGGTGCTGCTGGAAAAGGGTAGCCAGCTTTTCGACTCGGTGTTCTCCAGCTTTCTCAAGATGAGGCTCGGCAGCGAGTGGCCCGAGCAGGAGGCGCTGATCCATCGCTGGCTCAACGTCTGCAGCGGTTGTGGAAGCGTGCTCGTCTAACGCATAAGAATCGGAACCATTGGCCACGGGCCAAGTCTGAGAAAATCTGAGATAGGCGCTAGGTGACGGCCCCCCTCCCCCCTTAGAAAAAGGAAGGGAGGGGGGCATTCTTTGCTTCTGGCTGACGCTCCCTTTTCCCGAAGTTCAGCGGAAAGGCCACGTCAATGGGACGCTGATTTGCCTGATCAAATCTGATCAAGCTAGAGAAAACGGGTTATCATGCCTCTTCAGGTAAATCTGCGTCCCAGGTTTCTTTTGTCCCTGACTTCGGTTTCAAGCTGCTCCGATTTTCCCGGAGCTAGCCGAGCGCCGACCTGATCCTCCCTCCTCCGATCAGTTCATCATCCCGATAAAACACGACCGACTGTCCCGGCGTCACCGACTTCTGCGGCTCGCTGAATCGGATCTCTCCGCTTGCGTCGCCAGAGAGGGTGACGCTGCATGCAACGGGCTGCTGGCGGTAACGGATCTTGCAGGTGGTCTCGATCCTGTCCCCTTCCGGCGTGACGATCCAGTTGAGATCGGAGACCCTCAGGCCCGGAGCAAACAGCCCCTCCTGCTCGCCGACGACGACCCTGTCCCTTTCCGCGTCGATTGCCAGCACATAGAGCGGCTCTTTCCAGGCGATCCCCAACCCCCTCCGCTGCCCGATGGTATAGCGGTGCGTGCCGTTATGCCTCCCGAGCACGGTCCCGTTCAGATGAACGATATCGCCCCGGCTCGCCGAAGCCGGAAGCTCTTTTTCCAGGAAGGCAACGTAGTCGTCGCCGGGGACGAAGCAGATCTCCTGGCTGTCTCCCTTTTGCGCCACCGGCAGACCGAAGCCCGCGGCGAGACGGCGCACCTCGTCCTTGCTCGGCATCTCCCCGAGTGGAAACAGCACCCGGCCGAGCTGGCGCTGGGTGAGCGTGTACAGGAAATAGGACTGGTCTTTGGCGAGACAGGCCGCCTTCAGCAGATGCCAGAGCCCGTCGGCATCCTGCTTCGTCCTCACGTAATGCCCGGTGGCAAGGAGGTCGGCACCAAGCTCCAGCGCCTTGTCCAGGAGGAGCCCGAACTTGACATAGCGGTTGCAGCGGACACACGGGTTCGGCGTCTCGCCTGCGAAGTACTGGGCCCGGAAGTCGGCTACGATGAGGCGGGCGAACTCCTCCTCCAGGCGCACCTGGTGGAATTCTATGCCGAGGTAGTCGGCGACGATCTCGGCGTCCCCCTTCCCCTTGGCCGCCGGGTCCTCCCCTTCGCGCGCGAAGAGCTTCATATTGATCCCGATCACCTGCGCCCCCTGCTCCTTGAGGAGGGCGGCGACCGTGGAGGAATCCACTCCGCCGCTCATGGCGACGGCTATCTTCTTGCCTCGATAATCCACAGTCATGCTAGCTCCGTACTTTTGTCCAATTAGCGCTACTCCAAGTATATGGTTGCCACAGAAAGACCTCTCGTTCCCAAGCTCCGGCTTGGGAACGGAAAAACGCCTCTCCCCCCTCTGACGAAGGGAGGGCGGGGGGATTTTCCCGGATTGCTACCTAGCTGCAGTTGGCGGCCAAAGGCAAATCCCCCCTTCCCCCCTTTGTCAAAGGGGGGAAGTTTGTGCGCGCCCTTTGTCAAAGGGGGAAGTTTGTGCGGCAACCATTGTACTGAAGATCAGCTGTAATCAGTACAGTTAATTTTCAGACCGCCCCGGCCTGCCGTCCATGGCTATGCCGCTGAGAGTGCGGCGAGGTGTGAGAGAAACGCCTCCCTTCTTGGCTCTTGTGATATCATGAGCTTATGGTAAACCTATTCATTAGATCGTGCTGATCCAGATCCGCCCGCAGCGCAACAGGAGAGTTCATCATGCCGCTATCGCTCACCATCAGGCGTTTGTTGACCACCCAGCCCGTCGAGCTTCCCGTTTTCCACCCCATCGCCATCAGGCTGCAGCAGCTGCTGGAGAGTCCCGACTTCAGCATCGATGCGGTGATCGCCTTGGCCAGCGAGGATCCGTCGCTTGCCGGGCAGATCCTGAAGATGGCCAACTCCACGGTCTACATGGGGCGGGTGCGCACCGAAACGATCAAGGAGGCGGTGATCCGGCTGGGCGCACAGCAGGTTTCCAATATTGCCATGGCCGCTTCACAGGCGGGGCTGCATGTATCGGACAACAAGGTGCTGAACGGCTTCATGCAGTCGCTCTGGCTGCACAGCCATGCCTGCGCCGTCGGATCCCGCTGGCTCGCCCGCAGTGCCGGATACCCGCAGTACGCCGACCAGGCCTACCTGGGGGGGCTTTTGCACGACGTCGGGAAATTGTACCTGCTAAAGGCTTTGGAGCGGCTGAACAGCATGGGCGTGGCACAGGCGGCGCTGGAGGAGGAGCTGCTTCTGGAAATCTTTGCGGAACTGCATGTCGAGCAAGGGTGCCGGCTCATGCAGCACTGGAACATGCCCGGCATCTACTGCAACATCGTCGCCAACCACCATGACGACAACTTTGACAGCTCCGATACGGTACTGGCCCTGGTAAGGCTGGTGAACACCGCCTGCAAGCTGAAGGGAATCGGCCTGACAAGCGATCCCGGCATCGACATGGCGGCGGTGCAGGAAACCGCAATGCTGCAGCTCACGCAGGATGAGCTGGAGGATCTGTACGAGGTCCTCGATGATTCACAGGAGCTCTTGATGTGACTGGCACGCCCCGACCGGATTTAGAGCAGTACGGTTTGCTGGTATTCGGCAATGACGGGGAGATCGGCGTCGGCCCAGTCTAGTTCGTGCATCTGCGGAGCCGGAAGCCAGGAGATGGCGGAGTGCTCGTGCAGGGTGATCTCGCCCGAGACGATGCTGCAGACGTAGGGATAGAGCGTGACGGTAAAGGTCGGGTAGTCGTGGGTGGCGGGGGTAAGGGCGCGACCGACCTCTATCTGCACACCCATCTCCTCGACCAGTTCGCGTCTCAGGCACTCCTCGCGCCCCTCGCCCGGCTCGATCTTCCCCCCGGGGAATTCCCATTTGAGCGGCAGGTTCATCGAGGCGCTCCTGAGCGCCGACAGCACCAACCCGTCCCGCTCGATGATGGCGCAGGCAACGTGGACATGCCTTCTGCTGTTTTCTTCAGTCACGGCAACTCCGTTCATCTGTCTGTGGATGGGTGCAGTGCTCTCCAGTCTCCCAGTTCCCCCCTTCCGGGTCAACCATTAATTAATCTGCCTCATGCCGGCTTTTCACCCTCTCCCCCCAACCCTCTCCCATCAAGGGAGAGGGTTGGGGAGAGAGGGCGGGAAATCAGCATTGAGCTTAACTTAACCTGATCAGCGTCAATCTTCCGCTGAAAAACCCCCTCCCCTTCAAGGGGAGGGTTGGGGTGGGGATGGGGGCAGCTCCGGTGCCAAAAACACCCCCAT
>Ga0209317_1000229_pt1 | contig 76114 bp, 58 predicted proteins | sample RifGroB2_FD_183994 | JGI IMG/M metagenome (GOLD analysis project Ga0209317, IMG submission 183994) | Soil microbial communities from Rifle, Colorado, USA - Groundwater B2 (SPAdes) (version 2) | ecosystem: Environmental > Terrestrial > Soil > Unclassified | place: Rifle, Colorado | collected...
GAAAAGCGGAGGATATCTGGAGACGTCTAGTGCGTAGTTTTTTATTAACGAAGACTCTACCCCGCACACGCGGGGATGAACCCGCCGTTGACAGGAGGTTTGTTCGCATGACACGCTCTACCCCGCACACGCGGGGATGAACCCGTTGCCGATGCTGAATGCCCGTCCAATACCACGCTCTACCCCGCACACGCGGGGATGAACCCGCGCGTGCATGGCGGTGTATTCGTGCGGGAACGCTCTACCCCGCACACGCGGGGATGAACCCCTGGGCTGCTGGTGAGATCATGCAATTGGATACTCTACCCCGCACACGCGGGGATGAACCCACCGAGACGCTGAATCACATGGCGAACACCATGCTCTACCCCGCACACGCGGGGATGAACCCGCCGTTTTTATAGAGCAACATGGATCACCTCCCTCTACCCCGCACACGCGGGGATGAACCCACAGTGCGAGATTGCGCTTGAGTTGGGAATTACTCTACCCCGCACACGCGGGGATGAACCCAGCGGGCGCACCAGATTATCGGCCAGGCAACGCTCTACCCCGCACACGCGGGGATGAACCCGCCTTCCAGTACCGCGTATCTGTGCAAGCGTTGCTCTACCCCGCACACGCGGGGATGAACCCTATAAAAGATTACCTGCCTTCCCATGGTATAGCTCTACCCCGCACACGCGGGGATGAACCCAAAACACTCCGGCATGATGTGGATTGGCTAATCTCTACCCCGCACACGCGGGGATGAACCCATAATCCAGCCTATTGGGCCACACGGCTTAAGCTCTACCCCGCACACGCGGGGATGAACCCATTGGGCGCGCATGGCGTGCGTGGGCATCGCGGCTCTACCCCGCACACGCGGGGATGAACCCATATATGCGTTTTTGGAAGGAAGGAAATAATGCTCTACCCCGCACACGCGGGGATGAACCCGCGATAGAGGATGACGCGATCAAGCACTACGCGCTCTACCCCGCACACGCGGGGATGAACCACCGGAGTCACAATCGTAGGAACCTCTTCCTGGCTCTACCCCGCACACGCGGGGATGAACCCCGGGTAGGCTGTCTGCACCCAGGCGTCGTAGTCTCTACCCCGCACACGCGGGGATGAACCCAAAAGAACTCATCGACAAGTATTCGGAGCTAGACTCTACCCCGCACACGCGGGGATGAACCCAAATATGCTATTCCCGCATTGCGGGCATATGCCTCTACCCCGCACACGCGGGGATGAACCCCGGGATGCCCTGCTTGTCATGCCCCAGCTTTCGCTCTACCCCGCACACGCGGGGATGAACCCGCCTTACGCGCACGCGGTATAAAGGTCATCGGCCTCTACCCCGCACACGCGGGGATGAACCCAATTGGCAGCGATGGATCATTGTATGTAGGTGGCTCTACCCCGCACACGCGGGGATGAACCCTGTTATCAAATATGATCCCAACGGCACCCCCCCTCTACCCCGCACACGCGGGGATGAACCACTCCTCCCATTCGCGCCCGTCGTTGTATTTCTGCTCTACCCCGCACACGCGGGGATGAACCCAATTGGCAATGTTCTTCGGCGCCATTATGGTTTCCTCTACCCCGCACACGCGGGGATGAACCCCCGGCTATGTTCAGAGCGCCAGACAATGCCCCTCTACCCCGCACACGCGGGGATGAACCACCGCGTCACGCGCTGCTGACCATCCTTGCTGGCTCTACCCCGCACACGCGGGGATGAACCCGTAATCGGGCGGTTCCATGCCAAACGAGGCATACTCTACCCCGCACACGCGGGGATGAACCCGCCTTACGTTATGGGTATGAGGACGACATGATTCTCTACCCCGCACACGCGGGGATGAACCCGCCGTATGTGCTCGCGCTACGCTCCAGCCCGCCCTCTACCCCGCACACGCGGGGATGAACCCTTACTGATATGGATAAGGGGCGAGCCGGTTGCCCTCTACCCCGCACACGCGGGGATGAACCCAGCGCGCATTGCCGCCGGGATCTGGAAATAAACTCTACCCCGCACACGCGGGGATGAACCCAGATTGGTTGTAATAGGTTAGCAGATACGATACTCTACCCCGCACACGCGGGGATGAACCCTACATCACCACGCATCGGCTGGCGCTGATTTGCTCTACCCCGCACACGCGGGGATGAACCCAGCGACGGCAATCATCAACCGGCAGCGAAACCCTCTACCCCGCACACGCGGGGATGAACCCCAGGCGTCTTGACCATCAATGTGCGGTCCCCACTCTACCCCGCACACGCGGGGATGAACCCTTTCGTGCAGCCGGTGATCGGGTTCCAAACCTCTCTACCCCGCACACGCGGGGATGAACCCAACGCCAGCGCCTACCAGGAGGCACGGAGGCACTCTACCCCGCACACGCGGGGATGAACCCAAAGAATACAAGCCGCTCCCCCAGCCGCCGGACTCTACCCCGCACACGCGGGGATGAACCCGGCATCGTGGATGCCGGGATTTTCGAGTACGACCTCTACCCCGCACACGCGGGGATGAACCCCACCTCGGCCAGCTCGTCGCTCCAGTCCACCCCTCTACCCCGCACACGCGGGGATGAACCCACCTGAGAGGCTGCGTAAGATTTACGGGAAAGGCTCTACCCCGCACACGCGGGGATGAACCCGTGGTAGTGGAAACTCCCGAACAGACTACCACCGCTCTACCCCGCACACGCGGGGATGAACCCAATCAGGCAACCTGCGCAGGTGCAGGGTAACTCTCTACCCCGCACACGCGGGGATGAACCCGGCACTTCAGGCATTACGTACAGAATATCATGGCTCTACCCCGCACACGCGGGGATGAACCCGCTGACCGGCCCGGCGGGGATCAACGATTTTGCTCTACCCCGCACACGCGGGGATGAACCCAAATCCGCTCAAAAGTGCTACGCTTAAATCAACTCTACCCCGCACACGCGGGGATGAACCCATTCAGACGATATTGTTCAGCAATGCCTACTCCTCTACCCCGCACACGCGGGGATGAACCCAATGAGGAGAACGGCGAAAGCGTTTCTACAGACTCTACCCCGCACACGCGGGGATGAAACTGGATTAAGCGTCGATTCCATGTATAACAACGTAGTCGCTCCCCGCACGGGGAGCGTGGATTGAAACAAACTGATCAACTGGAACCAGAACATATCAGACGCGTCGCTCCCCGCACGGGGAGCGTGGATTGAAACCATTTATACTCATGTCCATGGTCGCTACATAAAGTCGCTCCCCGCACGGGGAGCGTGGATTGAAACATCTATGAGGTTACTATCATCACCCGTTTGATAGTCGCTCCCCGCACGGGGAGCGTGGATTGAAACATAGATGTTATAGCTAATAGTTTGCTAGTTATACCTGTCGCTCCCCGCACGGGGAGCGTGGATTGAAACTGTGCAATGCGGTCTGGTCTCTTTGCGCCATGAGTCGCTCCCCGCACGGGGAGCGTGGATTGAAACTTTTATCAACGATTCGTCCTGTAAGCGCGTGACGGGTCGCTCCCCGCACGGGGAGCGTGGATTGAAACGATTGCAGTAAAGCCCCTGGATGTAAGATTGATGTCGCTCCCCGCACGGGGAGCGGAGGCGGAGCTGGCGCGCACTGCGCGCCCCTACGGCCGCTGCGCGGTCACAGAGCGGGGCGTGCTTGTGGCTCGGGCAGGCGTGGGGCGGCGGGCTAAAGAAGGAAGGCCCTCACCTAGCCTCTCCCATAGGGAGAGGAATATCACCGCAGCACTCAACCTCCCCAGCGGGAAAGGAATATTGTTCCCCTACCGCCGCTGCGCGGTCACAGAGCGGAGCGTGCTTGTGGCAAGGAGTCGGCAGTTGGAGCGGATTCGGTCCTTCAGCGCCATTCCTGTTTGGGGGAACTTTGGCGCTCATTGCCGCACTAATGATGATCTTCTGGATGCCGAAGACCCGGATAATTTAGGTCGAGAACGGCATGAATGGGTGATACAATGGCACCGTGAACCGGGTTATCAACCCCTGGATATACACTTCCGTAATAAATTAAGGAGAGTATTGGAATGATCATCGATGATATCAAGCAGGCTGTCATTGAAGGCGATGCAACTGAAGTCAAAAAATTGGTAGCTTTAGCGCTGGAACAGCAGGTGCCGGCTGAAGAAATATTGAAAAACGGGATGATCTCCGGGATGGGGGAGGTGGGGCGTTTGTTTGAAGAAGGTGAATATTTTGTGCCCGAAATGCTGATCGCTGCCCGGGCTATGCAAGGGGGGCTGGGTATTCTCCGGCCGGTGCTGGTTGAACAGGATGTAAAATCGGCCGGGAAAGTGGTGCTTGGAACGGTTAAAGGCGACCTGCATGACATTGGCAAGAACCTGGTCGGTATGATGCTGGAAGGCGCGGGATTTCAGATCGTCGATCTGGGTACCGATGTCAGTCCTGAGAAGTTCATCGAAGCCATTCGCGAGCACCAACCCGATATTGTGGGCATGTCGGCGTTATTGACCACCACCATGCCAAATATGGACAAAACCATCAAGGCCTTCAACGAAGCGGGTGTCCGCCAAAGCGTGAAGGTAATGGTGGGCGGCGCTCCGGTGACCAAAAAGTATGCCGGCGAAATCGGCGCGGATGGTTTTGCCCCCGACGCCAACCAGGCAACGGCTGAAGCCAAAAAATTACTGGTCGGTTAGTTCAGCTAAATTACCGGCCAGTTATACCTGCTATCCCGGTTATCTTATTGTGAGGTTACGATGAATTATTCTTCGCTGGCTATTCCCCGCCTCAGTGATTTTCTGTTTGGCGTTTGTCCCCGACCGCTAACGCTGAAAAACGGACTGGTAATCGGCGGCGGGCAGGTTTACCCCGAGATCAATTTCACCCTGGATAGTATGATCATCACCGCGGAGAGCATGCCGCAAGTGTATGAGCAGTACACGCAAATGATCACCGGGGTCTGCGATCGGGCCGTGGAACTGCATGCTCCAGGGTTGGTGGTTGAGTTCGAATTGCTGCCCGACTTGACCCTGGTACCTGAATGGGGCGCCGAGGTCACCAAAATCCTCCGCTCCACGCTGGATGAAACCGAGGCGAAACACGGACTGAAAACCGGGCTGCGGGTAACCCCGAACGATATCCGCGAGTTTGCCCGCCCGCCGCTGATGCGCCAGGGCCGCTATGTGGAGGACATGTTCCGCAGTTTTGAGTTGTGCGCCGAAGCCGGCGCGGACATGCTGGCGATTGAATCCACCGGCGGCAAAGAAATCCACGACGAGGCGATTCTGAACGGCGATTTGCCGATGTCGGTATTCGCCCTGGGCGTGCTCGGCAGCCGGGATATGGCTTACCTGTGGGAGCGCATTACGGAAATTTCCAGGCGGTGCGGCGTGGTGCCATCCGGCGATTCAGCTTGCGGATTTGCCAATACGGCCATGGTGCTGGCCGAACAGCATTTCATCCCCCGCGTCTGGGCAGCCGTCATCCGCGTTCTGACCGTTGCGCGCAGCCTGGTGGCCTTCGAGCACGGGGCGGTCGGCCCAAACAAAGACTGCGCCTATGAAGGGCCATACATCAAAGCGATTACGGGTTACCCGATTGCGCTCGAAGGGGCAGAAGCTTCCGTCGCGCACCTTTCACCGATTGGCAATATTGCCAAAGCCGTGCCGGACCTGTGGAGCAACGAATCCGTGCAGAATGTCAAGCTGCTTGGCGCCATGGCGCCGACCGTGTCGGTTGAGCAGTTAATTTACGCGACCCGGCTGATGAATGTCGCCTCGGCCAGGGGGGCCAAGGAGGCCGGCATGCTGCGCGACTGGTGGGTGGAATCGGATTCCCACCTCGACCCGCAGGCGTATGTCCTGCGCCCGGATGTAGTGCTCAAGATCTCCGAGGAGATCATTGCCGAGCCTACTCCCTATAAGCGCACCCGCCGCTCGGCCTTCGCTGCGCTCGAGGTTTTGCGCCAGGCGAATGCTGCTGGCGAACTCAATCTTTCGAAAATGGAAAATCGCTGGCTGGAGCGCCTTTCCCGGGCTGCCGAAGGCCTGCCGGAAGATGAGGACGAATTTATCGCTGGTATATTGCCGCAGGTCAACCGAAAAAAAATCGCCTTGAGCGAATACGGGTTATAAGAGGAAGGCGCCTGGTGAAAAACCAGGCGTTTTTCTAATGGTCCTGCTGCGGGCGGGTGGCGAAGGGAAAAGCTTGCGCCACGGTAAAAAATCCTTCACCACGGAGGCACGGAGAAAACCAGCCCCCTCCAACCCATACTTCCGCTGTCCCAGAGACCTACAGTCGGGCGGCGCGCCGGCCACTCACAGAGCGCTTTTCGTCGGCAAACGGGTGTGGAGCGGCGGGCCAAGGCAGGAAGCCCCCTCACCCCTAGCCTCTCCCATAGGGAGAGGAATATTACCGCAGCACCTAACCTCCCCAGCGGGAAAGGAATATTGTTCCCACACCGCCGCTGCGCGGTCGTGCTTAGACAGGGCTGGGCGGATATAGAACCCCTTCAATACAAAAATCTTTGCGTGCTTTGCGCCTAAATGTTGAGTGTTGGCTTGCAACACGTAGAGGGACCGCGATGCGCTCCTCTACGGCCGCTGCGCGGTCTGGATTCATAGGGTCTTTTTGACCAGCCCAAAATAATCCACTTCGATCGGGCTGGATTCGTTGGTTTCCAGCAGTTTTTGAAACCTGGTTATGCGGCGGGTTTGGCGGCGGCACTTGAACCCGGCCAGCCGGTTGGGGTTGAGCAGCAGCACGCGGGAGCCGCCCTGCGGCAGGGCTATTTTTAGCGCCCCCACAGCGGTGAAGGTTTCGCTGAGCGCGGTCAGATGGCTGGCGGTGAGTTTCAGTTTGGGGTCAGCCAGGCCGGTAATATCCCGGCTCAATTCAGCGATGCGCGTGCTGATGCTCCATTTGGTCACCGAATCCATGCGGGCGCGCTTGAGCAGGCGCATGACACGCGCTTGTACGCTGGGTGCGGGCGCGAGGGACAAACCGACCCCGGCATGAACCTCCACTGTTGCACCTTGATGGGCCGCCACATCAAACGGTCCGACGATAAGGGTGCGGCTGGCAGGGTCATAGGTTGTTGGCAGGTCTGCCTGTTGGCCGTTCAACCACAGGCTTAGACCATCTGGCTGGCCCACACCGCGGAAGAGGATGCGGTAGGAACGGGTTGGGGGAATGGATTGGGTAGCGCCAACGGCCGGTAGAATCTGAATCGACCCGGACGAATCCGTCCACCGCGACTTGAATTCGGTGCAACACCCGCCGTTTTGGAGGTACTCGCGCGAGACGCCATCATCTTCATACAGCGTAAATGACCCGTCCGCGCCCGGGAACACGACCAGATCCATTTTTTGCGGATTGCTGCAACCATTTTGAGTGGTCTCGGCTTGCAAGGGAAGAATGGCGCCCGCCCTGGCAAAAAGAGGGATTTCGGCCAGGCTGTAATGATTGATCTGCCACTGCGGGCCGCTAAAACGCTCACCGGTGAAAAAGTCAAACCATTCGCCACGCGGGAACCAGATCGCCTGACGGGTTTGATTTAGATCGGGGTCAACCGGCGCTGTGACCGGGGCGGCCATCAACTGGCTGCCAAAGAGGTATTGACCGCCTGCCAGGTAAGCGCTTTCTTCGTTTGGCCAATCGTAGTAAAGCGGGGTGATCGGCGGCAGTCCATGCTGCTCGTTGCGGCGCGCCAGGGTGTACAGGTATGGGATCAATGCGTGGCGGAATTGCATGGCCTGGCGGGTTAGTCGCAAAACCTCCGCGTCGAAGGCCCAGGGCAGCCGGTCGATAAAGTTGTCCTTGGTGCAGTGCAGCCGGAAGATGGGGCTGAGGGCGCCAAACTGCACCCAGCGGGTATATAACTCGCCATCTTCCATGCCGCGCATATGTCCCCCGATATCATGGCTCCACCAACCGTAGGCTGCATTGGCGGCGGTGGCGGTGAAATAAGGCTGATAAGCCAGCGTCTCCCAGGATATGACCGTATCCCCCGAAAAACCGATCGGGTAGCGGTGGTTGCCCTGGCCGCCCCAGCGCGAGAAGATGACCGGCCGTTTCTTGCCATCGCGTGACCGATCAAAAAAGTGGAGATGGTTCAACCACCACAGCGGGTCCAGGCTGGGAAGGGTGGTGTGCTCGCCCTGCTGCCAATCGATCCACCAGAAATCCACACCCTGCGCTTCGAGCGGGTGCAGCAGCTGGTCAAAGTACACTTGAGCAAAGGCCGAGTCAGCGATATCGAAGGGAATAGGCGTTCCTTTTGCCGGGTCCAATCCCAAGGCGCGGGCAGCCAGCGGGTAGCGTTCTTCGTGCGGGTGAATGCCCTCGGCCGGGTGCAGGTTGAGCGAGCTGATCAAGCCATGATTATGCAGCCAGCTCAATAGACCCGGGGGATCGGGGAATAACGCGCGATTCCAGCTGAAGCCGGTCCAGCCGCTGCCGGCATTGCCGGTCTGGGTGATGTGCCAGTCCATATCGATGATAAAAACCGAAAGCGGAATCTCTTCCTGCCGGAAGCGTTCGACCAGTTGTTGAATATCTTCCTGCGAGTATTCCCAGAAGCGCGACCACCAATTGCCGAGAAAGGCGCGCGGCAGCAGCGGAGGCGCGCCGGTGACGCTCTGAAAATCTCGCAGCGCGGCTTTGTAATCCTGCCCGGAGACCAGCAGGTACAGGTCGCGGTAACCGGTTTGAGCCGGGCGTTCCACCAGCCAGCTGGTTGGGGTGAATATCAGACTCGGCGTATCGTCCAATTGCACCCAGCCGGCGCGAGAGAGGAGACCCGGTTGCAGGGCAACCGGTCCATTGGTTTCGTCCAGGGTGCGGGCGGTACCAGGCAGACGTTGTGGATTGGGATCGTCAAGGTGAATGACGGCGCCAGTTTCTTTGATGAGCACCTGCAGGGTGTGGCGGGTAAGCCCCTTGGGGGAATCATGGTATGTGAGTTGAAAGGCCTCGGTTTCAATCGTCAGGTCATGTTCCGTGCGCTGGATGTCGGCCCTGGGCAAGGGTTGGCGCCGATACCAAAAAACCTGCGAAGGCCGGTCTTCGAACTGACCGGTAGGGCTGGTCTCGATGCGAATCAGCCGCGGGGTGAGCAGAGTGAAACGTACGGTAGGGAATAAGAAGATAGCGCCAGGGTCAGCCTGAGCAGATTTTGCCAAAGGGGAAAAGAATCCCGAAGATGCCATGATTTGCTCCATAAAAGGTATTGACATTTACCAAACCGTCTCTATAATTATAAACATAGTTCATTCAATAAACGAAGTAAATCCCCTATGAGTTCCATACTGCTTGGCAACCGAGATCTGATCCGGAGCATCAACCGCTCCATCCTCCTGAATGCTATCAAAACTCAGGGGGAGGTTTCGCGCGCTGCCCTGGCCCACCTGACCGGCCTTAGCCCAGCTACCGTCACCGCCATCACCGGCCAGCTCATTCAGGAAGGCTTGGTATTCGAAAAGGCCACGGGCGATTCCACCGGCGGCCGGCCGCCGATTATGCTCGCGCTCAACCCGCGCGGCGGTTTCGTGATCGGCATCAAGCTGATGGAAGGACATGCGATCGGCGCATTGACGGACTTGAATGCGGCCATTCTGGCCAAAGATACCATCGACCTGGCAGACAAACAAGTGGAAACCAGCGTCGAAATGCTCAGTATACTGATAAATCGCCTGGTACAGAGTAGCGGCGTCCGTAAAAAACAACTGTTGGGGGTCGGGATTGGCCTGGCAGGGGTGGTCGATTTTACGCATGGGATTGTTAGGCAGAATCCGTTTTTTGGCTGGCGAAATATCCCGCTGGGCGATTTACTGGAAACCCGGTTGCGGGTGCCGGTTTTTATCGATAACGACGTCAACACACTTACACTCAGCGAAAAATGGATCAACAGGAGCCAGCCTGAAGATAATTTTATCGTCATAACGGTCGGGCGCGGCATCGGCATGGGCATCATCATCAACGGGCAAATCTACCGCGGTAAAGCCGGCGGTGCAGGCGAGTTAGGTCACACTATCGTCGATGCCAACGGACCGCTGTGCGATTGCGGCAGGCACGGCTGCCTGGAAAGCCTGGTTAGTGATCGCGCCCTGGTCGCGCAGGCGCGCCAGGTAGTCGGCCCGGATATCGCCGATTTGGATGAGGTGATCCGACTTGCAACCGCTGGACAGGCAGAAGCGGTTGGCGTGCTGGCCCGCGCCGGAGTATTACTTGGACGGCAGATTGCCAACCTGGTGAACGTGTTCGACCCGAAATTGATCATTATCAGCGGTGAAGGGACTCGCATGGGCGAGGCGTTCTTTGCCGCAGTTCGTACCGCTTTTCACGACTGCGTCATGCCTGGTTTGGCAGAAGATACCGAGATCCGGGTCAATTCCTGGGGAGACGATATTTGGGCATTAGGAGCCGCCAGCTTGGTGATTGCGGAAATTTTTAAATCACCCATTCAGAAGGAGGAAAGATTGGATCAAGCCAGAAAGTGATTTTTTTAAGGAAAGTTTGTTCGTTCAATATACAAAGTATTGAATTAACCTGTGACACACAGGAATCCCCCAATCCAACAACCTAAGGAGTGAAAGATGAAAGCGCGTTTGCCATTTTTTGTGCTGTCTGTCTTGATCGTAATGAGTATGCTATTGAGCGCATGCGCCCAGGCAACTCCTACCACTGCTCCGGCAGTGGCTGAGCCAGCCGCAGCAGATACCGCTGCACCAGCCCAGCCCGAGGCGCCTGCTGCGCCGGCGGCGGAACAGACCACGATCAAAGTGATGTCCTTCTTCGCTTATGACAATCCGGAAGTTGAAGCCGCGGTTGTAAAAGCGTTTGAGGAAAAGAATCCGGATATCAAAGTCGAATTCGAGTCCGTCCCAATGAGCGATATTTTCCTGAAATACAAGACCCTGATCGCGGGTGATGTGGCTCCGGATGTGATGGCGATGAACTTCGATAACGCCTATGTTTTTGCCTCCATGGGCGCCCTGGAACCGCTGGATGAGTGGATCACCAAGTCCGGCTACGATACGAGCATCATCTTCAAGAGCACCCTGGACATGTTCAAAGTTGACGGCGTGCAGTTCTCCATGCCCGCCACCTTCTCGGATGTGGTGCTGTTCTACAATAAAGACCTGTTCGATGCCGCCGGCCTGGAATACCCCCAACGCGATTGGACACAGGAAGATCTGGTAGCGGCTGCCAAAGCACTCACCGCCGACACCGATGGAGACGGAAAAGTTGATCAATGGGGTTACACCTTCCCCTGGTGGCCGGTTGTGCTTGAAATGTACAATGCTTCCATCTGGAGCGAGGACGGAACGACCTGCACTTTGAATTCGCCTGAAGGCGTTAAAGCCATTCAAAGCATCGTGGATGCCCGCTATGAGGGTAAATTCTCCCCGACTGCCGATCAATTAGCCGAACAGGGTGACTGGGATATGTTCATCGCCGGAAGACTGGCGATGTTCCCCACCGGTCCCTGGGCCGTGCAGCCATTCAATGACAAAATCACCGGCTTTACCTATGACATCGCCCACATGCCGGCTGGCGACGTACAGGCCACCCACGTCTATGCCAATTCTTACGCAATGGCTGCGGCTTCCAAAAACAAGGAAGCTGCCTGGAAGTTCCTGGCCTTTGCCACCGGCCCCGAAGGGACCAAGATTCGTCAGGATGGCAAGTATGAAATTTCCCCGGTAAAAGAAATTGCCGAAAAATACTACCTGGCTGCCCTGGCCGGCGCTAATCCTGCAAGCGCGATTGTCTTCATGGAAGTGCAGGACTACGCGGTAGCCCAGCCGGTGCACGCCAATTGGAGCCAGATTCACGACTCGATTTATCCCGAGTTGGACCTGGCCCTAACCCAGGCCAAGACCGTTCAACAGGCTCTGGATGATGCCTGCGTTGGCGTGAACGCAGCGCTAAACCAGTAACCTTCCTCAATTGTATAAAAAGGGATGAGAATTACAATAATTCTCATCCCTTTTCGTAGAGGTAATTGATGGCCGTCGAAACATTCCCACAAACCAAAAAGAAGATTTCCCTTGCCAAAAAGCAGCGCATCCAGGAAGCCATTTGGGGCTACCTTTTCATTACTCCGAACTTTTTGGTTATTCTATTTTTTACGTTTATTCCGGTATTTTTTGCGCTCTATATGAGTTTGACCGATTGGAATATATTGAGCGACCCGAATTTCATTGGTCTGGAAAATTATGAAAAAATATTTTCTGATCCGTTGGCCAAAGAAACATTCTTAAATACGTTTTACTTTGCGGTGGTCAGCGTCCCAATCAATGTGTTTTTAACCCTGCTGCTCGCCGTGTTACTCAATCAAAAAATCAAAGGGATCACCTTTTTTCGGACAGCCTACTACCTGCCCGTCATTTCGGCTTCGGTGGCTGTAAGTTTAATGTTCATGTGGATTTTAGCCAACAATGGTTTATTGAATCAGATCCTGGGCGGTATGGGTATTGAGCCGGTACGCTGGCTGACCGACCCGAAGATTGCATTGAATTCAGTCATTGGCGTGACCATCTGGAAGGGGCTGGGCCTGAATATGATCATTTTCCTGGCGGCCTTACAGGATATTCCCAAGGAACTGCTCGAGGCGGCTGCCATCGACGGCGCCAATGCCGTCCAGAAATTTTTCAAGATCACTATTCCGTTATTGTCACCCGTGATTTTCTTCGTCACCATTACCGGCGTGATCGGATCATTCCAGAGCTTCGATTTGGTCTATAACATGACGAGGGGCGGCCCGGGGCACTCCACAACGGTCATCGGGTTTTATATCTGGCGGCAGGCTTTCGATTATTTACACATGGGATATGGCGCTGCTCTAGCGTTTATCGTTTTCGCGGCTATTTTGGTCTTGACCATCCTTCAATGGGTGTTGCGCAAGTTCTGGGTGTACTCTGAGGAATAAATAATGTCCAATAAGAACAATCCCTCAAATACCGATTCTGTATTGGCGAAAAGCGTCCAGGCCATCGCAATCACCTTACTGGTGTTTGGCGCAATCACCATGATTGTTCCTTTCATCTGGAGCGTGGTCACTTCGCTCAAGAGCGCAGAAAATATTTTTTCTCACTCCGCTTTCTGGATTCAATTTCCGCCTGATTTTTCGGCATATAAGCAAATTTGGGAACGAATCCCGCTGCTGCTGTATGCGGGAAATACCCTCAAAGTGGCGCTCATTGTTTCAGTCGGGCAACTGGCGACATCTTCGCTGGCTGGTTACGCTTTTGCGCGATTGAGATTCCCGGGCAGGGATAAATTGTTTTTCGTTTATATTGCCACCATGATGATTCCGGGAATGGTTCTATTGATCCCCAATTTCGTCGTAATGAGAAATTTGGGCGCGATTAACACTCACTGGGCACTGATTCTTTCGGCTGTTGGCAGCGCCTTCGGCACCTTCCTGATGCGCCAGTTCTTCCTTTCATTTCCATCCGAGTTGGAAGATGCAGCCAAGCTGGATGGCTGTAATCCGTTCATGTTTTACTGGCATATTCTATTGCCAAATTCCAAGCCCATTCTGACCACGCTGGGATTGATGGCGTTTCAAAATATCTGGAATGATTTTCAATGGCCGCTTATTGTGCTTAACGACGAATCCAAACGAACGCTCCAACTCGGCCTATCCTACCTGATGAGTGAATACTACACCGATTGGACTCTCCTGATGGCCGGCGCGATTATAACGTTGCTGCCTATCATTCTGCTTTTCTTCGCGGTTCAAAAATATTTCGTGCAAAGTTTTAAATTTACTGGCCTGAAAGGATAAATTGACTGTGGGTTCACTTTATAGCAATAGTCTTCGCATTATTAAAGAAGGTCAACCGGAATCCGGGGCGTATATAGCCAGTCCAAATTTCCCTACCTATCATTATTGTTGGCTGCGCGACGGAAGTTTCATCGCCCATGCCATGGATACGGCTGGCGAATTTGCCAGTTCGGAAGCGTTTTTCCGGTGGGTCGGCCGCACGATTCAAAAATATGGAGCGAAAGTCGAAAACGTGTGCAACCATCTGGAAGCGGGCCGGCCGGTTGGCAAGGATGATGTATTGCACACGCGATACACGCTGGACGGGAGCGAAGTCACTGTAGATAACGGCTGGGGGAATTTCCAGATCGATGGTTATGGTTCCTGGTTGTGGGCTCTGTCTGAACATGTTCGCCTGAGCGGCAACACACACTTATTGAAAGAGTTGTGCGAGCCCATCCAGATCACGCTGCGCTACCTCGAGTTGGTCTGGAAACTGCCCAACTATGACTGCTGGGAAGAGTATCCTGAATATTTACACCCTTATTCGCTGGCGACTGCCTTTGCCGGCTTTGATTCGATCGCATCGCTGGTACGCACCGGGCAGATGGATGCCGGTCCGGTGGCAGTGGAAGAACTGGCCAGTCAGGTCAAAGATTTTATTCTGAAATATGCCGTGTATCAGGGTCGGGTAGTGAAACATGTATGGCCGGCGCGAGCGCGCGAACTTCCCAAGCCCATCATTCAGAGCGGAGTAGATGCCAGCCTGATTGGTATTGCGGTTCCATACAATGTCCTGCCGCTGGATGATCCGCTGATGCAAGCCACGATACAGGCCGTTGAAACCCACCTGCACCGGCCAGAGGGCGGAGTTTACCGCTACAAGGTGGATGTTTACTACGGCGGCGGCGAATGGCTGCTGCTAACCGCCTGGCTAGGCTGGTATTATGCCATTACCGGAAAAATCGAAAAGGCCGAATCATTGCGCGCCTGGATCGAAACCCAGGCGGATGGCGATGGGCGCCTGGCCGAACAAGTATCCGGTCACACGCTGGCGCCGGAACACTTTGAACCCTGGCAAAAAAAATGGGGACCGGTAGCCAGTCCTTTGCTCTGGTCACATGCCATGTACATCATCCTCGTTAATGCGATTCAGGATCACCGATCATAAATGAAGCAGCAATCCAATTCATCGACCTTAACCATAGCTCATCAGCCTTACGGCGAACAGCACCCTTATTTACCACTGGCAACCGAAAGGTTTCCACGCGACCCTGCGGCAGGCGAGTTTGTGACGCTGGGCGTCGAGACCGGTCATCATCCTTCAGCCGATGCAGTTTGGTGCATTTGGCAAATTGAAGGCAATTCAAGCGCAAACAGAACAGAAGCGGTAAAAATCGCCGACGGTGAAACCACGGATGCGTGGCAGGTCCATTTGCCAGCCTTTAAAGGCTATGAAATGGTCCAGTACCGCCTATTCGCGCGAAGCGCAGACCAGCAGATCAAAAGTGAAGAATTCACTTTTTCGGTGTTAACCTGGGTGGATGTTGTCGCGGTCGCCTCAGTGCAAGAAACCAGCGAACGGTTGGTGGTAAAGCTGGCAACCAGCCGTCCCGATCTGTACGTAGTTCTCCACGCAGAACCCGATCCAACCGGTACGGTGACCTTACGGCTTTCCGCGTCCACTGAAAACAGCCGTTTGCCTGTCTGGCCGGCAGGGAAAGATGCAGTAAAGGTGGAATTGCAAGGCGTAAGTGTTGCGCTGTATAACAGCCCACTGCGATTGGAATTGAGACGGGAAAGCGATGGCTTGGTATTACAGACCATCGATCCGATCCGGTTTTTAGCGCGCGCGGACGGAACGGTGCTGCAATACAAACTTGGTTTCGAAAGCCCATCCGATGAGGCTTTTTACGGTTTTGGTGAGCGTTTCAATGCGCTCGACCAGCGCGGGAATCAGTTGGACAACTATGTTTATGGCCAATACACAGGTCAGGGAAAACGCTCCTATATCCCCGTACCGTTTTTCCTCTCCTCGCGCGGGTACGGCTACTGGCTGAAAACGGAGCGCCAGGCAGGATTCGATCTGGCGGCAACGCAGAACAACTGCTGGGCAGTAACCGGGCATGCGGAGGAGCAGACTGCCAGCATTGAAATGAAATTCTTTCTCCAGCAGCATCCGCGCCTGGTTGTCCAGGCTTTCACCACCCTGACTGGCAAGCCGAAACTGCCTCCTTCCTGGATATTTGGCCTTTGGATGAGCAGCAACGATTGGAACGGCCAGGCCGAGATCATTCGTCAGTTGCAATTGACGCAGCAACAGCAGATTCCGGCGACCGTTCTGGTCATCGAGGCATGGAGTGACGAAATCAATTTTTATATTTGGAACGACGCCCAATACCAGCAAAAACCTTCGTCTCAGGCGTATTCCCTGACTGATTTTAACTTTCCTGCGAAGGGGCGCTGGCCTGATCCCAAAGCGATGGTCGATGAGCTCCACCAGGCAGGATTGCGGCTGGTGCTGTGGCAAAATCCCGTCATCAAACACGCTGACCCTAAAGAAAACCTGGATGACCGGCTGAATAATGCTGACGAGGAGTATGCCATCCAGCACGGATATGTCGTCCGGAAAGCGGACGGCAGCCCGCATCGGGTAGAGCCGCATATGCCGTGGTTCGCGGGCAGCCTGGTGTTGGATTTCACCAACCCGCAGGCTGCCGACTGGTGGCTGAGTAAACGGGAGTACCTGGTGACAGAGATGGGGGTCGATGGGTTCAAGACCGATGGCGGTGAGCATGTCTGGGATACTGAAACCCAGTTTTATAATGGCATGCGCGGCAGCCGCGGGATCAATACCTACCCGATGGCGTATGAACGCGCTTATCAGCGCCTATTAGAAGCCCATTGCGGAAAAGATCATGTCCTTTTCAGTCGGGCAGGCTATACCGGTATCCAGCAGGTGCCGTGTCATTGGGCAGGAGATGAAAACTCCACCTGGGAAGCGTTCCGCGCGTCCATACGCGCCATGCTCAATGTGAGCCTGTGCGGGGTACCCTTTATGGGCTGGGATATTGCCGGGTTCGCCGGGCCCATTCCAACTAGTGAGCTATACCTGCGAGCGACAGCGTTTTCTGTTTTTTGCCCGATTATGCAATACCATTCAGATGGCAACGCCCGGCGTATCCCCAGCCGGGATCGCACGCCCTGGAACATTCAGGAACAAACCGGCGAAACGAGTGTCATAGCCGTCTTCCGCGAATTCGCCAATCTGAGAATGAACCTGATCCCTTACGTTCGCGGCCAGGCCTGGCAGAGCAGTCAAACCGGCATGCCGCTCATGCGCCCACTGTTTCTTGAATACCCCGGCGATGTCGCCATCCGGGAAACCCCATATGCGTACCTGTTTGGCGACGCGCTGCTGGTCGCTCCGGTCACGGACGAAAGTGCGACAAACTGGCCGGTTTACCTCCCGGCGGGTGAGTGGCGTGAATTGTGGTCGGGTGAGCTCCATCATGGGCCCGCCACAATGGATATAAATGTACCGCTCAACCGCATCCCGGTTTTCCAGAAAAAAGGCAGCATTCTCCCGCTCCACCTGGATGCCACGGGTGAGCTGGGCAGCCCGGTTGGGAATAGCACCGAAATGGCTAAACCCCTGACGCTGCAGATTTTCCCGGGAGGAAAAATTAAAGTCCCTATCTTCCAATCCACTGAGGAAGAACCAACCTGGGTCGCTGTGGAAACCAGCGAAATAGAGAATAAGATCACTGTGCAGCTGCCTGCGCTGTTACAAGCGGTCGACCTGGCGATCTTTGCCAGCGAGCCGAGCACTGTGACGGTCGCTGGCCAACCTTTCCCCCGCCTGAACGCCGAAGAAATTCAAAGATCAGCCCCCGGTTGGTGGTGGGATACCCGGAAACAGCAAATCCGAATTCATTTGCCCGAATCCACCCTGGCGGTAACGATCACCATCCAATAAAGTAAACTTCCCAATCCCCCATCATTTTAGTGGATGGGGGATTTTTATACACAATATCCGTTCCCCTTTGAAACACTCAATAGGATGAGTCTGCTTCATCTATCTAGAAACGGCTGATATGATAAAGTACCACTTATAATTATCTATGGACGTGTTTTTCATGGCAGAAAACAAAAAACGGTACTATTTTGTTGATGAGGCAGGTGATGGCACCCTATTTGGAAAAAGTGGGGGTATTGTTATTGGTACCGAGGGTTGTTCAAAATTTTTTATTCTTGGTGTTCTCGCCGTTTCAGACCCTGAAGCCCTTACGAACGAATTAACTATTTTAAGACAACAGCTCTTGGCCGATCCATATTTTAAAAAAGTTCCGTCAATGCAGTCAGAAGCGAAGAAGACATATTTTGCCTTTCATGCCAAAGATGATGTCCCTGAAGTTCGGCGGGAAGTGCTTTCTGTTTTCAAAAAACACGATCTCCAATTCCTGGCCGTCATTCGAAATAAATATAAGGTGCTGGAATATGTACGTCAAAGAAATTCTCAGGACCCAGCATATCGATATCACCCAAATGAATTGTACGATTTCATGGTGCGAATCCTGTTCAAGGATCTGCTTCATAAAGAGAATGAATATGATGTCACTTTTGCAAAGCGCGGTACCCAGGATAGGACTACCAGCTTAAGAGAAGCACTGGAAAAAGCCCAATTTCGTTTCGCGACTCAAAGAAATATCTCGAATAATTCGGTCGTAAATGTTATTCCAACCATTCCAGTGAAGTGCGTCCCCCTGCAAGCAGTAGACTACATTCTCTGGTCGTTGCAAAGATTTTATGAAATGCATGAAGACCGCTACATTGAACTACTCTGGCCATCTTTTAGTCTGGTGCGTGATCTTGACGATACTCGAAATGCAAGATATGGATGTTACTATACACAAAAAAGACCGCTAACATTAGCGGCCTTGGATAATTCCTTACCAGGGATATAGGAGCCTTCTCACCGCAGTGGAATTCTCACACGGCATGAAGCCGATTTTCATCCGCTGGTACATTTAGTATAGCATGGTTTGGGTAAAATTCAAATGGAGGGTTAAAAGATGAATGTGTCAGAACTTTATGCTCTGTTGCAAAAAATGTCTGGTGAAAATTGCTTTACCTTGAGTAGCGACAATCCGGCAGAAATGGAGGTGGATCAGAACGGCATTACAGTAATTTACCCCTCAGGGCACGAGGTCTTTATCCCTCGCCAGATGGTTGAACTTGCAATTCATACAATTACCACCAGAGGGGAGTTAACCGTGGATGATGTTCATTTAGGCATAACCAAAAAGCACCGAACAAGAACCGACAAGCTGATGGCGGTAATCCGAAAACTGCCAGGGGTCACGATACAAAAATACCCCAGAAAACTTTTCTACAATAAGTAAGCCATATCTACGCAAATCCGAAACCGAAACACCTTAAATTTTTTCCATACGAAGGGGCTGTCCCAAAAGCAGGTGGAGGTGGAACCCAGACCCTACCGGTAGGGGGTATCCAAAAAGTAACAGGCGGCGCTTTTGGGGTGGTGAGCATCGGGGCGGGTCTGATGGGAATTATCGCGTGCAAGATATGCCCTTCGATTTCCAAGACATTTGCCAATATTTACCGGACCCGCCCCTACGGAACCCTGGACAAAAATCGATGCCATTTCGTGAAAATCCCCGTGCCGCTACAATGACAAAATTATTCTTTTCAGACAACTCCCCCGGCTTATTCCATTAATCCTGTTGACATCCATCCCTAAACCTGCTATCCTAATAAAAACGTTTGCGCAAACGTTTTCTTGTCGGAAATCCCATGAGCCGTATAACCATAAAAGATGTAGCCCGCGAAGCGGATGTGTCCATTTCGACTGTGTCGCATGTGATCAACGACACGCGTTTTGTCGATCCGGTAACCAAGCAGCACGTTCAGGACGCACTAAAGAAACTCGGCTACCGCCCCAATAACGTTGCCAGAAGTTTGCGCAGCGGGGTAACGAAAACGATTGGCCTGATCGTCCCGGATGCATCCAACCTGTTCTTTGCCGAGATTGCCCGCAAAATCGAAAACTACGGTTTTCAACAGGGCTACAGCGTCATTCTCGGAAATTCTGATAACGATCCGGCCAAAGAAATCCAGTACATCCACACGCTGTTAGCCAAATCGGTGGACGGCGTTATTTTCATCTCGGCTGGCGCAGAATTGCGCAATTTCAAGCAATTTGCCGACAGTAATATTCCGGTGGTGGTGGCTGATCGGGTGGTGCCGGTCGAACTGGCCGATGTGGTGCTGGTCGATAACGAGCAGGGCGGCTACGACGCCACCCGCTGTCTGATCGAGTTGGGCCACACCCTTATCGGCTGCATCACCGGCCCAAACGACTTGTCACCCAGTATGCAGCGGCTCGATGGATATAAACGGGCTTTGCAGGAAGCCGGCATCCCCTTCAGATCCGAGCTGGTCGTCACGGGCGATTTCCAGATACAAGGCGGCTGCGATGCCATGAATCAATTACTGCAAGCGCCCGAGAGACCCGACGCCGTTTTTGTTTGCAACGATATGATGGCGGTTGGCGCCATGACCAGCGCGCGCAATGCCGGGTTGGCCATCCCCGCCGACCTATCCATTATTGGATTCGATGATATCGAACTGGCTTCAGCGGTGTCGCCAACTCTGACCACCATTGCGCAACCGATCGATGAAATGGCCCGTTACGCCACCGACCTGCTGATCCAGCGCCTGAGCGGCCGCCGCAAGGATGCGAATCAACGCATTATCTTGAAAACGACCTTGATCGAGCGCGCATCCACAGCCAGGAGGAAGCCATAACATGGGGCTGATCACCGTCATTGGCAGCTTGAACATGGACCTGGTGGTGCGCACCCCAAAAATGCCGCAGGCGGGTGAAACTCTGGCGGGCACAGAATTTCACCTCATCCCCGGCGGCAAGGGCGCCAACCAGTCGGTCGCTGCTGCTCGCGCCGGCGCGCCCACCCGCATGGTTGGGCGGGTTGGAACGGATGCCTTTGGGCCAGTCCTGCTGGATTCGCTCACCGCAGCCGGGGTGGGTACTTCCGGGGTGGCCGCATTAAGCGAAGTCACTACCGGGACCGCCACCATCGTGGTGGAAGACAGCGGTGAAAACCGCATCATTGTCGTCGCCGGGGCTAACGGGCAGGTGTCTTTAAACTTTATCAATGACCAGTGGCCGGCTATCCGCCAGTCTGATCTGATTTTGCTGCAGCATGAAATTCCACTATCGACGGTGCACCATATCATCGAGCGGGCTTACGCCGAAGGGATTCGGGTGATGCTCAATCCAGCTCCGATTTACTCGATTCCGCGCGGCGCTCTGGCAAAAGTTGACACCCTGATTTTGAACGAAGTCGAAGCCAGCGCTTTGACCGGCCTTAAAGTGACCGACCTGGCGACCGCTCGCATCGTGGCTGCCACGCTAACCGACCTGGGGGTGAACACGGTCCTTATCACGCTTGGATCCAATGGCGCGATCCTCCACAATTCACACCATGAGCTCTTCCAACCGGCCTTCAAAGTCGAGGTGGTGGATACCACGGCTGCTGGAGACACTTTCACGGGTGGGTATGCCGCCTCGATCTTGAGCGGCAAACAACCGCCTGAAGCCCTCATGTACGCCGCGGCAGCTTCCGCGCTGGCAGTCACCCGCCTGGGCGCGCAAACATCCATCCCCTCCAGGGATGAGGTCGAGGCATTTATGGCCGCCCAAACCACCAAAATGAATGGGTCCCCGATGTTCAAATTCAATGGAGGTGATTAGAGAGTAGAATTTGCGTTTCAACCGTTGTTTTTGTCCAAATTAACAGAGGAGAGAACCATGAAAAAGCTCGTTATGCTGTTGACTGTTTTAACCATCATCGCCGTTTTGGCCGCAGGTTGTACGCCAAAAGCGGCTGGGCCAGAAACCACAAAAGTTGTGTACCTGATCAACGGGTCATTGGGCGACAATGCCTTCTATGATTCGGGTCAGGCGGGTATGGAAAAGATCAAAACCCAGTACGGGGTCGAGATTCGCACCATTGAAGACGGGTACGATCCCGCCCAGTACGAACCTTCACTCGAGGCGGCCGTGGGCTATTCCGATGTCATTTTCGTCATCTCCTACGGCTTCGAGGACCTGGTCAAGGAATATGCCGATAAATATCCGGAGAAGATCTTTGTCAACCTGGATACGGTGGTGCAGAATGAAAAGGGCACGATCACCTCTGTCGATTACATCGAAGAGGAAAGCGCTTTCCTGACCGGCGTGGTGGCCGGTATGTTGACGCTCGATACCAGCATCCCCAACGTCAATGCTGAGAAGATCATCGGCGCCGTTGGCGGCGACCAGGACCCCGTCATCGATGCCTTCATGTTCGCGTACGAAAATGGCGCCAAGTATGTCGACCCTGAGATCGTGATGGAACGCAAGTACCTGGGCGACTGGGTCGATACTGCCAAAGGCAAACAGGCCACCTTGCAACTCTACGATATGGGCGCGGATATCGTCTTCCAGATCGCCGCGGCAGCCGGCATGGGCGTCTTGCAGGCCTCGGGCGAGCGCGACCTGTACTCCATCGGCGTGGATACCAACCAGAACCCCCTGGTTCCCGGGCATGTGGTGGCCTCCGACATCAAGGATATCGGTCTGGCCATCACCAATATTTACGCCACCATCAAGGACGGCACCTACCAACCCGGCCAGGTCTTGAATTACGGCCTGGCGACCGGGGGCGTGAATGTGGTCTTCGACGGCAATGAAAATGTGCTGCCGCAGGCCATTATCGATAAGGTAAACGAACTGCGCCAGCAGATCATTGACGGTACCCTGAAGGTCGAAATCTACGTGCCATAGGTTTCGATCCCCGAAACCTGTGGATTTCCGGGGGTGCTGGCCTGTACAGCATCCCCGGAATATATCGCGCAAGAAAGGATTTACCCGGTGGCCGATATTATCGAAATGGATCGAATCGTCAAGATCTTTCCGCCCTCCCTGGTGGCGCTGGACGCCGTCAGCGTAAAATTCTCCAAAGGAGAGATCCATGCCATCGTCGGTGAAAACGGCGCCGGCAAATCCACGTTGATGAAGATCCTGTACGGCATGCAGCCGGCCGATTCGGGTGAGATGCTCTACAACGGAAAAAAAGTAAAATTTTCCGACCCCGGCGAAGCCATTTTGGCCGGAATCGGCATGGTGCACCAGGAGATCATGCTGATTCCGCAATATACCGTCTGGGAAAACGTGGTGTTGGGCTATGAACCCGTCAAGTTTGGCGGTCGCCTGGACGCAAAAAAAGCGCGCGAACTGGTTAAACAAAAGATCGATGAATTTGGCTTTAATTTGAACCCGGACGCGAAAGTGGAAGACATATCCGTTGCAGCCCGGCAAAAAGTTGAAATCTTGAAACTATTGTTCCGCAATGTTTCCGTGCTGATCATGGATGAGCCCACCTCGGTGCTCACCCCGCAGGAGATTCCGCAATTGTTCGGCGAGTTAAAACGTCTGCGGGATAACGGCCATACCATTTTATTTATCAGCCATCATCTCGAGGAAGTGCTGGAATTGTCCGATCGGATCACGGTTCTGCGCAAGGGTAAAAAAGTGGGCACCATCAAGGCGGTCGAAGCCACCAAAGCCGGTCTGGCGCAGATGATGGTGGGGCGCGAAGTGATTTTTGACTCCATCCGCAAAAATCAGACGGCCGGCGAGGTGTTGTTCGAGACCAGCGGCCTGAATTACACCGACCCGGACAAACGCCCGCGATTGATCGACGTCAATATTCAGGTGCGGGCCGGCGAAATCGTCGGGGTAGCCGGCGTGGAGGGCAACGGTCAACTGGAGCTCGTCAACCTGATTATGGGGTTGATCGAACCGACCAGCGGCAGCATCAAAGCCGTGGGCGAAGATATCACCCGTAAACCCATCCTGGAGAAGCGCAAGCGGGTCGCCTTTGTGCCCCAGGACCGGGCCAATATGGGCGCCAGCATCGCCGCAAATATTGCCGAAAATGTGATCATGACCCATCACCGGCTGGATCAGCGCTTTACCCGCTGGGCTGGCCGAATACTGGATTTCAAACAGGCAGCTTCTTTTACCGATGAAGTCCGCCGGAAGTTTGATATCCAGATGTCTTCGGGTGAAGCCGTTTTCAAATCGCTTTCGGGCGGCAATCAACAGAAAGTGATCCTCGGGCGCGAGCTGCTACTGGAAGCGCCGTTCATCCTGCTGGACCAACCCACGCGCGGTCTGGATGTCGGCTCGATCGAGTACGTGCATCAGCGGATTATCGATATGCGGGCGCAGAAACGCGGCATCTTGATGATCTCCGCCGACCTGGAAGAGCTGTTCCGCTTGACCGACCGGATCGTGGTGATGCATAAGGGCCGGGTGGTGGCTGACCTGGTCACCGAAAAGACGAATGTGACCGAAGTGGGTTACCTGATGCTCGAAGGGGCCGCCTATGAAGCGTAAAATCCTGGTCAATGTGGTGGGCGTCCTGCTGGCCTTCCTGCTGGGGGCTGTGGTGATGTTGGTGCAGGGGTATAACCCGCTGGAAACCTATTACCGCCTGTTCGAGTATTCGCTGGCGCCGGGCAAGATCGCCTACACCCTCAGCAAATCGGTGCCGCTGGTGCTGACCGGCATGTCCGCGTCGGTGGCCTTCGCCTCCGGCCCGATCAACCTGGGGCAGCCCGGCCAGTTGTTGATGGGCGCATTATTGGCCACCATCGGCGGCCTGTATATCGATCTTCCGCCGCTGCTGATGATCCCCTTCCTGCTCATGCTGGCAATGCTGGGCGGCGCGTTGTGGTCGGGAGTGGCAGCGCTGCTCAAATACTGGTTCAACATGAGCGAATTCATCACCACCCTGATGTTGAATATGATCGCCGATTTCTTCACCTACTGGGCGATCAATTATCCGTTTTTCGAAGCCAACGCCAACCATCCGCAGACGCCCTTCATTGCACGCAGCGGATGGATGCCGGAGTGGGGTAACTTCAACTCCAGCGTCATCGTCATGGTGCTGGCCTTTGCGGTCATCTGGTTCATCGTCAACCGCTCCACTGCCGGTTACGAATGGCGCTTATCCGGGCAGAACAGCCTGTTCAGCCGGTTGGGCGGGGTGAACATCAGCAAAAACTACCTGGTGGTCATGCTGCTGACCGGCGCATTGGCCGGTCTGGCCGGCGGACTGGTGGTTATGGCGGGGCCGCACCGCTTTATTAAAGATATCGGCGGCAATTATGCCTGGGACGGGGTGATGATCGCCATGGTGGCCAATTCCGGCATCATCCTGACGCTGGTTTTTGGCTTCTTCTTCAGCGTGCTGCAAACCGGCTCGCTCGGCATGGAACTGATCACCGCCGTCCCCAAAGAGCTGATTCAGGTTCTGCAGGCGGTCATTGTCCTGATTGTGGTGGCCGGGCGCGGCTATTTCGAAACCTTCTTCGCAAAGCTGGAGGCCAGGCGGAAGATGAGGGAGAGGATCGCATGAACATCATCATCGGGCTGATTAATGGCATGATCACCTCCGCCACGCCAATCCTGCTGGCAGCTCTGGGCGGCTCGCTGACCTATTACGCCGGCATCTTCAACATCGCCATGGAAGGCATGATGCTCGGCGGCGCCTTCTTTGGCATGCTCGGCTCGTATTACTTCCACTCCTGGCCGATAGGCATCCTCTTCGCCATCCTGGGCGCCATTCTGATGGCGCTGATCTTCATCCTGTTCGCGGTGGTGTTGAAGATGGATGAATTCATCACCGGCATCGGGCTGAACCTGTTCTCGGTGGGCGCCACCACCTATATGCTGCGCCAGATCTTCAAGGTGAAGGGCGCATTTTCCAGCCCGGAGATCGTCCCCATCCCCAAAATCGACATCCCCTGGATCAAGGATATTCCGGTGGTTGGGGAGATCATCAGCGGACAGAACCTGATTGTGTACCTGACCTTGTTGGCTACGATCGCGGTCAGCTACCTGGTGTTCAAAACCCGTTTTGGGCTGCGCTTGCGGGCAGCCGGCTATAACCGCACCAGCTTGGATACCAGCGGCGTTTCCGCCAACCGCATCCGCGTCTGGTCGCTGATCCTGTGCGGCGTCCTTACCGGGCTGGCGGGGTCGTTCCTCTCGCTGGGCTATGTCACCCTGTTCTCGGAAGGGATGTCGGCCGGCCGCGGCTGGATTTCGCTGGCGGCTGTGATCCTGGTATCGGGCAACCCCACCGGCATCGCGCTGATATCCCTGCTGTTCGGGTTCACCGACGGGCTGGGGCTATTTATGCAGCGCTCGTTACCGTCACAATTCACCTCGATGGTGCCGTATGTGGCCACCCTGATCGCCCTGTTCGTGTACTCGGTGCGGCTGAAGAAAAAACAAACGATTTAAGAATTGGAGTAAGAGATGAGCAAACAAGCCTGGCAACTTGAGAAAGAAATGCGGGATGCGGCCGTGCCGGTGGACCGGCGCAAGGTGGGATCGCATTGGATCAAGTCGGATATGGAGTTCCCGCACGGCGATGAATTGCTGCGCTGGAACTGGAATGTAAAGGTGCCGGGTTCGTCCGCGCCGGACGTGTTCTTTCTGAGCATGGTGCAGGACTGGGCCAACCAGGGATATGACGTCAGCGCGGCGGAAGCCTTGATCCCCGAGGGCCGGGCACTGGAAGCCAGCAACAACCTGACCGATCTGCGGGTGGTGAGCGCGCGCATCATGAAAGCGCTCAAGGACGCCCCAAAAATTGAGGAGCATCCCTATCATCAGTATGAGCACCCGGCCGCCTGGGAGGATGTGAAAGCCGCCATGCCTGCCAGCCAGGGATATAAACCGCTATCCGGCTGGCAGGACGCCTATGCGCCGCGCATCCTGCAGGGATGGATCGGACAACTGGCAGGCGGCTCCTTTGGCACCGCCATCGAGGGCTACGTTGGCGCGCAGATCGCCCATGTTTACGGCGAGGTGCGCGGGTATATCACCCAACCGGAAACCATGAACGATGATGCGGTCTATGAACTGCTGCTGCTGGACGTCTTTGAAAAGACGGGCAGAGCCATTACCTCGGACTTGCTGGCGGATGAATGGGTGCGGCAACTGCCTTACGGCGTTTCGGCGGAAGGCGTGGCGCTGCGCAACCTGAACCTTGGCATCTACCCGCCCGAATCCGGCACCTTCTTGAACCCGTACTGCGACTGGATCGGTGCCCAGATGCGCGGCATGGTGTGCGGCATGCTGGCGCCCGGCGACCCCATGGAAGCAGCCCGCCTGGCGCACATCGACGCGGTTATCTCGCACGCCCGCAACGGTGTCTATGGCGAGATCTATGCCGCCGTCCTGACCGCGCTGGCCTTTGTGATGGACGACCCGCGCGAAATTCTGACGGTCGCCGCTGGTTACATCCCGGCCAAAAGCGAATACGCTGCCAAGCTGGCGTTCTGCTTCGGCGTCCTCAAGGCCGAGAAAGAGCCGCAGGCGGCCTGGCCGCAGTTGGAAAAACACTTCGAGCGCTACAACTGGATTCACGCTTACCCCAACCTGGCGGCGGATCTGTTCGCGTTGTGGTACGGCGGCGGCGATTTTACCGAAACCATGGCGCTGCTGGCCAAAGCCGGCTACGACGTGGACTGCAACGGCGGGCTGGTGGGAAACGTGCTGGGCGTGATCAAAGACGTGCCGCAGGCCTGGGCCGGGCCGATCGGCGACCTGCTGGAGACCTACATCAAGGGCAAGGAACGCTTGTCGATCAAGGCGCTGGCGGCGAAGACGGTCAGGCTGGCGAAGAAAAACCAGTAAGGTTGAGAACCTGAGGATTGAGGGCTGTCTTGAATGGAGAGACAGCCCTTTATTGTCTTAATTTGCATTATGAACACCAGCACTCAATCAAGACGACCACAACCAGCAAGGTTTAACAAAGTGATGCAAAGGTGAACCCGGATTGGGAGTGTCATTTTTTGCCAGGCGCGCGTCTGAGGTTGGTTTCTGCTTTACGGATGGAAACCAGTGAGGAGCGGCAGATCGGGAAGCGCGATTGTGCTGGCAAGTCATTTGATTGTTAAAGAATGATGGATATTTCTGACTCGAATTTACAGAAATAAGGTTGCGTAATCCGCCCCAATTGTTATTGTAAAATCCTTTATGTTTATTTGAAATAACAACGTTTTTATTGCAATAAGTTATCATATATGCTAATATAATGCGATGGAATTTGATGAGCTGCTCAAACTAATTGGCGATGATCCGGTCTTTGAATCCTCCTTACTCCTTGCCGGGAATATCAACCCCAAAATTGTCCGCCTCCAGCTTACCCGTTGGGTTAACAGTCGACGTATTTATCAGTTGCGACGGGGGTTGTATTCAATTGCGCCACCTTACCAGAAAATTCAACCGCATCCCTTCCTGGTTGCCAATCACTTGCAGCGGTCATCCTATGTGAGTCTGCAATCTGCGTTGGCTTTCTACGGCTTGATCCCGGAAAATGTCAATATTACTGTAAGCGTTACTACTGGTCGCCCTGAACGATTGGAAACGCCTCTGGGTATTTTTGAGTTCCGGCATATCAAATCGAACCTTCTTTTCGGTTACCAAATGATTGACCTGGGTGGGCAAAACGCATTGGTGGCAACACCTGAAAAAGCGCTGCTGGATCTATTGTATTTGCAGCCAGCGGGTGAATCTCCAAAATATTTACAAGAGTTGCGTTTACAGAATTTGGTCCGCCTTAATCCAGGTCTGTTGATGAAACATTCCAAAGTCTTTGACTCTCCAAAAATGAGCAAAGTTGCAAAGGCCATTTCCCAATGGATGCCTGGTGAAACAAGTGAGTATGAGGAACTATGAAAGACTATTTAGCGAGCCTGGTAAAGCAAACAACCTCCCCGCTGGAAGGTCGAAACCTGGCAAGGGAATACCTTCAAGCTCGAATCTTAGGTTCATTGCAACGGTCTGGTGCCATGATTCCTTTAGCATTTCATGGTGGAACGGCGCTGCGGTTCCTCTATTCCCATGGTCGGTTCTCTGAAGATCTCGACTTTGCGCTGGAAGGTAATCGTCAACGCTATGATTTCCGATCCTACTTGCAGGCGATTCGATCTGAATTGACTCCCGAAGGGTATCAGGTTGAATTAAAAGTCAACGATAAAAAAACAGTTCATAGTGCGTTCGTCCGTTTTCCCGGATTATTGTTTGACCTGGGTCTTTCACCTCAACGAAGTGAAGTACTGGCGGTCAAAGTCGAAGTGGATACCAACCCGCCCCAGGGCGCAGGGCTTTCTACCACCGTTGTGCGTCGGTTTGTTGTGCTTCAGCTTCATCATCATGACAAAGCTTCCTTATTATCCGGTAAACTGCATGCCGTTCTACAACGTTCCTATCCTAAAGGCCGCGATATTTATGATTTGCTCTGGTACCTGAGCGATCCCACCTGGCCGCAGCCAAATCTGGTATTGCTCAACAATGCCTTAGCTCAGACCAATTGGAATGGCGAAACGCTGACCAAAGATAACTGGAAAGATCAGGTTAGTCTGCGTTTGGAAAGTTTGAATTGGAATGGTATTGTGAACGATGTGCGACCGTTTGTTGAGCCAGGCTTTGATTTAAATCTATTGACGCTGGCCAATCTAAAAAATGTATTAAGAGATTGATAAAAAATACCGGATAAAAAATCGACCTGACTAAGGGGGACAAAGGGCATCTTACCCAAAAACCAATATCTCAAAATCCGATTTTCTCCTCTACCTCGAGGCGCCTCGGCACCTGTGGGCTGAGAAACACGGTGGAATCGAGCACGACCTCTCCGACTTCGACCGGCACCTAATCGAAGAAGGGTATGAGGTGGAAAACCTTGCCCGAGAATATTTCGATTCGGTATTCCTCCCTCAGACCCCCAACACGCATCTGTTTTGGCAGATAATCTAAACGATAAAGTCATGGCGCTGCTGGCCTAAGCCGGTTACGACGTGGACTGCAACGGCGGCCTGGTGGGAAACGTGCTGGAGACGTACATCAAAGGCAAGGAACGGCTGTCCATCAAGGCGCTGGCGGAAAAGACGGCCAGGCTGGCGCAGAAATATTAGTAGCGAAATCCGTTTTGCCAAGCCGTCCATGTAAAGTTTGGGTCGCACCCCACAATACATTCAAGCGGTTCCAGGAACGGTTAATGGCCTCGTTGAGCTTCTCACCCGGCGTCAGGTGGTAGCTTTCGGGTGTCAATCCTCCAAGTTTAGTGTCGTTGGAACGGATGCGCTGTAAGGAGCGAGGCACCCTCGGTATGGATGGTGGTGAAGGTGTTGCGGTTATGGGTTTGCATGGGGGAGGTTATACCCACATCAATGTATGTCCAAATAGGGTGCATAAACCCAACCAATGATATAAGTATGATTTATCCAGGATGTTCCTTTAGAATAATCGATTTTGATCCAAGTCTTATCCTGGTTGTATTCTAAAACCTCCGTGCAGAAGTCTTTTTGCACGGTATCTATAACCTTAAAGTTGGTACCTGGCCCTTCTCGCACATTTTGATCATTTATAAAACAGGCTATGATTGGAGTTGGTCCTAGTTCTGGATTTATAGTAGGGGTTGGGAACGGGAATACAGGTTTATAAGAAAATGTGGTCGCTGTGGGTATTAAGGCCGGGACGGTGTCTGTTTGGGCAACGGGTTGATGTTGTTGGGCTAATTCTCTGCGACGAGCGACTAAAGCATTCATATCGATGTTGGATGAAACATAGATATCGAACAGGACAAGACCACCAAGAAACAAGGCCGATGACGCACATCCAGAATTACGGCTAAAAACCTTTAATTTCCATTTACGTTTGATTATTATTCGCCAAATAAAAACAGCTAAAGAAAAAATAAAACCAGTAATAAATATAGCGGAAATCCCACCATAAAAAGCGTTATTAAAATGTCCCTCGTAACCATATTCAGGAAATTCGATCGGCAGCGATAACCTGTAGGAAAATAACATACCTCCCATTGTTAAACCCAATCCTAGAGCAGGCCAGAACACACTTTTCAAGAGAAATCGAGGCTTATTTTCCTGACCCTTTTCTGTGGTTGTTTTTTGAGGTCCTACGGTTGGAGGAATGGTCAGGTCGTGATGGCAATATCGGCAAAAGATTGCCTCGTCCTGTATTTCTTCGGCACAGTAAGGACATTTTTTCATGATCATTTCCCTAAAAACCTGTTCAGTCAAACTGTAACCATTTCATTGTTCAAAAAACGATTATGTTCTCGATTGAAGCAACCAATTGACGATGTGACGAGTTAATGCAATTGACGAGTTCCTTCCCGTGAGCAGCAGGTCGACCAAGAGCTAGTTTCACTCAGGGTGGATGGTGGTGAAAGTATTACGACTTCGAGCTTTCATGAGACGCTCAATAATGAAGTATTTTATGTATTGGTGCACCCCTCCATAAGCTGTATTCACTAATCGCGTCCTCAGGACAATCCAGTAATTTTAGAATCCACAATTCAACCAATTTCTGAACTCGATTTAAATCGAAGCGCCAAATTTCATCCTGATCGATCGTCCCTGTATGGATAAGGAGATTCCTCCTTTTTAATAACTTGTGAAACTCAACTCTCTCATCGGTGCCCCGAGGCCAAATTAGTTTAGTATTCACGCCTTGTTCATTAAGCAGGAAAAGCAATCGATCTAAAAAACTACGTCTCCGTAATTCGGGTATCTTTTTGATGATTCCATTTGCATTTTCATCATCTTTTACCACTTCATGAACCAAATCTTCAATTTTCCTGGATAGTCGCTTGAAAGGATTATTTCCAAGCAAAAATTCGAGGCTAAACTTTGAGCCAATACCATCTACCATGCTCTCTAAAGAAGCATATGCGTTAATAAGATGGGTTTCAACATATCCATCTTCATATGAAGTCAGTAGGTAAGGAATTGTTCGATCTATGACTGATTTGAATGGAGAAATCCTATAATTTTCTACTAAAGACTTGAAAACTCCATCTTGAAGTGATCGAGGCCTTATTAATTGACGCAATTGACTTTTGTCAGATGGCAAATTATAAAATCCACCCCATGAGCGGTAACGTGCAAAAGCTGATTTCACTTTACCATCAACCTCCAACATTGCATTCACCTCAATTAAGGATATCCGCTTGCGCCCTATGAAAGATAATAATGATAAATCCTCAAACATCAATTTCTGCAACTGGAGGAATATCGCTTTTATTTCTGTCTCAACCTCAGGATGGATGGTTAAAACCAATGCATTAGTTTGAATCCGAAGTGTAACATTCTCATCGTTATCATTTCCATCAACATATTCGTAACGATCAATCAACCTGGCAGTACCATTATTAATATTCCAAGGTATCCCAATTCTTTCTCTTTCTGTTCCAAATTTGGTAATTGTCCCATCATAGTTTTTTGAGTAAGTCCAATCAGGGTAAATTAATGATGTTGGCGAAACAATAGAATAAATGGATAAAGATTCACCAGGTGAAACAACCGCATCAATATCCCCTTTTATAAAAATGTTTGCATCACCTTCGAGGTGGTTGAAACCATTAGTAGTCTTTGACCTAATTCCCAACAGCTGAATTGGATCCCCTTGCTCGGTTTTTCCTAAAAACGAAACAGTGAATGGAAATGTTATCGATGCCTTGAATAGGTCTGGAGCCTCCTTCGCGTCGGTCCAAATATCAAGTTGAACTGCATCATTAGAGTATGATTTATATTGTCCATTTAACTCTGCAGGAAAACTAGAACGATTTATTGTTAACTCCCCTTTTGCATAGAATTGATTCATTGCATGAAAATTGAACATCATTCCCCTTATGGCAAAAAAACATAAATTCCCAAAACATCCGGAGGTAATTGCGGCTCAACTCGGTAGCGCACATTCCGGGTCTGGGGTGCCAGTCGTACACGTTGGTGCGTTTCCAGTAATTCATCACCGCGTTGCTATGCAGTCTAGCCTGGTGCAGGGTAGATTTTCAAATCCTTCGATGACGCGGTTGATAAAATCAGCAGACTTGTCAGGATGAATTATGTTGCCTTGGTTTAGCAGCATCGAAATTCCCTGTACCTAATCCTCATCCAGATTTCGATCCCCAACCTATGCCAGGACTTCTTTTTCACCTTTGTAATGCCAACAGATATTAACCTTACATAGATATATTCATTATATCGATTTTCAAAAAAAATAAGCTTTCGTTAAGTAAGGAAATACCAACCATGGATCTATTACCCTCCGGGCTTGATCGAATCGCGTAAGTCCGCAGGTTGGGTAGAGGGCTCTGCGAAGGGACGAGTAGAGAATTTGCTATGCCTTCCGCTCGGAGAGTACCCTGCGGGCCAGGTGTCACTTTTGTTGTCATGTTGAGCGCAGCGAAACATCTCGCTGGTTGTCGCCGAGACCCTTCGCTTCGCTCAGGGTGACACATTGGAACTTATGTTGACCACAGGAAACTTTATGAGGGAGCGGTGCTTCGACAGGCTCAGCAACCGCCCATCGCGCAGCAACCTTCGGGATGGGAGGAACCCGTCGCCAATCGGTAGGGACGGGTCTTGACCCGTCCGCTTATGCGATATCCTGTAACCCTTCACTTCGTTCAACAACGTTGCGCTTTACTTGCAAAGCGCCCCTGCAGGATTCGACCCGCGATTTTTCAACGCATTCCTTCTTGACAAAACAGAACATTTATTCTATTATTATGTTGACAATTCCGCACCTTAACAATTTGACGCCTCGCTTCCCATTCCCCGGTTGTTCTTGGGCTAAAAATATTCGTTTCTAATTTTTTTCAAAACGAATACGAATGCCCAAAACCACCAGCGGTAGCGTCCCGGGTATGTCGCACCCCCACCACTGTGCCTGAATCGCTGTATTCGTTTTTGAAACGAATACCCGTTTCGAAATGGGCAAAGCGAAAGGGCGGTCCCGAGTGACCGTCCTTACCAAACCCCATGATCGCGCCGGGCAGCGGCTGCAAGGTGACAGGCTCACTCGTAGCTTGCCCCACCCGAATTTGTTGTCATGTTGTCCGCAGGACACTCTTTGAGTGAGCGGTGCTTCGACACTTCGGCAAGCTCAATGCAGGCAGGTTCAATCACACATCGTCCCGGCGTCCTTACGGGAGATTGCCCCACCCGAAGAGTGCTCTGTGAGTGCGGGCAGTGCTTCGACCCTTCGGCAAGCTCAGTGCAGGCAGGCTCAACAACCGGCAATCTGCGCCAACCGTCCAGGCTGCTGTTCTTTAGATCGGTTGTCATTATGTCCGGCGCAGATTGCTTCAGTCGCTTCGCTCCATCGCAACGACAACCCCACGTTGTCATCGCGAGCGGTGCTTCGACAGGCTCAGCAACCGCGACAAGCTCAATCACACATCGTCCCGGCGTCCTTACGGGAGATTGCCCCACCCGAAGGGTGCTCTCCGAGTTCGGGCAGTGTTTCGACACTTCGGCAAGCTCAGTGCAGGCAGGCTCAGCCAGCGGGCGTTCCCTGAGCCTGTCGAAGGGACGCCCACAGGCAGGCGCGGTGAGCGCTGCAACCTGCACTGTCAACCGGGCAGGCCGAGGTTCATTTGCCGGATGTTGCGAAAATCTTCGGGCAGCTCGGGGCGATTCACCAGTTGAAATTGAATAAATTCCGGCTGGCTGTAACCCAACGGGCGGTTCATGCGCCGTTCACGGCCGATGGTCGAAACCGGCTTCCCGTCCAGGTCCCGCCCGCAGGCCGACCCGGCGTAATGGGCCGGATATATTTCGATCCAGTCGGGTAATGCCAACAGGCGCTGCAAACTCTGGTAAAGCTGATCTGCGCGGCGCTCGAAATCCCGGGGAGCAGCAGCCGTTTCATTCAGATCGACCCGCCCTACATCGCCAACGAAAAGCGCATCGCCGGTCAGCAGATACCAGTCGTCACCCAGCAGGCAGACATGCTCCGCGGAGTGCCCCGGCGTGTGCAAAACCCGAATTCGGCGCTTGCCCACCTTGAGGACTTGCTCGTCCACCAATGTCTCCACCGCATAATCAACCTTGCTTCCGGGTCCAAGATAAATAGGCGCGCCGGTCAGGGCTTGCAGTTCCCTGGCAGCCGAGCGATGATCGGCGTGGATGTGCGTTTCGAAGATGTGCGTGATGCGCATGCCGTTCGCCGCGACCGTCTGCAAAATAGTGTCCGGGCTGCCCTGCGGGTCGATCACAGCGCAGCGCTCAAGGGTTGGGCAGCCGATCAAATAGGATAGACAGGCGCGCTCAGGGTGAAGAATCTGCCGGAAGAACATGCTAGCCTTATTTCTCCGGCAATCGGCAGTTGAGTTTGGCCAACTCGGCTACCCATTCGGCGTCAGTCACATGTTTCCGCGCGCGAATATTGATGCCAACGGTGCCGTATTCTGCCGCGCTGGACTCGTGCCGCGCACCCGTGTACACATCTCCGCGCCAGGTGATCTCAAATCCGACAAAACCGGCGACCGCGACCGCAGTCTGCAGCTCTGCTTCCAGCAGAGCACCGGCTATTCAACCCGTCCACAGGTCGATCTTGGCTTTCGCGCTTTCGGGCACCGCCCTGTCCACCAGGATATCCCCAATTTGCAGCCGGCCGCCGGGACGAAGCACACGCGCCATTTCACGCAGCCCGGCTTCTTTATCGGGCATGAGATTCAGCACGCCGTTGGAGATGACCACGTCTGCCCAACCGTCGGCCACCGGCAAAGCCTCCGCGAACCCTTCCCGGAAGGTCACGTTTTGGATGCCGGCCTTCCGCGCTCCGGCAGCAGCCTTGTGAATCATCGCCGGGGTCATATCCACGCTGATCACCTGACCTTTTGGGCTGGTCATCCTGGCTGCAATCAGCGAGTCCATCCCTGCGCCGCAACCGACATCAACCACGCGCTCGCCAGGCTCGAGTTTGCGCATACGAAACGGATTGCCCGTACCCGCAAACGATGCGATCGTGGATTCAGGGACACCTTCCAACCAGGTCTCGTCGTATCCCAAAAATTGCGCAAGGCCTCGCCCGGTGTGAAAGTGGTAATCTCCTTGGGGCTCGGTGGCAACGGCCGCGTATTCAATTTGGATGGCGCGGCGAAGCTCAGAAATGTCAACTTTACGGGTCATCACTTGTTGGTCCATCTTGGCCTCATCCATAATTATCGGTGGCAGGGGGTGCGCGGCAAAGCCATCACCGCAACACCCCCTTTGGGGCATCTACAAGAATGCGCTGGTCTTAATCGACCATATTGACGGTGACCGGCACTGGATTTCGCAGGATATCCATAACGGGAGATGTCGCCTGCACATAGTCGCAAAGCGCTTCGATCTTTTCGCGGGGCGCGTCGCTCTTTATGCGGTAATTGACCGAGACCTTGTTGTACCCCGGGCGGATTTTGTCGGATAACCCAAGGAAAGGATGCAGGTCCAGTTCGCCTTCCAGCCAGAAATCAAGGCTGTCAACCTTGATCCCCTGAGCAGACGCGTTGTAAATGAAACCCACGGCCAGGCAGGAAGCCAGCGCCTGCAGCACCGACTCAACCGCATTCACTCCGTAGTTTTCGCCTAACAGAACAGGCGGTTCATCCCCTTCGATGACGAACGGCTTGGCGCGAGAAGCATCCTCAGCTCCAGCGCCATGGAAAGATTGGATCATGGTTGTGCTATGTCCACCATTAATCCATTTTGTCTGGGAGCGAAAGGTGAATTTTGCCAGATCAGGATTCTCCTGAATGGCCTGGATGGTCTGGACCAGTGTATCGACATTGACACCATTGAGATTGGTTTGGACGGTAGTAGCCATTGTGATTCCTCCAATTGAATCAGAAAGTGGTTGATAATCCGGGTAGGGAAAACCCTAACCGGCGAAGGTACGTGTCAACGATGAAATATGAATGCCCAAAATAAAACGGCTGGCAAGGTTGGAATTGGTGGGAGAGGAATTTAACCTTGAGCCCTACGGTTTTTAAGATTCAAGGGAATAGCCTTCCTCCAGCCATTCAGCCACACCCTCTTCCAGGCGGGCGACCGGGTAACCTTGATCCATAAGCAATTCCAAAGCCTGGTCAGCATATACACAATAAGGTCCGCGGCAATAAGCAACGACGGTCTTTCCTTTGGGGAGTTCAGCGATATGTTCGTTAAGATTATCAATGGGTATTGAAATCGACCCGGGAAGATGCCCGGCCTTGTACTCGACTGCGGGACGAACATCGATCAAAACGGCTTCATTCCTTTGCATCCAGCCGTGTAATTCGTCCTGTGTAATCCGAGTGAAGCGGTGGCGCTGCGGGCGGTAACGATCCAAAGCCGGGCCAAGGTCGGCCAACTGCTTCTTTGCCACGTTGCGCAATGCGCTCCACAATCGGGTGATCGAGCGATCCGCCAGGAAGTAGCGAACGTATTGTCCGTCGCGCACATCGATGACCAGATTGGCATGTTTCAATCTCTGCAGGTGCTGGGAGGTGTTGGGTACGCTCATATGTGCCTGCTCCGCCAGTTCCTCAACAGTTCGAGGCGCCTGCACCAGTAGATCGAGCAATTCCAGCCGGTGTCGATTAGCCATAGCACTGCTGATTTTTGAAAACAATTCGTACAAGCGCTCTTTATCTACACGGTTACCATTGTTGTTGGCAGGCATATCAGACTCTCAGTCAAGCATTCAATAGAGTTATTGAATATTATAATAACTTTTACCCTTTTTGTCAAGTATTCAATTTTATTATCCCCTCCCCTCGATTGACCCGTTCGATCCTATTCACGTTTATCGAACATAATGGCGAGCCGGATATTTGCCCGCTCGTTCGCAAGCTAATGTTGGGAGACCGACGTCTTCCCGAGAAAACACCAAACTAGTTATACAGAAAAGCCCCGTGCCATCCGTACAACCCTGGTAAATTATTGCCGTATATAGTGATGACAAAATTTAATTCATAAATGGAGAAAAAATGACCACAGAAACTACCTCATCCGTACCAGAAAGACACAAAACAAAGTATTATCGCCAGGGTGGCGCTTCCGAAGCAGTCTATGGCCTGGGTTTCATCGGGGCGGCAGTCTATTTTATCGGGCACGCCGCTACATTCTGGCTGGGGGTCCTGGGATTTTTCAAAGCTCTGGTTTGGCCTGCGCTGCTGGTCTATGAGGCGCTGAAGTACCTGAATATGTAGCAACCTGATTTGTTATAACTGGCGCCCCCGCAGGGATTCGAACCCTGAACCTCCAGATTCGAAGTTTGAACAAATGTTCTATAATACGTACATGTGGTGGTTGATCGTCCGTATAATCCATATGTGGCGGATAAAATGTCCAATGAATCCATAAATTCTGTGGATTCCAATCGTTTTGCACCACTCTGCACCTCAATTAATCGGTGGTGCGACCACGGAAAGACAGCTCGCGCGAAAGGATTCTTTAACAATTCGATCCCCTGTAATAGGGGATTTACAGGGGACCCAAGAAATAGTCTACCTATTAATAATTTACTATAAGGCTTCAACCATTGGCCGCATCGACACAAGCATGATGCGGGTCTTTTCTGGCTGTGAAAGGACAAATAGAACAGCTTCTGCGACGCTTTCTGGATCAGAATACTCGTCCAATTTTGGATCACCTGGCGTACGCCCTGTTCCGAAAGCAAAATCGGTCTTCGTGGCTCCCGGCGCGATGACACTAACCTTAACCCCTTGCGGGCGGGTCTCGTAATCTAACGACTGGGCAAATGCAACCTGAGCGGATTTCGACGCACAGTAAACAGCTTCGTTTGGCAAACCACGCAATCCAGCGACAGAGCTAATGAAAACGATCCAGCCGGATTTTTGTTCGAGCATAGCAGGCAAGAACATTCGTGTCACCAGGAAAGTCGACCGCATATTCGTCGTCATGATCCAGTCATAATCTTCAATTGAAAAATCCTTGACCGGTCCGTATTTACCTACTCCGACGTTATTGACGAGAATATCACACCGGCCGAATGTCTTGATGACTTCATCGTAAAGATTTTTGACATCGGCTTCCTTAGTCGCATCGCCCTTTACAATAAGGATCTGCCCACCCAGAGCCGTTACATCTTTTTCGAGTTCAATCAAAGGTTCTTCACGCCGCGCATTCGCGACAATGATTGCACCTTCTTTTACTAATGCCAGGGCGACTTCGCGACCAATCCCTCGGCTAGCGCCACTGATAACGGCAACCTTGTTCTCAAATTTTCCAGTCATTTTTCCCTCTTTGATGATGATAGAATTTTTCCACAGCTGAGGTGGGAACAATACCACCTCAGCCGGCAGTGATTTTACTTCGTCTGATCAACCGAACATTTCAACTTCAACATCCAGCATCTGGCAAATCATCTTTAATTCTTCAACATGATCACCATAAACAGCATGGCAGTGATTTGCGTCAAATTTATCAAGGAAAATTTCATGATTGAACGGTAATTTGGCAAACACATGTGGCCATTCCGGAGTGGTTTCGTTCATCTTTTCTCGAGGTAACTCAACAAATTCCGCTGGAATAATGGTCATGCGATATTTGCCTTCAGTGCGGTTTAATCTGGCAATGGTCGCTTGCCCAGCCTTATCCATGAGGTTGACATGGGTCCCACCCCCAGAGTAGATATCGAGAGCAGGTGACATCGTGACTTTCTTAAGGTTTACCTTTGGATCATATGATCTCTCAGCAAACCAGGTGGATTGCGACCCGCAATTACAGAACACCATAACTTGATATTCTGCATCCCAATGTCTTACATCCATAAATACAACCGGCTCGTTCGTCAAGAGTTTGAGAATCTGCATAGTCAATGCAGCGTCACCATCTGCTTCGCACGCAAAAATTGTCGTTTCTTTTGGGCCATTCCAATCATAAGGATCATTGAAGAATGCTGCACCCAGACATTGTGTGCAGTAGTGACGGCTCATCTCGTAATGGCATTTTACGCCAACAAAATCGAGTTGGTTTTTATCGATAATTTGACGTGTCGCTTCGTAATGCCGAATCTGGGTTTTTAGTTTTTCTGGTGTCAGTTGGCGGCCATCGTAACGAATTTCTCCCACATTCTCGGTCAGCCAATCAAATGCTTTTTCCACCTGTTCCTCAGAAATCGTGTCTGCAATGCGTACGATTTCAGATTGGTCGATATGCTCGATATCCACTCCAAATTTTTTCTGCCAATCCTGCATACTGACAGTCGCACTATACATTCCCAGACTTCTTCCACCGATCATTCCATACTTTTGACCATTTAAGCTACTTGCAACATACGCCGTGCGGCAGAATAATAATATTTTTTCCATCACTTTGGGATCATTAACATCGCCAGCTGCTCTAAAATGATCAATCCCAAGATGATGAAGTGCCCCGCCTGCTGCTAACATCGCCACCATCCCAGGCCAATCTGGGTTCAGGGGTGCTACCAGCATAAATGGACCTTTGCCATTTTTGGCGGCAATTGCCGAAAAATTAGGGAAACTAAAAACACCATAAGAGAATAGTGTTGCGTCAACGCCCTTGCTAACCATTTTTAAGGCTTCATCTTTGGCTGTGACTACAGAATTGACTAGTGTGTCACCGATAACTACGTCAACCTTACCAGTCGCCCGCAGTGCATTCACCAACGCATCCACTTGATTCTGCACAAACCCCTTCAGTTGTTCATGGACCTCGGGTTCTCCGTCAGAAAACCCTAAAACACCGATTATTGGTTTCCGTCCCATGGCCTTATCTCCTTCGAATATTAAGAAATGAGAGTATCGATTGAATTAGCAAACGCTTGAAGAATCAGGAAGCATGACACAGCTCCTGCGTCCAATACTCCTCTTGATCGTTCCCCGAGACGACTGGCGCGGCCAACTTTTGCAACCATGTCACGAGTTGATTCCCTTCCTTTTTCCGCTGCTAGAACCATATCACCGAGGCAGACTTTGAATGACGCCCTCCCCAACTGAGATGCACTATATGCGTTGTACGCTGGAATAAGCGTATCCAACAAGGTTTTATCACCCAACTTTGCATTTCCTAAACCTTGAATACTTTCCAATCCAGCCCTTAACATTTCGCCAAAAATATATCGATCAATTTCGCTTTTATCGTGACAGACTGCCGCCATATCGAGGAAGAAACTACCATATAGTGGACCCATCGACCCACCGATATCATCCAATAACACTGTGCCCAGGATATTTAATGAATCGGTTAAGCTAATATCTCTATCTTTGATGAGCTCTTCACAGCGGCTAAAGCCTTTATTCATATTAATGCCATGATCACCGTCGCCAATCGCGCCATCCACCTCACTCAGGTAGGCAGTGTTTTCCTGAATTGCTTGAACTAGCGCAAGAACGATTGGTTTTCCTCTTGAATTTAGAAATGATTCCGGCATTACTTACTCCAATCAAACTGAGTGAATCCCATTGAGACAGAATCCATATCGACCAATTTCTTTAATTCGGTATCAACTTTCATGATGGTTAGAGTTACTCCCATCATTTCCAGAGACGTAAAATAATTGCCTACATATGACCGATAAACAGTTATTCCTTTGGCATTTAATTGATCGAATACATGGTCAAAGTAGATATACAGCTCCATCACGGGTGTAGCGCCCAATCCCGAGACAAGCACTACAACTTCGTCGTCTTCGCTAAAAGGAAGATCCGGCAAAATTAATCCGAGCATGTCATCTGCGATCTGATCTGCAGGTTTCAGATCGGTAACTGCAACACCCGGCTCGCCATGATGGCCGATACCCATTTCCATCTTTCCTGGTTCGATAACAAAATTCGGTTTTCCTACAGCAGGGATGGTGCAGGGTGTAAGTCCAACACCTACCGACCGGGTAGAGTCGATGGCTTTTTGGGCAACCCGAACAACTTCATCAAGTGGTGCCCCAGTAGCGGCCATTGCACCGCCAATCTTCCACATTAATACTTCGCCGGCAACACCACGTCTTTTTTCTCTTTCGGTTATTGGCGCAGAAGGGACATCATCATTGGCAACAACTGTCATCACCTTAATTCCTTCAGCCTCGGCCAACCTCTTAGCCATTTTTACGTTCATATTGTCGCCGGCATAATTGCCATATAAACAGGCTACACCATTACCGCTATTTGCTTCTCTGAAGGCATCCAGGAAGGCTTTGGCTGAGGGCGAGCTGAATATTTCTCCGACTGCAACGGCATCCACCATGTTATGACCGATATAACCAATGAAGGCCGGTTTGTGACCCGACCCGCCTCCAGTAACCACACCGACCTTGCCTTTCACGGGCGCATTTATAAATTTAAGTACACGTGGATTACCAGTCTTGGATATTAAATCGGAATGATTTTTAACAAAACCTTCTACCATTTCATCCACGACAAGATTTGGGTCGTTTATGATCCGCTGCATCACTTTAGTTCTCCTTCGAAAATTCTTTGTCAATCGCATTGATACGGTCAACTTTTGCGGCCGAACCACCACCTTGAAACTCCGAATCAAGCCAAATCTTCACCATCATCTTTGCGAGCTCTTCGCCAATAACGCGAGATCCCATGGTCATGATCTGGCAGTTGTTGCTCTTTCGTGACCGTTCAGCCGAATATGCGTCATGACAAACTGCTGCACGTATTCCCGGGATTTTATTGGCCGTAATGGCCATCCCAATCCCGGTGCCACAAATTAATATTCCGCGTTCATGCTTGCCTGAAGCGACTGTTGTCGCAACAGCATAGGCAATGTCAGGATAAAGAACAGGGTCGGTGTTGTAGACCCCATAATCTTCGACATCGTGACCCAACTTGGCCACATAAGACTTAATAGTTTCTTTGAGGTAAAAAGCTGCTTCGTCGCAACCAATGGCTATCTTCATTTTTTAATATCCTTTCCAGGTGGTTCTACTTAATAATCCCAATCTTAGAACGATCGATGGTTGTGAATACTGCTGCAATCAACACAACACCTTTAATGATGCTTTGTAAATAAGGGTCGACGCTCAGCATATTCATTCCATTTGAAAGTATGGCAATAATCAATGTACCTAATATCGTTCCTTGAATACTTCCGACACCGCCGGAAAGAGGTGTACCACCAACTACAACTGCTGCAATTGTGTCCAATTCAAGACCAATTCCAAGTTGGGCTGTAGCAGCCATGACGCGAGCACCCTGCAACAACCCAGCCAAACCACACATCAAGCCAAGAATGGTATACATGGTCAACTTGACCTTGTCGACTTTGATGCCCGTCAGCCTAGCAACACGTTCTCCCCCCCCAATTGCACGAACTTCGCGGCCAAAAACGGTATTGTTAAAAATAAAATACACAACGACCACAATTACCACAGCAATAATTGCTGAATGAGGAACACCGAATGTGCGACCTGAGAATATTTTTAAAAACAAATCATCCGTGATTTCTACCGGAGCGCCTTTTGTAAAATAGAGGACAATCCCCCGGTAAGCAGTCATTGCACCCATTGTGGCAATAAACGAAGGGACTTTACCTTTTGCGAATAAAATACCATTTAGCCGCCCGCAAATAATACCAACTATTGCCGCAGGAATGAAAGCCCAAACTCCAATGTATTGCGCGGTAATAGCTGCTCCAAGTGCGGACATTGCCAGGATCGATCCTACCGACAAATCGATTGACCCCCCAATGATCACGAATGTCATTCCTAAGGCCGTAACCAATAAGACTACTGCTTGTTGAAGGATAATCATTGCGTTGCTGAAAGTCAGAAACCTGGGCTGCATTACTGAGAAAAAGGCGCAAAGAGTGACGAATAGAATTATGGGGAAATATTTCCTCATGGTCTTAGTGTTGATATTGATTTTCACCTTCGACAAAGTATTCTTTGCCTGCATCGGTTGAGATGGCTCATTCATATTCATTGTCCTTTCAGAAACCCCTCACTTCGAGTTAGATCATGTGGGTAATTATTTCTTCTTCAGTGGGTCGTTCATCCCTAGAAAACACTTTACTAACCCCATTTTTCCTGGTAACAACGATCCGGTTACTTAAACCGATTAATTCTGGTAAATCCTCACTTAAAAGGATTACTGAAACGTCGTTCTTCGCTAGATCGTTTATGATTCTATAAATTTCTATTCTGGCTCCAACATCAATACCTCGAGTAGGATTGTTTAGGAGTAATATCTTTGGCTTCGCTGCCATACATTTACCCAACACAACTTTTTGCATATTCCCGCCGCTCAATGACGAACAAGAAACAAATCCGGTTGAAGTTTTGATTCGAAGATTTGTAATTTGCTCTTCAGAAATTGTCTTCGCGCCTGCGTAATCAAGAATTGGACCCTTAGAAGGATAATTTGCCATAATTAAATTTTCTAATACACTAAAATCAATGATCAAACCCTCAGTAGACCGATTCCCGGGGAGGTACCCTATCCCCTGCTTCCAAGCGTCCGCGGGATCTGCAGGTAAATAAGGTCTCCCCTCAAACAGCATCTCACCTTTGTCGATTTGTATTTCTCCAATAAAAGCCTCAAGTATTCCTTCACCACCAGAACCTTTTAACCCGCCGATTCCTAAAATCTCCCCCTTTTGTAAAGTAATGTCAATATTATTTAACCGCCCAGTCGTAGTAACATTTCTCATTTCAAGGACTGTCTCACCAGTACCTTGAGCTGACCACCCTGTTGATGCGAAAGCCAGTTGTGATTGGTAGGGGACGAAATTTCCGTTTACTTCACCAACCAAAACCACTTCGGGATGTTCTGCTAACGCCCTTTTTAACCCGTTAGTGCGATCAATTGCAACCGTAGTCCCTGGGGTTCCCTCGATCGCCCCAATATATTTCTTACCATCAATCTCGGTTGGAACCACCTCAATGAGATGTTTGGCCATTTGATAGCCAGCCTCTTCATCCATTGGCCCCCAAAAAGCGAGATAATTAGGCGCTTCAGGACTCTGTGGCGTAAATTTAATAGAATACACATCCGTGAAAATGACAGGGATCCCAGCTTTGCTGGATAATTCAATACACTTTTGGTCTGTGCCCCAATATGGGACAAAGATTATTCCATCTACCCTCTGGTCAATTAAAGATTTGAGGTGGAATTCTAGCTTTTCCGAGCTATCGTCGGCATTTAACCTAATTAGGTCAACGCCAAGTTCATCAGCAGCTTTCTGCATGAATTCGTAGTAGCGATTCCAAAAAATCGCATCAAGCGTAGGAACAACCGCCCCGATGGTGATCTTCTTCCTTGATCCATTCGTGTTTTTTGTAATAACCTTTACCTGGTCAGGGTATGAAATTATAGAATCGGGGTTGTAGTAACGCGACTTTAGCTTGAAGTCGTAAACAGGCCAATTGTTGGGAAAATCCCGTTCGTAGTCGCTTAGTCGGTCCGGTGTTAATGCGGTTAATTTTAATTTCACGATGGCTTGTTCAGGTGAAACTGGATAACCGTGAAGGTAGTCAAACATCATGGAGAGCGCAAACCCTCCCTGCATCCAATGTCCACCAATATCGAAGGCTAATTCACCCCTTTTCATCGCTTCGACATTGTCAGGACTTAAATCCATGGTGACAACCTTAATATCTGCTCCTGGTTCTTTGCCCATATTCTTAATTGCTGCTCGGACACCTGTAGCTGTGCCACCATTGGCGCACCACACTCCCTTTACCTCTGGATGAGCTTGTAGCGGATAGATATCCCGCCCAATCTCCCGCCCGACCATTAATGCCTCTATCTCTTCATTGGTTAATTCTCCAACCTTATAGCTCCCGACAAGCTTTCCATCTTTCAGTATCGTAATCAGATCAGCAACTTTACCAATCTCGTCAATATGATGAGAAACAAACCCGATTGCCATACCTCGCGTGCGCAAATTATTAATGACTTTTAGAAATGCACTTACTTCTTGGGTGTTAAGGTAGGCAGTAGATTCATCCAGGAGAATAACTTTTGGGTTTAAAGAAAGAGCCCTGGCTACTTCAATGATCTTCCATTGGCCCAAATCAAGGTCTGATAAATTTTGATCAACCGAAATTCCCGAACCAATTTCATCCAATATCGCCTGTGCAGCCCTATTTAACTCACCCTTCTTTAGAAAACCAATTCGATTATTAAAATTCTTAAGTCGATCGATGAAAATATTTTCTGCGATCCCAAGAGAGGTGTTAATTGTGATCTCCTGGAGAACCATCGCAACGCCTTGATCTTGAGCATCTTGAGGATTTAATGGTTCATAGATGGCGCCCTCAAACATGATCGCTCCTGTATCGCGTTTTTCATGGGCGGAAATTACTTTGAAAAGCGTGGACTTGCCAGCCCCATTTTCTCCAACTAATGCATGGACTTTACCATCTTCGAGGGTAATAAAAACATTGTCTAACGCTTGGGTGGCGCCAAAAGATTTAGAAATATTCCTGGCTACAAGTTGCAACATACCCTCCTTAGCTTAAATAGTGAAGGGTGTCATCCCTCTTGCAATGGTGCAAGAGGGATGACGGAGAGTCTTTATTACTGGCAGTACTTCATTTCAAAAGATGCTGCCGGGGCGTTTGGGGTATAAACACGGGAGTGTTCTTTGAAATTATACGTCGGAACACCACCGGGGAAGCATGCTTCGAAGGCTGGAATTTTATCGATAGTCAGGGGCAGGAGACCTAATTTTACATTAGCTTCTGCTGCGGTAAGGGGAAGGCCATTCAAGAAATCGTACATCATGACCAGAGCGAAGCCGCCCTGCAGCCAGTGCCCACCGATATCGAAGAGCAGTTCACCGCTTTTGACTGCGTCAACGTTTTCCGGGTTCAGATCCATGGCAACCACCATGATGTCTTTGCCAGGAACCTTGCCTGCATTTTTGATCGCGGTCATGACGCCGGTAGCAGTACCGCCATTCGCAGCCCATACACCCTTGATTTCAGGGTGAGCCTGATACAGAGCCTCAAAGGCAGCCTGGGACTCATCACGAACAAAGTTGCCGTTGACCTTACCAGCGACGACTACTTCTGGATGCTCGGCAAGCGCTTTTTCGAGACCCTTATTGCGGTCAATCGCAACCGACGTGCCAGCTGTTCCTTCTACCCAACCGATCACCTTTTTGCCATCGGCGTCAGCTTCAGTTGCTGCAAACAACGCCAGACCCATCTGGTAACCAGCGTCCTCGTCTGACGGACCAACGAATGCCAGGTAATTGGGGTTTGTGGGGTCCTGCGGAGCAACGCTGGAATAAACATCCGTGAAGATCAACGGGATGTTGGCGGCTTTGGTATCGGCCAAAGCTTTCTTGTCCAGCGACCAGTACGGTACCATGATGATGCCGTCAACGCTTTGTGAAATCAGGTCTTCGATATATTTCGAGGCCTGATCAGCGTTGTTGTCAGCATTGAGCATCACAAGATCCACACCGAGTTCATCCGCACCCTTCTTCATGAATTCGTAATATCGATTCCAGAATTGAGCGTTCAGGGTTGGGACAATCGCACCGATTTTGACACGCTTCGGTTCTGTCGATGTAGTTGTGGTCGGCATGGCGGAGTACTTCATTTCAAAGGATGCGGCCGGAGCCCCTGGGGTATAAACACGGGAGTGTTCTTTGAAATTGTAGGCTGGAACGCCATCTGGGAAGTCTTTTTCGAATTGAGGTACCAGCGCTTTAGTGAGGGGCAGGAGGCCCAATTTTACATTAGCTTCTGCAGCGGTAAGGGGAAGGCCATTCAAGAAATCGTGCATCATGACCAGAGCGAAACCACCCTGCAGCCAGTGCCCACCGATGTCGAAGAGCAGTTCACCGCTTTTGACTGCGTCAACGTTTTCCGGGTTCAGATCCATGGCAACCACCATGATATCTTTGCCAGGAACCTTGCCTGCATTTTTGATCGCGGTCATGACGCCGGTAGCTGTGCCACCATTCGCAGCCCATACACCCTTGATTTCAGGGTGAGCCTGATAGAGGGCCTCAAATGCAGCCTGGGACTCATCGCGAACAAAGTTGCCATTGACCTTACCAGCGACGACTACTTCGGGATGCTCGGCAAGCGCTTTTTCGAGACCCTTATTGCGGTCAATCGCAACCGATGTGCCAGCTGTGCCTTCTACCCAGCCGATCACCTTTTTGCCATCGGCATCAGCTTCAGTTGCTTCAAACAACGCCAGACCCATCTGGTAACCAGCATCCTCATCTGACGGGCCAACGAATGCCAGGTAATTGGGGTTTGCGGGATCTTGCGGAGCAACGCTGGAATAAACATCCGTGAAGATCAACGGGATGTTGGCGGCTTTGGTATCGGCCAATGCTTTCTTATCCAGCGACCAGTACGGTACCATGATGATGCCATCAACTTTTTGCGAGACCAAGTCTTCAATATATTTCGAGGCTGAATCCGCATTGTTGTCAGCGTTCAGCAGTACCAGATCTACGCCAAGTTCATCCGCACCCTGTTTCATGAATTCGTAGTATCGATTCCAGAATTGAGCGTTCAGGGTTGGGACAATCGCGCCGATTTTGACACGCTTCGGTTCTGTCGATGTGGTTGTGGTCGGTTCTTCTGTGGCTGTCTTGGGTGCACATGCAGCCAAGAGCATAGAGATTACCATCAACAGTGATAGGATTTTTAAAACCGATTTGTTATACATCGCTTTTCCTTTCTCCTTCCTCATTTATGAGAGACCAAAATAATCAACTGGGCCGTAGATTGAAAACTCTTGAGAACACCTCCTCTTGGTATTTACAATTGTTTGGATTCGGCGATACCGTTATTCATGTTCCCGTCCGTGCTCTTTGGGCTTTTTCATAGAGAATGTTGACAAGCCCAATTCGCTTTATTAAGAAGAACCTTTTCCATTTAGAGAATCAATGGATTCAATTGTTCTTCGATATAAATTACGAAGGTGGATCCGCATTGCTTCTTGCGCTCCAACCGCATCTTTCCTTCGGATCATGTTGAGGATGTGCAGTTGTTCTGGAACCGCAAATTCCATAGATTGCAATTGGTTAATTCCCACTGAACGAGCCCAATCAATCACGTCAGTAACCTCGGAAAGGATTTGTAACAATCGCTCGTTGTCACAATAATCACGGATTACCTGGTGAACCATGTGGTCAATCTTAAACAACTGCTTCATATCTTTTGTGCTTGTAAATAGTCGATTGGCGGTTTTGCATTTTTCCAGGATTTCTTCACTAATAGGTTGCGGGATTTGAGGGAGAGCTATTTCAATCGCCGCGCATTCAAGCGCAATTTTTAGCTCGAACATTTCCTTGACCATTTTTCTATTAAGTGTCGCGACATTGATTGATTCTCGTGGAGCTACGACAAGTAATCCTTTCGCAGCCAACGACTTTATCGCATCTCTTACCGGAGTAGAGCTCGTTCCCCATCTCGTTTCCAATCCAGCCATAGAAATTTTTTGTCCTGCCTTGAGATTGCCAGACAGAATATCCTCTTTGATGGCCTGCTCGATTTGTTGACTTATGAGGGATCGGGGCATCGGAAGATAGCCTAACCTATGATCAACCGCAAGAACATACAGCGGGAAGAGTACGCCCTGTAAACGAAACGTATTACCGCTAATAAAACAAAATATCTGAGATCGCGTACTGATGCATCAGATAAATTTGCGTCTTGCCGTTTTAATTATTAAAATGTATAGAAGACGGGGAAATTCAATTTAATATTATGGGAATGGTAAAAGTATTGATAGTGACATTTGTCATCCGATTCGATTGATCGGCGAGTGTGATGCATCTTGCCACCATAATTTTCTAATTGTTTATACAAGCCGACCTGCTTTTGATGGTGTTATTTTGAGGAAATTGATTACTGATGCATTACATGTATTGGTGTTTTTCAATATATTTTTAGTAATTGCACTTTAATGTGTCTATTGGTTTTACCCGAGATGTTGTTGTGGGACCCATTATTGGTTAATTCGGGCTAGATAGACCCATCAACCTTAACCAAACAACACCACTGGAACGGCAGCTCGTACGAAGGGATTTATTAATATTGAACTTCACTTATCTGTTGGCGGAATGGCCGAATTTTTTTACCACATAGGGAATCGAACCCAGAACTTCCTTATCCAAAAATTATTCTTATCCCTCGCCGGTATCAGGTACAAACACTCCCCACATATTTAAATATTTCGAACCATTTTTGAGGATTAAGGATCGGGACACATCCTTCCGGGTTCTAAACTGTTTGATGAAATCTTTGAGGTCATTAGCCGGCACAATCCACACATTTGGAGCGTAAAGGGGATCAGCCATTTTTCGATCAAAAGAAACTAGGACTATGTAATGTGTGTCAGCAGCTGGAAGTCGAATGTTATCTGCTGGCCAATCGTATGGACCAGCAAGACCCTTTACATCTACGGTCAAAGTCTTGCTATCAGAAAGCGATACGATAATATCGACTGATTTTTTATTCCCAAGAGTCAGGGATGCTTCAGCCCCCATTCGATAAAGCATCGAAAGGACGTAAAACTCTGAAGCGCGGTTAGTGTTGTATTTGCTCACGGTGATTTATACCTCGTCCATGGAATCGGCAGGCTTTTGAATTAGTTAATTGGGTCAATTATTCTGTATCTTTTCTTATCACCTCAAAGCCAAGTGCTTTTAATCGAGCCATCACTGTATTTTCACCACCATTAAAATTACTAGATCGTAGCGGCCCTAGATTTGGATGCTGATAACCATGAGCTACACCAGCAATCGCCTTTGAGTCATAGCTCTTGCCCTGATAAACCAAGTAATAATTTCTTGCTGGTCCAAATCCATGCTCCCGAAGAAAAGCTTCCCGCCCTTTTTGATCATATTCATTAATCGCTTTCAAAACGGCTGATCGATGAGTGAGATCCTTCAATGACATTTGATCCTTCCTTTCCCTCTCCATAAAATAGGGTGAGAATCGTATCAGCAATACTATTATTCAGTGACAGCTTACTTCTCGGTTTCTTACTACTAACACTATACCATCAGAAAGTAGGGCCTAGTAATAAAAATTCCAGTAATAAAGGAGTGGAATTGATAGTCAGATCTTGACATCGATTAACACATCGAGCTAGACAAATCCTTGTATTATTGATGTAAACAACAGAATGATTTGAAAATCCTCAAATCTTATAGTCCTTCAGGGGCGTGGAATGTATCGAAGAAGGAGGTAGCATGGATCTAGAGTCTGAGTTTACAGTTGTGCTGCGCGGTTCCTATGAAGCTGCGCGGGATCGTGGATATGTGGCTACTTATTTCCTGCAGATGTTGGAGGAATATGGTGGGGTCGAGACTGCCAAACGCCTTCTTGCGGTTTCACAACCACAGGCAGGTCTCTTCAAGATGTGGGAATTGCATTTGTTGGACGAATCGGTAGAAGCGGCAGTGCTCAAAGAGCGTTATCGATCATTGTTCACGGATTCCGAACTCACTGAAGCGCGCCGGCGGCTTGATGAACTAGGATATTTCAAAGAATCTTAGATGAAGTAGAACGAGGTGGAGGGGAATACACATGGAAGAAAATCATCAACGTATAGCTGCTTTATTAATTGAGCTAAACAAACAAGCCGATCCAGAGGACTTATTTCCAACCCTCGCCCCAAGTGCTGCAGAGTTTAACCATGCCAATCCATACGCATTTTGTTTGGCCACATGCCTTGACCGGGGCACAAAAGCCGACATCATTTGGACAATCCCTTTCTGGATGTTCCAGATCTTGGGACATTTAGATCCCAAAAAGATTTATAGGATGACATTGGCAGAATTGGGCGATCTAGTAAACCGCTTGCCTAAAAAACCACGCTATATAAACGCGGCTCCGCAAACAATTCAAGATTTAACGAAAATAGTGGTTGAAAAATATAAAGGGGACGCAGAAGGCATTTGGGCAAAGCATAACGCTCTTGAAGTACGAAAAGTTTTTCTGAGTGTGTATGGGGTCGGCCCTGGAATTGCAAATATGGCAGCCGTCCTCATCGAGAAAATGTATGGCTTTCAGTTTTCCGATTTAGACCACACCCGTATGGATATTAAACCAGACGTACACACCATGCGAGTACTCTATCGACTGGGAGTAGCAGCTGCCGTACAAGAAGATGAAGCAGTTCGTGCTGCCCGTTACCTCAATCCCGTCTTTCCTGGCGAGATCGACGGTTCACTATGGCATTTAGGACGTGAATTCTGCAATGCTTCGAAACCATTCTGTTATAAGTGCCCCATGCGGTCAGTCTGTCCCAGGGTTGATGTATAGGAGCAATCATGGATCTGATTTTGATCGCTTGCTGCAAGGATAAGTCCTTTGGGGGAACACCTGAATATTCTAGCGCGGTGATCGAGGAACTCCTGTCTCCATCAACCTTTACCAGGCTGCTCTCTATTCGTAAAGCGTTGAGTCAAATCAAAAACATTTCTCCAGGGGTTGATCTGGGAGCTGAACGTACACAGGATCGAATTCTGTACCGACCTGCTTACCTTCGGTATGATGGCCGCGTCTACGAGCGTAGTCAATTCAAGTACCTGTATCCTGCAGCAAAGAACCTAAAAGTATTGATCATTTCGGCTCTCTATGGAGTAGTTGACGCTAATGACCCTATCCGTTTATATGAAGCCGTGATGGATGAGACTCTACCGAATCATAGCCGATTGTCTACCTGGTGGAAACAACAAGAACTTGGGAAGATAGTCGAAGAGATTATTCTCGACATTCATCCACACCGTGTTCACGACCTGCTATCCATGGTCTATCGTTCGGCATTGACCCCCTGGCCGCCGGTGAGACTCGATGCAGCGGGGATTCAATATGTCCCTTATGATTATCCGGGGCAAGGAACGGGATCGCTGTGGCATCGGGGAGACGATTTGAAGCGGTTATTAATGGCTAATAAATAGTTCCTGTAGCTTGACGGCTTTTGTTTATAGCAGTCCACTCAGTTCCAACTTATCCATGTCAAATACATCGGTTAAATTAATTCCTTTGCTATAATTCCTTTATCCGGTTTGTTTTCGGTAAGTTAAGGGGACAATGATATTCACTCCCAATCCTATTCCAGAAATTGGCCAGATCGTCACAGTACGCCAACGCCGATATGCTGTATCTGATGTTCAGCAAAGCGCGATTCCCAGTGAAGTTCTTGCGAAGAATGGGGATTCCCCACAGCATCTGATCACCCTCAGTTCAATCGAGGATGACGCGCTGGGAGAAACGCTTCAAGTTATCTGGGAAATTGAGCCAGCTGCACGCATTAATGAAAAGTCGGGGTTGCCAGATCCTTCAGGTATCGATTCGCCAAAGCGGTTCAATGCTTTTCTAAATGCAGTGCGCTGGGGAGCAATTAGTTCCGCCGATATTCGATCCCTCCAGGCGCCTTTCAGAAGCGGAATCACAATTGAAGATTATCAGCTTGATCCGCTAGTGCGTGCGGTGCAAATGCCACGAGCCAATTTGCTGATTGGCGATGACGTAGGCTTGGGCAAGACCATTGAAGCCGGCTTGATTGTGCAGGAATTGCTGCTCCGCAATCGTGCCAGGACGGTATTGATCGTTTGCCCTTCCTCGCTGCAAATTCAGTGGCATGACCAGATGCGCGACAAATTCGGCCTTGAGTTTCGCATTGTGGATGCCGAGTTGATGCGCACTCTGCGCCGTACCCGCGGACTCCACACAAATCCGTGGTCGCATTTCCCACGATTGATCACTTCGATTGATTTCTTGAAGCGCGACCGGCCAATGCGGCTGTTCAAAGAAATCCTGCCCGCGGATGATGAACCCAGGTACCCGCGGAAATTTGACATCCTCATCATCGACGAGGCTCATAATATTGCGCCAGTAGGTCGCGGAAAATATGCCACTGATTCGATGAGGACCCTGGCCATTCGGGCAATCGCCCCACATTTTGAGCATAAGCTCTTTTTGACAGCTACTCCACATAATGGCTACAAAGAATCCTTCACTGCTTTATTGGAACTGCTTGACAACCAACGATTTGCCAGGGGAATTGAACCTGACCGCCAGCAGCTTCAGCTGGTAATGGTACGGCGCATGAAGAGTGAGCTGCCGGCTCAGTTTGACGGCACACCGCGTTTTCCCAAGCGCCTTGTTCAGGCAATTGAAGTTGACTACACCGATGAGGAAAAGCAAGCGCATGCCTGGCTGCAGGAATATACCGAACTGCGCCAGCAGAATCCAAAAGATTCGGTCGAGTGCTATGCCACCGAGTTTATGATGAAGATGCTCAAGAAGCGGCTTTTTTCTTCGCCAGCCGCATTTTTGCTTACCCTCGAGCAGCATCTACGGACCCTCCAGAAGACCAAAACAACTCCAGATCAGCACAAACCGGCCTTCGGAATCCTGCGGCAATTGCTGGATGCTGCAGAGGAAGATGATCCTCAAGAGAATATCGATGAGTCCGGCGAAGATGTGATCTTGACAGCCACTCGCCTGTTCCGCCCGGTCACCTCTCGTGAAAAAGAATTATTGGACAACCTGCTGGCCTGGGCGAAGCGGTCAGCTCCCCGCCCAGACAGCAAAATGAAGCAACTTCTTGACTGGTTGAAGATCAATATCAAACCTGGTGGAGTCTGGTCGAACGAACGGGTCGTCATTTTTACCGAATACCGAGCCACGCTCAATTCCGTCCAGGAACTGCTCGCAATGGAAGGATTCACCGGTGACAGCCGCCTGATGACCCTCTTTGGTGGGATGGATGATGAAAAACGCGAAGCCATTAAGGCGGCTTTTCAAGCCCAGCCGGAGATCAGCCCGGTCCGGATTTTGCTGGCGACCGATGCAGCTTCTGAAGGCATTGACCTGCAAAATCACTGCCACCGCATTATCCATTTGGAAATTCCATGGAACCCTAACCGCCTTGAACAACGCAATGGCCGATTGGACCGCCATGGCCAAACAAAAGATGTGCTGGTCCACCATTTTGTGACCAAAGGGTACCGCGATCAGGAGCAGAATTCCTGGGATGTGCGCAGCCAGGGCTTAGAAGCCGACCTGGAATTCCTTTTTCGAGCGGTCAAAAAGGTGGAACAAATCCGTGAGGACCTGGGTAAGGTGGGACCGGTAATTGCTCTGCAGGTCGAAGAAGCTATGCTGGGTAAACGCCGCAAGCTGGATACCGCGCAGGCGGAGCGTGACAATGAGCCAGTGCGGCGCATGCTGAAATTTGAACGCGACCTGCGCGCCCAGATCGCCCGGCATATGGAGCAGCTGCAGGAGACCCGCCAGACGATGGATTTCTCTCCAGAGAATACGGAGATTGTGGTGGAGACTGCGCTGGAGTTGGCTGGTCAACGTCCCCTGATACACACCCAATTAAAGCCTCTCCCAGAGTATCACACCCAGCATAATGATGTTACCGGCTACAATCTCCCCGCCCTCACTGGCAGTTGGGCAGCCTGCGCTGAGGGATTAGCTCATCCGCACACCGGGCAGATCCGGCCGATCGTGTTTGACCATAATGCCGTGGCTGGACGGGACGATGTGGTCCTGGCACACCTTAATCACCGGCTGGTGCAAATGTCGCTGCGTTTGCTGCGCGCCGAAGTCTGGTCACCAATCAGCCGAAAAGGACTGCACCGTCTAACTGCTGCTGTTGTGCCAGATACTGCGCTTACAGATCCAGCCGTGATTGCCTTTGCCCGCCTGGTAGTTAATGGTGGAGACCAGAACAGGTTGCACGAGGAAATTATTGCCGCCGGCGGCTTTCTGAAAGAAGGCCGGTTGATCCGTATGAACGTCGGCCAGGTAACCAATGCAATCAATGCTGTTATTGAGCATGAAGCATCAGCTGTGATACAGAAGCGGCTTCTCGAGCTTTATCCCCGAATTATTCCAGCGATCTCCGCCGCACTGGAAGCCCGTACCAAAGACCGAATGGATGGCATCCAGAAATTAATGATGGAGCGTTCGGCATTTGAAGCCAGCAGCATAAATAGCATCCTCAACGAACTGGCAAACTCCATCCGGCAGGAGCTGGATGAACCCGAGGTCATGCAGTTGGAATTGTTCACCAGCGAGGAAAAAGAACAGCTGACTCGCAATATGGATTCGCTTAGGCGTCGGTTAGCTGCAATTCCTAATGAAATTGATCAGGAAAAGAAAGTTATCGCGAAACGATTCGCTGAACCTCAAATGCGGATGTTTCCTGTGGCTGTAATGTTTTTGAACCCAGAGAAGTTTGCTTGACAAAAGAGGAAAGTAATGACAAAGAAATTCGTTTTTCGAAGTAATCAAATTATTGGAGCTGCTGCAGCTGAAGCCGACGATCATTACCTGAGTCAATGTTTTATTGATACTGGGGATTTAGATATTATTAAAGATTGTTCAGATCCAAGAATTATTTTGATTGGAAGGACTGGATCTGGTAAATCTGCTTTGCTACGTCGATTAAATGATAGTGAAGATCATGTTATTCAAATCCTGCCAGAGTCGTTAGCGCTGACATATATTTCAAATTCAAACGTCTTAAAATTTTTCTCGGAAACTGGTGTAAAACTTGATATCTTTTTTCGTTTACTTTGGCGTCATATTTTTTGTGTTGAGATATTAAAGGAAAGATTTCAAATCACTACAGAAGAGAAGAAAAAGACATTCTTGGATTACGTGTGGACACAAATACCAAAGAACAAAAAAAATGAAAAAGCTTTGGAATATCTTAGAACCTGGGGAGAATCTTTCTGGAAGGAAACAGAATATCGGGTTCAAGAAGTCACAACAAGATTGGAACACGATCTCCAAGCGAGCGTAGAAGGTAAAATACCAAACGTTGTATCGTTAAGCGCAGGGACAGCAAAAAAATTAACAGAAGAACAAAAGGAAGAAGTAGTTCATCATGCCCAAGAAGTGGTAAATAACGTTCAAATTCGCGAGTTGTCCACAGTAATGGATATGATGAATGAAATCTTGATTACTAATTCACAACTGAAATATCTAATTACTATAGACAAGCTTGATGAAGATTGGATTGAAGACCAATTACGATTCCGCCTTATACGTGCTCTGATAGAAACTAGTAGTGATTTTTATTCACGTATAAACAATGTCAAAATAATTATTGCTTTGAGATCGGATTTATTAGACCGTGTTTATAGATATACCAGAGATGCTGGATTTCAAGAGGAGAAATTCCGCACATCTTGTTTAGATATAACCTGGACAAAGCAACAATTGATTGATGTACTTGACACTCGTATAGATTTATTAGTTAAGAACCAATACACCAAAGAACAAGTATCTTACAAAGATGTGCTACCTGAAAAAATTGGGAAAGTGCCAGTAATTGATTACATAATCGACCACACATTAATGCGACCAAGAGATATTATTCAGTTTTTCAATGCTTGCATTCAACAAAGCGATGGAAAAACAATAATTAGCCAGAAAGCATTGCTTGTAGCTGAAGGAACATATTCTCGTGAAAGGCTTCGTGCGCTTTTTGATGAATGGTATGGCTTATACCCAAACCTTGACCACTATTTTCAGTTACTTAAAGGTAAAGGGAGTGTGTTTATTGTTGAAGGCCTTAATGAGGTCGATCTGGTTGAAAATTATTTACAATTATTAGTTTCTGCTCGAGGAAATCCAGGGCAAGATCTTGAGATGATGAAAATGGCATCTGAAGATCAAATTGAATTTGATACTTATCGACAAAACATCGTGCACATACTTTATAAAGTTGGTTTGGTTGGTCTGCGAATTGAGAACGGAGCGCCAATATCTTGGTCACACGTTAGCGGACCAAGTGTTTCAATTTCAGAAATAACAGATACTACTCGAATATACGTACATAAAACCTTTTATCGGGTTTTGGGAATTAATGACGGAACGCACGTCATTGAGTAGGAATTTTCCAAATGTCCATCGCCCGCCACCACAACGAATGGCTTTCTCTGATCGAAATCTCCGGCCCGTTCCTGAGCCTACCGGTCCTGTTACGCACCTTCCCGCAGGGATTGGAAGCGCTGGATCGGGATGGACTGGCTGAGCTGCGCCTGGCTTATGAAGAATGGGTTGATGACCAGAACAGCCTGCGCCCGTCGACGGCCATTCATTCGGTATGGGTGCGCTATGTGCTGGAGCATGTCCTCAGCTTTGAGAAATCCAGCCTGCTGGAAGGTCAGGCCATTTCCGCAACGCTGAACACCTTCGTGGCCGAGCAGGGCGAAACCCTACGCCCGGATTTGATCATCACCTCCAGCGAACCATCCGCTAAAAAACCGCGCATGCTTGTCCAGATCTACCCCACCGGTCAGGGGGTAGAAAAATCCATGCAGAACCACCGCTGGAAAGCCTCGCCGGCCATGCGTATGCTGGAACTGCTGCGCACCACCGGTGTTTCGCTAGGCCTGGTGACCAATGGCGAGCAGTGGATGCTGGTTAACGCGCCCAAAGGCGAGACCAGCGCCTTCGTCTCCTGGTACGCCGCCCTGTGGCTGGAGGAGCCGCTGACCCTGCGCGCCTTCACTTCGTTACTAGGGGCAGCCCGTTTCTTCTCGGTGGCTGACGAAGATACGCTGGAAGGCATGCTGAAGGAGAGCGTCAACGAGCAGCAGGAAGTCACTGACCAGTTGGGTTACCAGGTGCGCCGGGCGGTGGAGGTGTTGATCCGCGCCATCGACAAAGCCGACCAGGACCGCGGCCGGGCGCTGCTCAAGGATATCCGTGAATCTGACCTGTACGAGGCCGCGCTGACGGTGATGATGCGCCTGGTGTTCCTCTTCTCAGCCGAGGAGCGCGGACTGCTGCTGTTAGGCGATCCGGTTTACGATCAGAATTATGCGGTTTCCACTTTACGCGCCCAGCTGCGCGAGACCGCCGATCAGCAGGGCGAAGAGGTACTGGAACGCCGTTTTGACGCCTGGTGCCGGCTGCTGGCCACCTTCCGCGCTGTGCATGACGGCATCCACCACGACCGTCTGAACCTGCCTGCCTACGGTGGCAGCCTGTTCGACCCAGACCGTTATCCATTCCTGGAGGGTCGTTCGTCATCGTCGACCTCGCAGGAAAGCGAAGTCCTGCCCATCTCCAACCGCACGGTGCTGCACCTGCTGGAAGCGCTGCAGATCCTGCGCGTCAAAGTACCGGGCGGCGGACCGGCTGAACCGCGCCGGTTGTCCTTCCGCTCGCTGGATGTGGAGCAGATTGGCCACGTTTACGAGGGCTTGCTCGACCATATCGCTGTCCGGGCCAAAGATCCCGTTCTAGGGTTGGTCGGAAGCCATGAGAAGGAACCCGAAATCAGCTTATCCACCCTGCAGGCCGAAAAAGCCAAAGGGGAGAAGTCGTTCTTGATGTATCTTAAGGAACAGACCGGCCGTACTGAAAACGCCATGCGCAAGGCGCTGTTGGAAAAGCCGGATGTGTTCGCCGGTCAACAACTGCAAATCGCCTGTAACAATGATCCAGTAATTTACGTGAAGGTTGCGCATTACGCCGGCCTGGTGCGTCTGGACGATTTTGGCTACCCGGCGGTGTTTTTGCCGGGCAGCGTGTACGTCACTGTTGGAGCCACGCGCCGCGCCACCGGCACGCATTACACCCCGCGCAGCCTGACCGAGCCGATCGTGCAGCACACGCTCGAGCCGCTGGTGTATACCGGTCCGGCCGAAGGACTGCCCAAAGAACAGTGGACGCTCAAAACTCCGGCTGAATTGCTGGAGTTGAAGGTCTGCGACATGGCCATGGGCTCGGCCGGCTTCCTGGTACAGGTGGTGCGCTACCTATCCGAGCGGCTGGTCGAAGCCTGGGAATCAACCTCCCTCTCCATGAAATGGGGAGGGAATGAGGGAGGGGTCAAATCTCCACAGATTACTCCCGAAGGCCAGCCCGCCACCGGCAAACCCGGCGAACTGATCATCCCCACGGACGACGAGGAACGCCTGATCCTGGCGCGCCGGCTGGTAGCTGACCGCTGCATCTACGGCGTGGACAAGAATCCTCTGGCCGTCGAGATCGCCAAACTGTCCATCTGGCTGACCACCATGGATAAAGGCCGGCCTTTTACCTTCCTGGACCACGCGCTCAAATGCGGCGACTCGCTGGTGGGGGCCGACGAGGACATGTACCGTAAATGGGCGTTCAGCCTGAAGGGCGCTCAGTTCACGTTGTACCTGACCACGCTGGAGGAACTGGTTGCGGCGGCGCGGCAGAAACGCAAGGAGTTGGAAGCCTTTACCGTGCTGGACGTACGCGACGCTGAGCATAAAGCACAGTTATTAAAGGAAGCTGACGCAGCCATGGCGCGGGTTAAGCTTGGCTGCGACCTGTTGGTGGGCGTGCGGCTGCTGGGATTGAAGAAAGACGAGCAGGAGAAGCTGTTGGAGCGCCTGCTGTGGGATTACGCCGCCGGCGAACCGGTGAATGGGTATGACGCCCGGCGCGCGCTGAATGACGCCCGCAAGGAACACGCCTTCCACTGGCCCTTTGAGTTTCCGGAGGTGTTCGAGAAAGGCGGGTTCAACGCCTTTGTTGGCAATCCACCTTTCTTAGGTGGACAAAAAATTAGTGGGACCCTAGGAACCTTATACTTGAATTATTTACAAAATAAATGGCTTCATTCTAGTGGCTCAGCGGATTTATGTGCCTACTTTTTTTTACAATCTTATAGTTTGTTACTGAGAAAAGGCACTCAAGGGTTGATTGCGACAAATACTATTTCACAAGGTGATACTCGGGCAAAGGGATTGGATCATATAGTTTTATCAGGAGGAACAATTTTTGATTCTCAATCATCCTTGGCGTGGCCTGGATTAGCAGCTGTGTATGTTAGTGTTGTAAATATTTTTAAAGGGGAGTTCCTCGGGGTAAAACTTTTGGATGGGAAAATAGTTTGTAATATTTCTCCGTCACTCGAAGATGTTGAACCACTGGATGATCCTATTGCCTTGGAAAATAATTCGAATAGAAGTTTTCAAGGATCAATTGTGCTCGGTATGGGGTTTGTTCTTACGAAGGAGGAAGCAGAGGTTCTCATTGCTGGAAATAACCACAATATAGAAGTAATCTTTCCTTATTTAAACGGCCTGGATTTATATTCTAGTCCTTCGCAAAATCCAAGTCGGTATGTAATTAACTTTTTTGATTGGTCTTTACAAATCGCATCGAATTATCCAGAATGCCTATCAATAGTTCGCTCGAGGGTTTACCCAGAACGGCAAAAAATTAATGCCAATAATGCAATTGGCAGAAAACGCAAAGAAAAATGGTGGCAATTTGGCTCCCCGGCGATCAGTTTATACAAAGCGATAGATGGCCAACGAAAAGTGCTCGTTAAAACACAAGTTAGTAGCACGTGGGCATTTTGTTTTGTTGAAAATCATATAGTGTTTGACCAAAGATTAATTGTATTTGTTGGTGAAGAATTTTCGAATTTTTCCTTTCTTCAGTCGTTTATTCATTGGGCTTGGGCAAAAAGATATTCCTCGACCCTTAAACAGGATATGTCTTATACTCCATCGACTACTTATCAAACTTTCCCTTTCCCAGAATCTATCATCAATGATAGCCTATCAGAAAATGGGGAAAATTATCATGAATATCGTCGAATAATAATGGAAGCACGAAATGAAGGACTTACAACTATCTTCAACCGTTTCCTAAATCCAAAAGAAAAGGCAACGGATATTTCCCACTTACGGGAACTTCAAATTGAAATGGATAATGCTGTGGTTACATCCTACGGCTGGAGCGACCTGGACCTGGGACACGGCTTTTACGAGACGCCGCAGGGGGTGCGCTTCAATATCAGCGAGGCGGCGCGGCGCGAGGTACTGGCTCGGTTGTTGCAGTTGAATCACGAGCGCTATGAGGAAGAGAAAAAGGCCGGGCTGCACGAGGACAAAAAGGGAAAGAAGAAAGAAGCGCCTACCCCCAAACCCAAAACCAGCAGACCTACCCAACCCAAAGCCCAGCTGAACTGGCTAGCAGAACCCGAACCGGCCGCCGAACTGGAGGTAGTACCGGCACCCAAGATAGAAGCGCCTACGCCTACGGGCGAGATTGGCAGTTGGGATCAATGCGTGTGCATGGCGTGCGGCAAGCATCTGGTTGGGTATATGGTGGAGGAGCACACGAAGGCAGTACATCAAGGCGAAGAGCCGGGGTATAGGAAAGTGAAGGGAGAATAATGGTTGCTGCTGAAATACGCCTAATTCCAAAACAGATAGTGTCCGTAGATGAATTTAAAGCAGCATGGGATTGGTTGATTGACCATATTTCGATAATCCAAATTCTTGTGGAAGAACAAGGATTTTATTATGACCATAAGCATTGGCAATTTCCCGATCACATTATATGTGTGGATGAGTGCGAGAATGCTGATGAACATTTAGCAAGGTTATACTTAGTCAGCCAATTAGCTTCGGTTTCTGATTATTTGAAAGATTTAAAGGCGCACAATTTTTTATTTAATTTGGATTTTTTCGGTCAACAACTCGACGAAGATGTGGCTCGGGTTATTAAGGCGCAGGAAACAGACAATCACCTTAACTCCTTTAGAAATTCACTTTCAGAGCACTTGGCGTACTGGGTAAATTTAGCTTCTATTATCAAGATCAATGAACATCAGGATTTTTCAATCTCCAAACCCAATCTACAACCCGAGGACAAAGGCTCAGATGGATTAGCTTGTGTTTTATACGATGATCATTTGAGAGTCAAATTAGTCTCCGTAAAAAATTCCATTAATTCACCAAAGGAACTCATTTCATCGGCTCACTTCCGCAAAAAATCTATGAGCGACCTTGATGAGAAGAAATTACTCGATGAATTCTATGCTTTTCAAAATCGAGATAGAGGATTTCAACGGCTCGATGAAAAAATAAATACCCTTCTTAACGAATTGCACATTGATGCAACCAATATTGTTAGACGGGTTTACTTGCATGGTCATAGCCAATTTAATGCATTGGTCATCGCTGACGAACAATATGCAGATAGAAGTCTATTCATGGGATTTAATATCATTACGGATCAACCAGATCGATGCATTGGAATTTATATCGGCTCGAGGAATTGGCAAATATTTGCAGATGTTGTCCAAAGAAAAGTACAAGAAATCCTTGAAATAAAAGGAATTTCATTCTAATGTATGCCCAAACGTTAAAAGAATTAATCGATTCACTTTCTGAAATTTCCGATCCGAATGAGGTAGGAGATTTGATCGATCGTAGCATGCTATGTTATCTGAATTCTCTTGCGAACCAAATTAACGGAACACTATTTCCACATGTTAACCCTGTTGATTTATTAATCCAAGCGTCAGTCTTAAGTTCAACAATCGCTAATAATCCTCAACTTCCTCACATCGAAAAGTTACATTATGTAAGTGGAATGCTACTTGAACAACAAGGTGGATTAATTGCCCGCAGCTATATAGAAGGGCAAATGGATGTTTCACCGCAAGAGAACGATTATTGGTATCTACTTACGCTGGCTTTCCTGCATTACCTTGCAGGTGGTCACAGGATTCAGGCAAAAACAATTGTCAATAATTTGGGCCAATATATTATTAATAATCAAGATGATCGATATAAAAACGCCTTAAGAGATATTAAGCGATTATTTTCGGATCAATATGACTACGACCGGGATTTCTTCTTTATTCGGGATGACAAGATAAAAAATCTAATCAATCAAATTAAATCAATCCGAGTCGTAAATCTTATTGACCTCGGGTTCAATAACGAATCCGAATGGCTGGCGAGAAGGGGTATTACAGGTCGGGACGCAATTAAATTCTGGAATGAATATTTATTAGGATTATCCACTCGTGGAATTACCACATTTACGAAAGAACAAATTAACGGCGATTTTGATACATGGCTAAGGACCGACAATGATTTATTAACCATTCTGCCTACCGGTTCAGGAAAAACTATCATTGCAGAACTAAAAACCGCCCTAACTTTAGCGAGCGGGAAACAGGTCGTATGGCTATTGCCTATGCGATCATTGGTTAGACAGACCCAAAGGGAAATGAACCTGGCCTTTAATCAGCTCAATATCCCTGTTCAAGAATTACCAACAACAGATGATTATATCCCCCTGTTTTCGGACATTATTTTTTCTGGGCCGTTAGTGGCAATAACTACACCAGAAAAATTTCAAGCGTTAATCCGAATAAATGAAGGTGTCCTTAAAAATATTGGTCTGGTGGTTGTGGATGAAGCACAAAACTTATTTGAGAATCGTGGATACGCTATAGAATCGGACCTTTTCCAGATAACCACATCTAACCCGGATTGTAAAATAGTATTTTTAAGTGCAATGGTTGATAAAGCATCAAAGCTGATTGAATTTTATAATCATCTCAGACCAAACAGCGAGTTAACCAAGCTCATCTCTACGAATCGGCCAACACGTTGTTCATACGGTATATATACGAGTTTGCTGGATGAATTTCAAACTCCTACTTTCGTATGCTATCCGGCCTTAGATAATATGGCAGGCAATCAACGTCAGCCGCGTATTATTTCTCTGCCACGAACAACGAAGGAAGATTCATTAGATGTACCAACCCTGATAAAGACCTATATAAAAAATGCTCAACAATCTGAGTTAAAGTCCATCATTTTTGTAAGCAGAAAAGATTCTGCTGAAGCGAGAGTCAAAGAATACTCAAAAACCATAGGGGAAATAATATTTCCCGATGATGCTCAAATGGATTTGGCTCGTATCAAAATCGAGCGTGGAACCGATTCCCCGTTTGCTGATTCTTACAAGCATAAGATCGCTCCGCATCATGGGGCATTACCAAAAATTGAGCATTATTTTATCGAAAAGTGGCTTATTAGGGGCTTAATCAGGCATGTTGTTGCCACTCCAACTCTCGCACAGGGAGTAAATCTACCGTTCGACATAAGCATAATTACTTTTTTACAAAGGTACCAAAAGAAAATTTTTAAACCGCTATCCCAAGCAGAGGTAATAAATATGTTAGGGCGGGCAGGTCGTGCCGGGATGGTTTCAGATGGATTAGCTTTGATTGCTCAAAAAAATACTCTGAACGATAACAATACTCGAACAATACTAAACAATCATCGTCATTGGTTTTTTGCAAACGATATGATTACCGATAAGTACATAGGATTATCAGGAATTTTAATAAATTTGCTCGATGGCAATTTTACTCCCAAAAATTGGTTGATTGAGTTTTCTGGTTTTGGATTTAATGAGGCTATGTCGCTAAATATAATTATGGCAAAAGCAGTTGCTCAAAACGATGATAGGGACTTAGAAACCAGACTAAAGGACGATATACAAAAATTTCCATCGATAAACGATTTGCAGAATAAAATTGGCCCGGACCAAAATGTTTCGGCTTTTTTTGCTGGATTAATGGCGCCCATTCTTACCGAGTTATCAACATACTCAGATGAAGTAGTAAAGGCAGTGGCATTAACAGGTTTGCCGGTAGAGTATGTCTCGACTGTTATAGAAAAACTCGGAGAAATAAATTGGGATGAGAATGATGAATCTTTAGATTTAGCAACTAACATAGTAGAGCAGAGCTTGTTGGTATGTAATGAACGAAATTGGTTCAAGAATCTAATTATGAGCAAGCCTACAATGGATCTGGCTGAAGTATTTTCCTCGGTGAAGAAATGGATGGGGGGGACACCATGGGATGAAATCGCTCAAGGATTTACACTGAGTTTCAAAAATAGCCTAATTGATACTGGTAACTTTCTCAATAATACTTTACTTCAAATAGCCCAATTTTGGGGATGTTTAGCTGTATGTGAAAAAATATTGTGGGGTCCAGATAGCCATCGGTTCGATTTTCTCCAACCATACATAAGGAATGGAGTAAACTCAAAACCGAAATTAATGGTACTAAAAGCAATTGGATATCTTGATAGAGTACTAGCACATAGAATCACACCCCTTTTTCGGTTGGCAGATGATGACTCAATACAGGATATCCAGATAAAAGTCCAAGACCAACTTAAGAGATGGAAATTTAATAGAGAGATTATTCCTGCAGAATTAAACTTGGACGAGGTCATGGCCTTAAAATCAATTTTAGAAGATTTATATATTCCATAACTACCCTTTGTATCGACATGAACAAATGTTTTGGAGAAAATCGTGTAAGGTGTTTTGGCAGGTGCTTTAAGATGACTTGCTGCCAATCAAATCCGCCAGGAGATGCAAATAGATGACTGACACACTTTTTGGCCATCTGGCCGTGCGCTTTGCCAGCAGTCCCGAGAACCTGGCTACCGAAGCGCTGAGTTACATCTTCAATACTTCGCCTGCGGCACGCGAATCCTTCGCAAACCTGCTGGCACACTTCCAGGTAAGCCTGTCGCCGGATTTGACGTACCAGACCCAAAGTCACAGCCAACATGACCCGGCCATCCCAGACCTGGTCGCCCGGGATTCCAACGGGCAGGAGATCCTACTTGGCGAAGCCAAGTTCTGGGCCGGGCTGACGGATAACCAACCGGTCACGTATATCCAACGGCTGCAGCAGACCGGCGGGCAGGTCCTCATTATCTTCGCGCCGGCCGCGCGACTTCACTACATTTGGGCAGAATTGCTTCGCCGCTGCCAGGCTGCCAGAATTGGCCTGGAAGGACAGCCTTCGGGTAATCAGGAAATCTTGTTGACGAAAGTCGCGACCGGACAGTTGCTGATGTTGATGAGCTGGCGGGTGCTGCTGGATAATCTGCATCTGTCACTGGTCACACGCGGTGAGTTGGCCATGGCTGGCAATGTGGTGCAGCTGCAAGGGCTGTGCGAGCAAATGGATACCACCGCTTTTCTACCGCTGCAGGCCGAGGAGCTTACTTCTGGGATTAGCCGGCGATTGCTGCAATATTGCGATCTGGTGGATGAGGTTACAGACAAGTTAATCAGCGAACACTACATATCGGTCCAGGGGTTAAGGGCTACACCAACCCGAAGCGGTTACAACCGTTATATGAAAATTCAAAACCATGGGGGGTCGATCGGATTCAACCTTAGCCATTGGAACAATTATCGAGCGACCCCAATCTGGCTAGGGATTCTATCTTCAAACTGGAAATTTGACCTCGAGGCAAAGCAAAAGCTGGTCAGTCTGGAAACCGAAAACCCGCCAAGGCTTTTTATTGAGGGCAATAACATTTTTGTGCCGCTGTTTTTAGAGGTAGGCGTGGAAAAAAGCGAGCTTGTCGAATCGATCATCAAGCAAATCAAAGATGTATTTAGGTTGATAGAGAGACTAGACTGAACACAATTTAGAGTGATGTTTTTGGAAATCCAATTTAATTTTTGGATTATCAATATTCCGCGGGACTATTAGAAATAAATATTTCGATTACTGGAGGCCTTGATGTTAATTGAAATTCCATTTGGTATGGAAGGGTTAGTATTTCAGTGTCCAATGCCTTTCGGAAGGCATGACCTTTATCGCCAGGTATTTCAAGAAATGCAGGGAGCTGGTGTTGATACGGTTGTTGTTCTGGCTACTATAGGCGATGTAGCAGAGAACTGTTCTTTAGATCTTTTTGACCTTTATCAGCGGAATAATATGGACATCATTCACTTTCCAATTAAAGATTATTCGGTACCGGATAAAGCGGCGCTTGATGAAACCTTGGATCGGGTAATTGAACTGGTAAAACAGGGGAAGCGGGTCGCTGTTCACTGTCATGCTGGATGCGGTCGAACAGGTATGTTTCTGGTAGAACTAGCGAAGAAGGTTAAAAGGATAAGTGGTGCTGAGGCATTGAGTTGGATCAGGCTGTACGTGGGGTGTGCAGTCGAGGGCTCTGCACAAGAATCCTTCGTTCTAGGAAAAGATTAAATTTCTGTTGTGGAATTGAGAGGTAGTAATGCCCTGGTTTATAGCAAAAGTCAAATGGAAGAATTGGTCGGAAATTTGTCTTGAAGATTTGGATAGGTGTTTAACCATCTTTCCACTCGAGAGAGTTCTTCAATTAATTCAACCGTGTCCTTATGATGGAATGTTCCTGGTGCTTGAGACATCATCATCTCAGGAGGAAACTTCAAGGGATTTAGTTTCGATTAAACCTTTAACAAGTTTTGAAAATGAAAGTATACTGATCGACTGTCTGCGTGGACGACCTCTTTTGCTTGTTGATACTGCTTTAGATAAGTTGCCAAATATTGATATCGTACGCAGAATCCGAAGGCATATTTCTCAACCGCGGCATGAGGTAGATTTACGAAAAGAGCAAACATCAAATCATTTTTTTAGCCTTGCCCAAATGTCTTTTGAGATGCCAGTTACTCAGGTGGAATGGTATCCATCGGACAAAGAATGTCAAATCTCTTTTCGTGACGAACAATTAGCTAGAAGATGGTTCCCGGAAAACATCCTTAACGAGGATGCCGTTACTGCCCAAATGTTTTCAGCGCGAATTGCTGAAAAAGTAGTTGCAAAATTTTATAAAAACCTAGGCCACAAGGTCACTGATGTTTCAATTTCACAGTTGGAAAAAGGGTCCACTGATTGGAAATTATATGATCTTTTGATAGATGGGAAATTGTCCGTTGATGTCAAAAATGCTCGTACTCCTGTGGCATCCAAGCGTTTTTATGTGGATTTATGTGTTCCAAGGTTTAAAAGTGACCGGAATAACAGTGAAGTTAACATAGCGGGTGTTTTTTCGCCATACTTGCGATTAAGGCAGCTTCAGGGTGGAGATGTAATTCCTGAAGGGACTAATCCCATTTATTTTCTTGGTCAAACGTCCCTCTCAATAATCAAACAACTCGAAAAAGAATATTCGACTGAAAATATAAATATCAATATCGGGTGGAACACAAATCATTCCCCCTATAAGGGTGTGATATTACCTCCCTGGGTGTTCGATTACCCCGTTCGCTTTTATGAGAAGCAGGAATTATCAAGGGAAACAATTAGACAGACAAATGCCGAAACAATTCCTCCAAAGGCAAACTGGCCGCACAATATTAATTTGCTTCCCGTATCGATAGCATCTGGAAGAGATATCCCATCGGAATGGCTTCCGCAAAACGTAAACCGTCCATTTTTAGATAAACTTTCTGCCTTGTGTGTAAAGAAAAGGATCGGTTTACCGGAATTGTATTTGATGATCCTGACGGATTTTCTTTTAAATATTAGCCAGACCAACACCCATGGTTTCCTCCCTTCGGATTATCGGCAATATATTTATATTTCAGAAAAGCCGGTTACTCCCCTTGGAATTCTTGATCCACTGTCAATTATTGATTCGCTGATTTCTAATTTAGGTTTGCTTTGGGAGAATCGTGAAAATATTTTCTGGAACGATATTGTCGAATTCAAAATCCGAGGATTAGGTATCGTCCAGGCTCTTACAAAAGAGAATCAAACCATTACCCTCATTGCTTATTGTGGGGGGAAAATATCGTTAAAAGGGAAATGCGGCCATTCGCCATTAATTTTTGGGGTCCAAAAAACTTGCAAAATATGTCATAAGCTAATTTGTGATGAATGCAATTACTGTTCGGATCTATGTATGTCACTGGAAAGGGGTGATGAAGAAAGCATTGGGTTTATAGAATCCGAATTGCAAGATGATGTTATATTTTAATAACTGGTTTACGGTTTCTCTGTGCTAAGCAGAACAGGAGGTGGGAAATGGCAATTACTATTCGACCAGGTGGGTGGTCATCGGATGAACTAGTCATCGAAACGCCCAGAGGGGAAGCAAAAGTTATGATTTTAGGGAACGAAATCAAAATTGTGCATGAAGAAATCCTGAAAGAGATTGGATTGTCTGTAAGTGATGCGATCGCCATTTTCTTTGATAAAGCAGCCAGTAAAAGTACTCGCGAGAAATTTCAAACTTATCTATCACACAAGGGCTAATAATTTTGCCTTCTTGGGGATTAATGAATGCCAGATTTACTTTCACGTCCCACTTCGAATGAAATTCGAAAACAACTTCAAGAATTAATCTTAAAAGACCTGCTCGGCCCGGCCGGCGGTGAAGAAGAGATCATCGATGAAGGTTACGTGCGCGACCGCTACATTCTGGGGTTGCTTGCTCCACGCGGTCAAAGCGTGATTCCGGAGGAAGAGGAAGATTTAGCTTTCACCGATGGCGACGGTGAAGAAGGCGTGGTTGAGCCACCCACGATTCGCAACTCTACCTTGCTGCCGTCATCGATGGGGCTTACCTTCACTCTCGATTCCTCAGCCGAAGCCATTCAAATCAAAGCCGCCTGGGGCCGGTATGACCGAATCCATAGCGAAGAGTTGGGACTTGAACTGGATAGGCCACATCCGGTATGGAAGCGCACCCCGGTCGAAGCAGTATCCCCTGCTATTCCAGTTAAAATTGGCCGCATGGAGCGCTGGGTACCGCGTCAGGACTTCCCGGATGTGTATGTGGATGGTCTCTTCCGTCAGCGCAATGGGGAATGGATCATTACCCTGTTTTTGGTCAACGCCCAGGAAGAACCCAAAAAGCTCCGAGACACTGCCTGGCTGTTTCAACCCGAATTGTCTGTCAGCGCGCCGGATGGGGCTCCCATATTCCGCCAACGCCGCACCCTGCGACACACTCATACGGACGAAGAAGATATAGCCATGAGCATGCTGTACCGCCAACAGGTGGAATTTGCGGTAGGTCACGGTGTGGCGGTGCATACCGAACTGGCACCGGGATCGTATGACCAGGCTGTTTTGGTTAAAACCATTATAGCGCCAGGTTTTGAACTGCCGCGCGTCACCCCGCCTACCAGCGCTGAAATCCCTGGTTTGCAGGGGCTGATTTTGGATATGAAAACACTGGCTGGTTTGGCAGATAACGAGCTGGCCGGTGCATTGAATCCGTTGGTCACTGCGTATGCAGAATGGATCGAGGGATTGGAAACACAATTATCACATGCCTCAAGTGATCTCCAATCCTATTCCACAACTGCCCAACAGACCATCGACACCTGCAAGCAGAATCTGACACGCATCCAGGCTGGAATTGACCTTATAGCAAAGGATCCGCAGGCTGCTGAGGCTTTTCGTTTCGCTAACCGGACTATGGCGCTGCAGCGTATTCACACCTTGCTTACCGAATCAATCCGGCGGGAGGAGGGCAAAACTCTTGAAGAATTGGACGTGGAACAAAACCGAACCTGGTATCCCTTCCAGTTAGCCTTCATCCTGCTCAACCTGCCAGGTTTGACGGACCCACTTTCTGCAGAGCGCAGCCACCCTACTCAGGCGATTGCGGATGTACTTTGGTTTCCAACAGGCGGCGGCAAGACTGAAGCCTACTTAGGGCTGACAGCGTACACGCTGGCCATGCGCCGCTTACAAGGCATGATTGGCGGCTATGATGGCAGTGCCGGTGTTGCGGTGCTCATGCGCTACACACTCCGGCTGCTCACCCTGCAGCAGTTCCAGCGTGCCGCGGCTCTTATCTGCGCCTGCGAAAGCATTCGGCGTGAAGATCCCCAAAAATGGGGAAATGAACCCTTCCGCATTGGCCTGTGGGTAGGCATGCGCAGTACTCCCAATTGGAATGCGGATAGCGCTGAAATCATCAAAGAGTATCGTAGAACTGGCTACTTCCGTTCCACAGCCACCGGCGGGCAAGGTTCACCGCATCAACTGACCAACTGCCCCTGGTGCGGCACGCCTATCAACCCCGGGACAGACATTGTGGTGGAAACCTATAAACATGGTCAGTGCCGAACTATCGTCTATTGCCCGTCCAATACCTGCATCTTTAGTCAAAAGAATGCCAAACGCGAAGGACTGCCCATCCTGGTTGTGGATGAAGAAGTCTACCGCCGGCTGCCTTCTCTGCTGATTGCCACCGTGGATAAATTTGCCCAGATGCCCTGGAAGGGTGAAGCTCAGATGTTGTTTGGGCGGGTCAATGGTTACTGCAGCCGTCATGGCTACCGCTCGCCGGATATTGAGGATAAGAATTCGCATCCCGCGGAGAGGACATTTGGTCTTCCGTCGGCCTACACAGAGGCGAGATGCTGCTTGAGACCACCCGATTTAATCATTCAGGATGAACTGCATTTGATCAATGGCCCTCTTGGGACCCTGGTCGGCTTGTATGAAACAGCCGTGGATACCCTTTGCAATTGGACGCTGGATGGGAAAACTGTGCGTCCAAAAGTGATTGCATCTTCAGCCACTATCCGAAAGGCACCAGATCAAATCAATAGTCTTTATCTACGTCAAACTAATATCTTCCCGCCAAACGGCTTATTGATCAAGGATAATTTCTTCTCCCGTCAACGCACGCCGGATGAAAACAATCCAGGACGGTTGTATTTGGGCATTTGTGCTCCTGGCTCCCGCCTGAAGGTGGTGATGATCCGCTCGTATGTTGCGGTGTTGTCTGCCGCTCAACAACTGTACGAGAAGTACGGCAACATGGTTGACCCCTATATGACCCTGGTTGGCTACTTCAATGCCATGCGCGACCTGGGCGGCCTGCGCAGAGTATTGGATGATGCCATACGTACCCGTTTGCGTCACATGGAAAAGCGCGGGCTGGCCAACCGAAATCTTGATCCTTCAAGTATTAAAGAACTGACATCTCGCATTGGCGCCACGGAAATTCCAGAAATCCTGGACCGGTTGGGGGCAACCTTTGACCCACTGCGAGATCTTGAGCGTAAGAAAAAGCGGAAAGCGGGTGAAAAGGTCCCCGCTTCCAGCTACCCGATCGATACCTTACTGGCCACCAATATGATCTCCGTCGGCGTGGATGTGCCGCGACTGGGGTTGATGGTCGTTGCAGGACAGCCCAAATATACCAGCGAATACATTCAGGCAACCTCACGCATTGGGCGTCGCTACCCAGGTCTGGTAGTGACCGTTTACAACTGGGCACGACCGCGTGACCTAAGTCATTATGAACGCTTTGAGCATTATCACGCCACCCTCTATCACCAGGTTGAAGCACTATCCGTTACGCCATTCTCACCTCGGGCGATTGACCGAGGACTAACTGCTTTATTAGTCTCGTTCCTGCGTCTTTACGGCTTCGATTTCAACGGCAACGAGGGTGCAGCATTACTGAAACGTGACCACCCCTCTGTCCAAATAGCAATTGATGCGATCAGCCGTAGGGCTGGCCTGGTCACCGGGAATCCACAAATTGCGCACCAGGTAAGGCTTGAGCTAATTAGTCGCATCGATCACTGGTTAGCCCGGGCAGTTAAATTGGCGGCCGGCGGTTCCAAGCTGGGCTATAAAGGCAAAGGGGACGGGCGAACGTTGGCACTGCTGGAAAACCCCAATGCACAGGTTCGCGATTTATTTACCTGTCTGACTTCCCTGAGGGATGTTGAACCATCTGTGAATCTCGTATTGAATAATTACGAAATTGAAACTCCTGTCAGCATCGAAGGACCGACTCAGGAACAGGAGACAAACCAATGACCGAACGTAACAATATCAAAGTGGGCGAGCTCAACCCATCCCAGCTGCTTTACACCTATGGGATTGGTGCCATTGTCGACTTGCCGCATCTTTCCGCCATTGTGTCCGGTCTGGATGATTGGCCGGTAGATCCCCAATATGTTCGGGAAATTCAGGAAGAACGGTTGCTCTTTGCGCTTCGAGGCAAGCTGGGTGATCAGGTGCAGCGGTTGCTGTCACTGCCTACGGTTCCAGATGAGGGGGGAAGACCTGATCCATTTGAAAGGGAAGCACATATAGGTGTTCCAGTCAGCACCTTCCCTCAATGGATGGTCTGTCCCTCATGCCAGGTTCTTGCCCCTATCAATTCTGAATTATTTGAATTGAAGGTGGATATCTTTCATCCTGACAGAACCCATTATGAACATGTCAATTGCCAACGAATAAACAAACCAACTGTCCTTCCAGCCCGCTTCCTGGTTTGCTGTGAAAACGGGCATCTGGATGATTTTCCCTGGGCTGAATACGTTCACCACTTTGACCCGACCCAAAACGACCACAAGAGCTTAACTTTATCTGAATTTGGGCCCTCCGGCGAAGCGCGCGACCTTTATGTAGAGTGCAATATTTGTGGAGCGAAGCGTCAATTAGCCGAAGCTTTTGGACGTGAAAACCGTGACAAGATGCCCATATGCAGGGGGAGGCGTCCACACCTCCATGATTACGACCCGGAAGGATGCGATCTCCACGTGAGAGCAATCTTACTTGGCGCCAGCAATATTTGGTTCCCATCGGTCTTGAATACAATTTCGATCCCTACAACGGCTGATAAACTGGATAACCTAGTGGCCGAAAACTGGGGCGAATTGGGCCGTGTAGAAAAGGTCGATGAATTGGCATTCATGGAGAAGTGGGGCAAATTGAATGCCTTTGCGGAGTTCCCACTCACCGATTTATGGAACGCCATCATCAAGCGGAAAACAATTGTCCCAAGTAGCGACTCAACCGAACAACCGAATCTCCTGTTACCGGAATGGAATGCATTCACAACCCCTGGTTCCCAGATTGAAACCCCTGATTTCAGGTTAAGACAGGTAAAGCCACCGAATAAATATCAAGATGTATTTTCACAGATCGTGCTGATAGAGCGTTTGCGAGAAGTTCGAGCATTGGCTGGATTTACCCGCATCGATTCTCCTGGCGAGATGGCGGAAACAGACGAAGAAGAAATCAAGACCATTTCGCCGATTTCCAGGAGACCGCCAAAATGGATCCCGGCAATCGAAGTGCGAGGAGAAGGCATTTTCCTTCAGTTCAATGAAGATGAAATCCTAAAATGGTTAGTGAAAGTAGAAGTAAAAAAGTGGGAAGCGATGTTTTTCCAGGCGCATATCGAGTGGCGCAAAAACCGAACGATCGAAAAGCCCGAAGCAAACTATCCTGGATTACGCTATATCCTTCTTCACTCATTCAGCCATGTGCTCATGCGGCAATTTGCCATGGAATGCGGCTATACCCAGGCAAGTATTCGCGAGCGGATTTATTCAAATAATCCAGGCCAACCTGGCGTGCCAATGGCAGGGCTCCTTATATACACCTCCGCTCCTGATTCGGATGGCACGCTGGGTGGCCTTGTCAGTCTAGGAGAACATCAGAACCTAGAAAGGCACATTGATACTGCTCTCGAGGCATGCGGTCTGTGTGCCTCAGATCCAACTTGTGCTGAACATATGCCTGGTTATGGTGCATCTACAGTCCATGCGGCCGCTTGCCATTCTTGTTTATTCTCCCCCGAAACTTCTTGTGAGAAAGGCAATCGCTACCTTGACCGCTCCGTTTTGGTTTCAACGGTAAGCCACGATGACCACCGATTTTTCAGCAATGCATGATAACCAACTAGTCGACCTGATTTCTGATATCGTTCGAGGTTCTCCTTCTGAAATAATTCAGGAGGTTTTGGACATAATTCAGAACTGGGAAGGTGCTCCAACAGATTATCAGAAGACAAAATTGTTGTCTTCTATCCACTCACCCCTAATAAAAAGCAAGCTGATCAAGCTGTTAGATTGTTGGGCTTTACAATATCCAGCCTTGACCTCAGAAGGTATGCTTTTATCGATCCAAACTGCTCTGGGAACTCTTAATAGAATAGAAATTCCACCACTGGAGCTGATATGGACTGGTCCTGAAGGCTTATCGACCAACCTTCGTCGAACCGATCAAGCTTTGTTGGAGTTGATTAATAATGCCAATGAACAACTACTAGTCGTCAGTTTTGCGGTATATAAAGCTCAGCCAATTATTGACGCGATTGAAAAAGCTATCCTTCGAAATGTAAAGGTGGTCATTTGTCTTGAAGATTCAGATGAATCCCAGGGCAAGCTCACTTTGTCTGGTGTAAAAGCCTTTTCAAGTGCTCATTTCAATCTTGCCACTTTCTACATATGGCCGAAAGAAAATCGTCCACATACTATTGATGGCAAGTGTGGCTCACTGCATGCAAAAATAGCAGTGGCAGACCGAAAAAATGTTTTTATCTCTAGTGCCAACCTGACGGATTATGCCATGGATTTGAATATGGAGATGGGGGTGCTGATCGACGATAGAGTGATTGGGGATCAGGTAGTCCAACTTTTCAGCGAAATGATAATCAATCTCATTCTGCAGAAAATATAAACTAATAGTGAAGGCCTTACCTTTACCAAGACCCCGATTATTTTTACAGACCTACACAGTCGATTTGTTTTTTTTTGGAAAGCGAATATTTGTATTTAAAGATATTGTCGATAATAACTTAGTCATTTAATATCCCCCGAGAGACCAACTGGGAATAACGAGTTGGTGTAACATTCTTTCTGTAAATTGCTGAACCTTAACAAAAGTGGTGAGTCAGAAGTATCCTTAAGGTGTCGAAACCAAATAAGGAGAAGCAAATGACTCACCAAAATGATTATACCTTTGCAAGTGATCTGGCGGAAAAAGGATTGGAAGCAGTTCCAGAGTTACTGCGCGTACTGATCAACAACGTTATGCAGGTGGAGCGATCCAAGTACCTGCAA
>Ga0209317_1000230_pt1 | contig 76076 bp, 57 predicted proteins | sample RifGroB2_FD_183994 | JGI IMG/M metagenome (GOLD analysis project Ga0209317, IMG submission 183994) | Soil microbial communities from Rifle, Colorado, USA - Groundwater B2 (SPAdes) (version 2) | ecosystem: Environmental > Terrestrial > Soil > Unclassified | place: Rifle, Colorado | collected...
CCAGCCGCAAACGCTCCTTGGCGGTCCGGATCCTGTTTTCGCTTCTGATCAATTCCGGCCTGGCATTGTCGACGGCCACCTGTGCCGCGAGCAGGTCGTAGTCGGTGGCAACGCCGGCGGCCAGCCTCTTTTGCGCCTCGGACTGGTGCCGCTCCTTTTGCTGCAGGTTGGAGACCGCCAGCGCCCTCAGCTCTTTTGCCAGCAGCACGTCGTAGAAGGCGACCGTCACATCCAGGCGCGCTCCCTGCTGGAACAGGCGCAACTGGTCCTCGGCGGTCTTGAGCCCTTCCCTGGCGCCGCGGATCGCCGCGCCGATTTTGCCCCAACTGAAAAGCGTCTGGGTCAGCCGCAGGTCCGCGCCGCGCGTCTGAGTTCCGGATATGCCACCCATGAGAGCGCTCTGGCTCTCGTCCTTGCTATAGGCTGCGGATGCGTTCAGGGAGAGTGAGGGGAGGGCGGCGGCGCGCTCCTCCAGGTATCGCCCCTGGACCAGCTCGCCGTAGGCGCGAGCCTTGTGAATGTCCCTGTTTTGCTCCATGGCGATGTCGAGCGCCTGGTCCAGGGTGAGAATCCTGACTTCAGCGGCCTGGGCTCCACCGGCCAAAGCAATGACAAGCCAGCAGGAAAACAGGAGGAACAGGCAGTTCTGTAGGATCGGCAAATTTTCTTTATGCATGCTTCTCTTTCCCCTTCCATTTGCGCTTGAGCCAGCCGCTCAGATCGTCCAGCACCGTGTACATGACCGGCACTACGAGCAGTGTCAGGATGGTCGAAGTCAAGAGACCGCCGACCACCGCCCGTGCCATCGGTGCCCGCATCTCGGCACCGCTTCCCAGTGCGAGAAAGAGCGGCATCATGCCGAAGATCATCGCCAGGGTCGTCATGACGATAGGCCGAAGCCTGGTCCGTCCAGCCTCGATGACCGCTTCGAATCGTGGCGAGCCCCGTTCCTGCAGCACCTTGGCATAATCCACCAGCAAGATGGCGTTCTTGGTCACCAACCCCATCAGCATGATCAGGCCGATGAGCGACATGATGTTCACCGTGTCGCCGGTGAGCTTCAGCATCCCGGCCATGCCGACGATGGAGAGCGGCAGGGAGAGCATGATGGCGAAAGGCTCCAGAAACGACTCGAATTGTGCGGCCAGGATCAGGTACACGAAGATGATGGCGATGATGAGCGACTCCGCCATGTAGCCGAAGGATTCCGCCATGTCTTCAGCCTCGCCGGAAAAGCCGACCGAATACCCCGGCTGCATGGGCACCTTGGCGGCCACCTCCTTAACCTTGGCCACCGCGGTCCCGATCGGGACGCCGTCCAGATTGGCGCTGATGGTGACCAGACGGGAGAGGTCGCGCCGGTTGATCTCGGAGGGGGTATTGCTGACCGCATAGTTGGTGAGATTACCAAGCGGCACCAGGGTGTTCTCGCCCCCCTTGGCCACCGCGAGCTTCAGGTTCCGCACCTGCTCAGGGTCACGGCGCAGGCTCTCCGGGAGCCTCACCCTGACGTCTACCGCGTCGCCGTCTTCGTCCTCGTAAGTGGAGACAGCCTCGCCTCCCACCAGCCGCGAAACCGTGGAGGCGATGTCGTCGGTGTTCACCCCCGCGTCCTGCGCGCGTGCCCGGTCCACCGTCAGGCGGTATTCCGGGATGTCGTGCTCCAGCGTCACCTCAAGGTCGACCAGCCCCGGTATCTGGTGGATCTCTTTCTTGAGATCAGCCGCGTAACGCTTGAGCGTGGGGATATCCTCCCCTTTCAGGTTGACCTGGAGCGGCTTTTGTCCGCTCCCCACATCGCCCACCCGCTCGATGGATATGGTGATGCCAGGTATCTTCTGCAGCCTGTCGCGAAATTCCTGCTGCACCTTGTCCTGATTCTTCTTTCTGAGATGTTTTTCCTTCAGCTTCACGTAAAGCGATCCCGCACTAACCGTACCGCTGTCTCCCGCGCCGATGGAGGCGTAGGTGTGTTCCACTTCGGGGATATCCTTAACCGCCGCGAGCATCGCCTGCAGGCGGTCCGAGCTCTCGGAGATACTGGCGTCCGGTGCCGTCTTGAAGATTACCTGGAACTCCCCCTTGTCCTCATTGGTCATGAAGGAGGATTCCAGAGTGGAGAAAATGACGATTCCGGCCACGAAGGAGGCAAAGGCGAGGCCGAGCACGCTCTTTCGGTGGCAAAGCGACCAGGAGATCGCTTTCTTGTAAGAGTCGGCCCAGGCATCGAAGCGGTCGTTGAAGCGATCCAGGAGCCGCGCGATTCCCTTGCGCTTCCCTTTGAGTGCTATGGCCGGGTCATGCCAGCGCGAGGAGAGCATCGGGTCCAGGGTGAAGGAGACAAAGAGCGATACCAGCACGGCAAAGGCGACGGTCATGCCGAACTGGAAGAAAAAACGCCCCACGATGCCGCGCATGAAGGCAACCGGGACGAACACGGCGACGATCGACATCGAGGTGGCAAAGACGGCGAGACCGATCTCGGAGGTGCCGAGCCTGGACGCCGTCATGTGATCCTCGCCCTGCTCCAGGTGCCGGACGATATTCTCCCGGACCACGATGGCGTCGTCGATGAGCAGGCCGATCGCCAATGAGAGCGCCATCAGGGTCATGACATTAAGGGTCATCCCCATGGCGTTCATGATGATGAACGAGGAAATGACCGAAATCGGGAGCGTGAGGCCGGTGATCACAGTGGAGCGCCAGGAGTTAATGAAGCAAAAGACGATGATGATGGTAAGCAGGCCACCGATCAGCATGGTCTCCTTCACGTCGGCCAGCGACTCGCGGGTCGGTATGGAGGCGTCCCGAACGATGGAGAGCTCGACGCCGGCGGGGATCTCCTTCTGGAGTTTCTCGACGCTCTTTCTCACGCCGTCGACCACCTGGACCATGTTGGCGCCCGACTGCTTCAGGATGTCGAGCGCCACCGCCGGCTCGCCGTTGATGAGAGCTAGCGAGCGCTGCTCTTCGGCACCGTCGCTGATGTCGGCCACCTCGGAGAGCGTGATGCCGCGGCCCCCTCTCTCGGCAATCACCATGTCGCGGAACCCCTCTACGCGCTCGGGCTTGCCCGAGATCCGGATCGGGTATTCGTTGCCGCCGTGGGTCAGGCGGCCGAGCGGGGTATTGACGTTCTCGCTCTTCAACCCCGAAACGACCGCGTCTATGCCGAGGCCAAGCGCGTAGAGCCGAGCCGGATCGATGGTCACCGTCACTTCGCGTTTGGCCGAGCCTATCATGTCGACCTTGCCGACCCCCGAGACGTTCTCCAGGCGCCGCTTGATCCGCTTTTCGACCAGCGTGGTCAACTCCTTGCTGCTCATCCCCTTTCCCTTCACGGCGAGGGAGAGCACCGGCAGGGCATTGAAGTCGAGCTTCTGGATGATCGGCTCTTCGATCCCGTTGGGAAGATTCCCCCTGATGGCGCTCACCTTGGCGCGCGCCTCCTGGGATACCTCGTTAATCTTCTCCTCCAGCCGGAACTCGACCACCACCGTGGAGACGCTCTCGCGGGAGTAGGACATGACGTGTTTCACGCCGGCGATCTGGTTCACCGCCTCCTCTACCTTCTTGGAGACCTCGCGTTCGATGCTCTCCGGAGAGGCACCGGGGAACTTGGTGACGATGGAGATGACCGGAATCTCGACGCTCGGGAACATCTCTACCGAGAGCCGGCGGTAGGAGAAGAGGCCGAGGGTGACCAGTGCCAGCATTAGCACTGCGGCGAAGACGGGGCGTTTTATGGAAAGGTCGGAGAGAATCATCTGGTTGCATCCTTTGGTAGCCCCGCTTTGGTCCAGGGGGGTGTAAAAGTCCCCCTTTGACAAAGGGGGATTTAGGGGGATTTGCCTTGCCTGCGCTGCCGGGATCGGCTGAATCCCCCGACGCCCCTCAAAAGGCGGGAGATTCAGGTAGGTTGGGTTAGCGGTCTCATCGCGTAACCCAACATTGCAGTGTCGGGTTACGCGATGAAGCTGCTAACCCGACCTACGGTCTACGGTACTACGGTCTTCGGTAGCCAAGCTACTTCGCAGCCGTGTTCGCCACCAGCACCTTATCGCCATCCTTAATGTTGAAGCCGCCGCGAGATACCAGTTGTTCCCCTGCCTTGAGCCCGCTGGCGATCTCCACCAGCTCTCCCGAAACGGTACCTGTTACCACTTCGCGCTTGCGCGCTACTCCGTTTTCCACAATGAACAGCGAGCCGGTGTGCTTTTCCAGATCGAGCCCGGAAAGGGTGCCGCGCGGCACTTGTACCACCTCTTTTCTGGAGCCGGTGACAATCTTACCTTTGGCGAATAGTCCACCCTTAAGCTGCTCCGGCACGTTCGGCACCTCGGCAATTACTTTCAGGGAGCGGTCCGCGTCATCCACGCTCGGGTTTATGAACATCACCTTTCCGGTAAAGATCTTGCCGGGGGCTGCGTCGGTTTCAAACTGCAGCGTCTGGCCCAGCTTCACGGCCGACATTTGAGATGAGGGAACCGTCACGGTCAGCTTCATGATCCGGTTGTCCACGATCCTGAAGATCGGTTTCCCGGCTGCCGCGTCGCTGGTCAGGGAGCCGACATTCACGTCCTTTAGCGCAACTACGCCGTCTATCGGGGAGAGTACCATCCCTTTGGAAAGCCGCGCCCGGGTCTGGGCCAGCTCCTCCTCGCCCGCCCTTACCTGGGCCTTGGCCGCAGCGATGCGCGCTTTGGCCGCCTCGCTGTCGGAGAGGGAATCGTCGACCGACTGCTGAGTCGTGAGCCCCGCCTCCTTAAGCTTCAGGATCCGCTGTCTCTCCCGCTCGCTCCGGTCGGCTGCCACCCGCGACTCCAGAAACGCGGCCTTTGCGCTCTCCAGGTTTGCTGCGGCCCGTTTTACCAGTGCCTCCGTCTCTGTGACAGATATCCGCGCCAGAGGCTGTCCCTTCCGGACCTTGACCCATTCGGTAACGTAGAGTTCCTTGACGAGCCCCGGGATCTCCGTCTTAACCTCTGCCTCGACCTTGGGGGCCAGCACCCCGGTCACCTCAATGCCGTCCACCAGATCCGCACCGGTCACGGTCATCACCTCCACGGCGATCTGGGGGGCTCCCGCTGCTGGTAGGGCTTCGCTACTTTTGGTGCAGGCCGCGCCGGCTCCCAGCAGCAGGCAGAGCGCGATGGCGATCGATCCTGTTTTAATCTCATTCATATCTGACTCCTTCCAGTGGTATTCCTGGCGATTTGTGGTAACTCTAGATGCTGCTCTTGCGATTCATTAGATCGGCGGGGCATTAAGTTAACCGACTACTGTGAATGTTCATGGTTTGTCTGCCAATGTCCCCTCCCCCGGAGGGGGAGGGTTAGGGAGGGGGAACCATGCCGGTTCTTCGCCAGAAGCCACAGTCTTCCCCCCTCCCAACCTCCCCCCGCTGGGGGGAGGAGAGATGTTGAAGGCAGAGAGAGATTGTACTCCGACATGCCTTTTGAGTACGCGATGAGCGGTCAACCCAGCCTACGGTTCCGCAGAGTTGCTGGCAGTGCTCCCAGGGGAGAGGAACGGGTCTAATTAGAGTCGCAGCTGCTGGCGATGCCGCGCATCAGCAGACGGAGCAACCGCACCATCCCTTCCCGGTCCACTTTGGCTTCTCTTTGGGAGAGCTGCTCATTAATAGCTGAGGTGAGGATGGCGATGATGGCCCGGGCCGCGTCGTCGCTATCGTTGTCCCGCAGTTCGCCGCTGGCTCCCCCTGCGCTGACCATCTGCTGGACCAGCTCCATCATCCTGACCATATAGACGTCGAGATCGAACTGCGGCGCGCCCTGCGGCGGGCCGTAGTAGATGGCGTAGATCAGGCGGACCTGCGGTAGCCTTTCACATGAGGCCTCAAACAGCTCGCTGCAGAATCGGACGATGCGATCCTGGGCGGAGCCGTTAAGGGAGACGCTCCGGGCCGCCAGCGATTCGAAGGTGCCGTAGGAGCTTTGCATCAGCTCCAGATAGATCCCTTCTTTACTGCCGAAGTAGTAGTAAAGCACCGGTTTGGTGACCCCGGCGGAGTGGACTATTTCTCGCACCGATGCCGCTGCATAACCCTTCTCATTGAAAAGCTGCAGGGCTGCCGCTAGAAGCCTCTCCCTTGCCCCGGCTTCCGGCTCTGTATTTATTATTGCAGATGACATTTACGCTCCTCGCCCCGGTTTCCTGAAACTCTGCCTCGGCTGTGTTGCCGCCCGCCCCGGGGCTTGCTACCGATCGGTAAGTACAATGGTTTGGGGTTGCTTGTCAATGAAAAACTTACCGCTCGGTAGAGGGCTTGGCTCATGAGTAATGCATTGATTTTTTCCTGCCAAGTTTATATAGTGACCCGATAGCCAAAAGCCAAAGGAAGGACAATATGATACGGACAATACTCACCTATCCGGACCCGGAGCTAAAGAAGTGCTCCAACCCGGTTACCGTTATAACGGAAAAGACACGAGAGCTGGTACGCGACATGGCCGAGACCATGTACGACGCACCGGGCGTGGGGCTGGCAGCTCCCCAGATCGGGGTGCACCAGCGTATCATCGTGATCGACGTCTCGATGAAAGACGAGCCGCAGTCATTGATCGTCGCCATTAATCCGGAGATCATTCATGCCGAAGGGGAGGAGTTCGAAGAGGAGGGGTGCCTTTCGGTCCCTAAGTTCTCCGCCAACGTCCGCAGGCACGCCAGGGTTGTCATCAAGGCGCTCAACCTGGATGGGGAGGAGGTCACCTTCCGGGCCGATGAACTGCTCGCCATCGCCTTCCAGCACGAGATCGACCACCTGGACGGCATACTATTCATAGACCACCTCTCGCCGCTTAAGCGCGGGATCTTCCGGAAGCGCTACCAGCGTGGTCTTGAGGAAGCAAAGGAGCAGAGATGACGGGAATGCGCATCATTTTCATGGGAACGCCGGAATTTGCCTGCCCGACGCTCGGCACGCTGATTGAGCGGGGCGAGCAGGTGGTCGCGGTGGTGACTCAGCCGGACCGTCCCAAGGGGAGGGGGCAGCAGACGCTTCCTCCGCCGGTGAAACTCCTGGCTGAGCAGCATGGCATTCCCGTTTTGCAGCCGGTGAAGGTGCGCCATCCCGATGCTATCGAAGAGATCCGTTCGCTTGAGCCGGACCTGATCGTGGTGGTCGCTTTCGGCCAGATTCTGCCCAAGGCGCTGCTGGAGATACCTAAATATGGCTGCATCAACGTGCACGCCTCTTTGCTCCCGCGCTACCGCGGTGCTGCGCCGCTTAACTGGTGCATCATTAACGGCGAGAGCGAGACCGGCGTCACCACCATGATGATGGATGTGGGGCTGGACACGGGCGACATGCTGCTCAAAAAATCGACTCCGATCAATCCGGACGAGGACACCCGTTCCTTGCACGATCGTATGTCGCAGGTAGGCGCCGAGCTCCTCGCCGAGACGCTCGACCAACTGGCTGCGGGCGGACTCGCCCCTGAGAAGCAGGACGATGCGCTTACCTGTTACGCGCCGATGCTCAAGAAGGAAGACGGCCAGATCGACTGGAGCAAGGATGCCGCCAGCATCAAGAATCTGGTCCGCGGCATGACCCCCTGGCCCGGCGCCTTCAGCTACCTGGATGAAAAACTTTTGAAGGTGTACCGCGTGCAGGCCGCTTCGGGAAGCGGCAACCCGGGCGAGGTCCTGAGTGCAGGCAGGGATGGTATTGAGATTGCCTGCGGCGAGGGAAGCATCATTATTCATGAATTGCAGCTGGAAGGGAAGAAACGCCTTGCCGCGGCCGAGTTCCTGGCCGGGTGCAAGTTGGAGCCGGGTGCGGCGCTTGGCAAAAAAGGGCCCCTAGTTGTTTAAGGGGGACTCCCAAAAACCTCCCCAGAAGCGACTCTTCGTCGCTCTCATGGGAGTAACCTGCATCCTCGTGGTGGGGCTAATCTACCTGGGCTGGTGGATCCCTACCATGGGGCTTGCCAACATCCATCCGGAGCTGCCGCGCTTTGCCGGCATGCTCTTTGGCATTCTCTCCAGCATCGCCCTCATCGGCACCATGCTCCTGGTGCTGACCACGGCACTTGGCAAGGATATCCTTTTCACCAAGTTCATGCGCGGCGTGGTGATCAAGTTCCTGCTCCCGCTCATCGAACAGATTGGCCGGCTTTGCGGTATCTCCAAGGACACCATCCGGCAGTCGTTCGTAGCGATGAACAACAGCCTGGTCATCTCGCAGCGGCTCAAGATCAAAGCAGATCGGATCTTGATCCTGCTCCCTCACTGCCTGCAGCTCTCCGAGTGCGAGATCAAGGTGACCTGCGACATCAGCAAGTGCGTTTGTTGCGGCAGGTGCGACATCATGGGGCTTTCCAGGCTGGCGCAGAAATACCAGGTGGATATTTCGGTAGCTACCGGCGGCACCCTGGCACGCAAGGTAATCATCGAGAAGCGCCCCAAGCTGGTCCTGGCCGTTGCCTGCGAACGCGATCTCACCTCCGGCATAAAAGACTGTTACCCGCTGCCGGTGATCGGCGTCCTGAACGACCGCCCCTTTGGCCCCTGCTTCAATACCCGTGTCGATGTGGAGAAGATCGAGTCGGCACTGCGCTCCGTTCTCGTCTAAGTGCTGACCTCATGAAGAAACCTAAGAATTCCCCGGTTCACTCCCTTTTGCTGATTCTGCTGTTCCTGGCTCTCGCCGGCGTCTCTCATGCCGGGCAGATCACCGAGTACCGGGTGATCCGCAAGCCGGTCAAGGACCAGAAAGGGCGCGCCGGTGTCGCGATCCGCAGTTTCAGATCCGATCAGGTCGCTCACCTGCTGGTGGTTGATCCCGTGACCCTGGAAAGTTTCGATCTTCCTGCCTCCGCCCTGACTTTCTCCGACCCCTCCGATGAGGCAAGCCTCGCTGCCACCTCCTTAATGAAGGCCCTCGACAGGTACAGCCTGGCTCCTTACCGGCTGCAAAACGGTGGCGCGATTCGGGCCCAGACTCCGGTAGAAGGCGTTTTCCTGACCGTCGACCTCTGCCCCTCGAAGCGCCCCTTCGAGCGTGAGCTTTTCGAAGCGGCCGGGGCGCTTTGCAACGGCGCTCCGGTTCCGGTCGCGGTAGCTGTGACCGGTCTCTGGCTTGCTAACCATCCGGACGAGGTCGCTTACCTGAAGCAGGAAACTGCTGCGGGCCGGCTTGCCATCACCTGGGTGAACCACTCCTATCACCACGATTACCATCCCAAAGTGCCGCTGGAGCAAAACTTCCTGCTGACGCCGGGGGTCGATATGCTGGCCGAGGTGCTTGATCTGGAGCAGCAACTGCTTGCCAGGGATCTGGTCCCTTCCCCTTTCTTCCGTTTCCCGGGGCTGGTCTCGGACCAGGCCGCCATGAGCCGTCTGCGCGAGCTCTCCCTGATCCCGATCGGAAGCGACGCCTGGCTTGCCAAAGGTGAATCGCCCGGCAAGGGGAGCTTTATCCTGGTGCACGGTAACGGCAACGAGCCGAAGGGTGTGAAATTGCTGCTGCCGATGCTAAGAAGCAAGCAGATGCAACTGCTGCCGCTTCCGGCAGCGTTTGGTAAAGCGGGGTAAAGACGGGGTTAAACCGGATTGCATGATTAAAAGCAGGATGGGGTGTCAAGCGGGGAGCGGGGTGCGTTTGGCGCCGCTGCAGGAGAGCTTGCGCCAAATCATGAAGCGCAGGCAGTCGATGGACGACTACCCTAAAGTAGCTGCCGGAGCCAAGGGTTTTGTGGTCAGGAGGTGGTTGCCGCGCTGAGGGTGAAGCGGTTAGGAGCAAAGGGGTTTGCTGAGATAGTAGCTTCCATCTCCGCTGCCACCAGGTCGTTTCGGGGCGAAAGCTCCTCACTGCTTGGCAGCCGGCCTGCCGGGACCACGGCTAAAAACACTTTGACGATCTCAGGGTCGAGCGACTCGCCGCTTAAGCTGCGGATCATCTCCCTAGCCTCCGCATCCGGATATCCCTTGCGGTAGGGGCGGTCCATGGTGAGCGCGTCGTAGACATCCGCCACCGATACGATCCGTGTCTCGAGGGGAATTGCCTCCCCGCGCAGCCCTGCCGGATAGCCGGTGCCGTCGTATCTCTCATGATGGTAATGGATGATGTTGCGCGCCACCTCAGAGAGATGCGCTTTTTCGGCGACGTCCGCACCCCAGAAGGTGTGCATCTTCATGGTCTCGAATTCGAGGTCGGTGAGGCTTCCGGTGCCGTTCAGGATGATCTCGGAGACGCCGATCTTGCCGCAGTCGTGCAGCCAGCTGCCGTATTTTATCTGCCGCTGGGTCTCCTTGGCGATCCCCATGGCGTTCGCTATCATGAGGGCGTAGACCGCGACTCTGTCGCAGTGTCCTTTAGTGCTCGGATCCTTGAGTTCAATGGTCTGTGCCAGGGAGCGCAGCACCGATTCGTCCTCCCGTCTGATGGCGTGGATGGTCCGGTAGCGCCTGAGTCCTTCCTTCACAACCTCCAGAATCTCCTCGTTTTTCCATGGCTTCAGCAGATAGCGGAACACTTCAGTGGTGTTGATGGCGGTCAGTGCCGTTGGCAGGTCTACGAAAGCTGAGATGAGCACCTTTACGGTGTCGGGCGAGGTAGTACGGAGCGTCGCGAGGAATTCCAGACCGGTCATCCCGGGCATCATGTTGTCGGAGACCACGACGGCTATCTCATGATTCTTGAAGAGCTCCAGCGCCTCTGCCGCGTCGCCTGCCGTCAGGATGTTTATACCCCTCGACTTGAAAAGGTCTTTTGAGCACTGGAGTATCAGCCTGTTGTCGTCAACGAACAGTATTTCTGCTGCCATGGGATTCCCTCGCACCTCAGATGACGGGTTCAGACCGGCTTCGCCGCATTGAACGACACTGCCAACTACCGAGTCCGGCGTGATATTAAGGTCTCATGAAGGGATTGTCAATCGAATCTTGAACTGCGTTGGTCGGATAGCTTTTCTGGCAGCGGCGTCCCCTGGCTGAGTTACGGCAGAAACAGGTTGCTGCGCGTCGGGAGGAGATTACCTTTCTGCTAGTTCTTGCCGCACCGCTGAGAGTTGGTCCGGGGTGAGACCCTGTGAACCGGTCAGATTTTTTAATTCGGAGCTGCTCAGGGTGGGGAGGTAGAGGGTGAACCAGATCAACGGCGTCTTGCGGTTTCGGAGCATGGCGAACCTCAGGTTGGGGCGGTTCCCCCAAACCGGGTGGCGCCCGACCGCTGAAATGGTTTCTGCCGTAGCCGCAGGTGCCTTCAGAAATGCCAGCACGCCAGATTCCTTGAGACGCGGGTTCTCAAGCACCGCCGCTACCAGGCGCGGTTCGCCTTCCCTGAGCAGCGCCTCCAGCAGTGCGGGCGAGCCTCGACGGGCCAGCGTGATCTTGTTCCCCAGTTCCGTTTCCGGGAGTCGTTTCAGGATGGCCCGCTCCGCCGCAATTTTGTGGTCCGGGCTGACGCCGGGAAGCTGCATCACGGTGACCAGCTCGAAGAGGAAGAGTTGCGGCAGCAGTGCCGAAAGAACGGATGCCGGTGTATTGGGATGTCCGGCTAGCGCGATCATGAGCCTGCGGCTTGCGGCGGCCGTTGGCAAGCGGTGCATCGTCTTGATCAGCTGTTCCGAGAGATTGCGACGTTTCAGCAGAGCGAGCAGGTGTGCTTCGCCGAGGTTCGGGTTCTTCAGTAGGCTCCGGATCAGGTCCGGGTCGGGATCCCGCAGCAGGGCGAAGAGCTGTTCGCCATCGGCCTGAAGCGCCAGCCGCAACTGGACTGCCTTGGCAAGGTCGAGCCGATCCGGGTGGGGAGCCTGGGGTGTTGGCGGTGATTGGGGCAACGAAGTCTCCTGACATACATGAGTAGATGCGATACGTACTTCAGAGAATCTCCCACTCTCCCTGACCCTCTCCCACGAGGGGAGAGGGGACTTTAAACTCCCACAAGGGGTGACTCTTAAGGGAATGGGGGATTTCATGCTCCCCTCCCTTGATGGGAGGGGCTGGGGGAGGGTGAAAAAATGGGTTCGGGGAAAAGGAGGGGAGAACTATTCTCCCCTGGCTTTCTATTCCGCGCAGCAGGAGAGCCGCTCCAGATCTCGGTCAAACCCTTGGGCGCAAAGCCTCAGCCCCTCGCCCATGGAGGGGTAAACATGCAGCGTCTCCGCGAGTTGACCCACGGTCATATTCAAACGCACCGCAAGCGCCGCCTCATTGATGATGTCCGCACCCCGGTGCAGGCAAAGATGCACTCCCAGGATTCTGCCGCTTCCCTTCTCGGCAACTATCTTTATCGCTCCCCTCAACTCGCCGGTTACATGCGACTTGGGAATGCTCGATGCCTGAATGGTGTTGCAGATAACCTCGAAGCCGGCTCTTCTTGCCGCCTCCTCGCTGTACCCCACGGTGCCCACCTCCGGATCGGTGAAGATTGCCATCGGGATGCTGTTGTAGTCAAGCGCGCAGTGGCATTCGTTTTCCAGCATATTGTCCACCGCAGCTATCCCCTCCCGCGCACCTACCGTCGCAATCTGCATCCTCCCGGTGACGTCTCCTGCGGCCCAGATGCCGGGGGTGGAGGTGCGCAGTTGCTGATCCACTTTAATGAATCCCCTGGCGTCCAGTTCCACTCCCGCCCGATCCAGGCCGATGCCGCTGCTGGCGGGGGCCGTCCCTACCGCGAGCAGCAGCTGCTGGGCCATGAAGCGCCGCGGTACCCCGTCCACCTGCGCCTCGATCCGTACCGCACCCTCGTGGCTCGACACCGAGCAGACGGTGGCACCCACTACGATCTCCATTCCCTCCGCTGCCAGCGCTTCCTGCAGGGCCTGCGCCGGCTCCGCTTCCACGCCGGGTAGCAGCCGGTCCCCGTGTTCCAGGACCCGGACCGGTACGCCCAGGCGCAGAAACATCTGCCCGAGCTCAAGGGCTATCACGCCCCCTCCCAGGATGGTGAGCGATTCGGGAAGCGTCTTCAAAAGGAGCGCGCTTTTGCTGGTCAGGTAGGGGATCTGGTCCAGCCCGGCAATGGCGGGGATGCGCGGGTTGCCGCCCGTCGCGATCAGGAACTTGTTCCCCTGCAGGATGCTGTCTCCGACCTGGATACTGTCCGGCCCGAGGAACACGGCGTTTCCCTTGAGCAGCGTGAGTCCGGGTACCTTTTCCAGCACATTGAGGTACTTGCTCTGCCGCAGTTCCCGGACCACCTCGAACTTGCGGGCGTCCAGCAGGGGGAACAGTACCGCGCCGCTGCGGGTCCCCAGGCCGAGCCGCTCGCCCAGCCTGGCCTGGTGCCGGAACAGGGCGGCATGGATCAGGGTCTTGCTCGGTATGCAGCCCCAGTTGATGCAGGTCCCCCCGAGGACGCTCCTCTCGATCATGATCGGGCGCGCACCCTTGGCCTGCGCCCTGAGGGCGGCGGCAAAGGCTGTGGAGCCTGATCCCAATATGATGATCTGCTCTCCCTCTCTCATGTGTAACTCTCCCAAGCTCAGTTTACCGTGAAGCCGTCGGCGGGTAAACAGAAGAATGCACCGCTCTTTTCCGTATTAACTGCTACTTATGCCGCGAGCCTCCCCTAACCGCCGGTTCCGTGCTCTTTGGGGGCAATAATCCTTGACACACCATATATATAATTGTATTCTGGCGAGCCTAACTGTTCGGATACAGTAAACTTTTTTTGGCGTAAAGTGCTGCACCACATGAAAATATGATCTTATCGGAGGCGGCGTGTTGACATTTCAGGAGCTGATTCTCTCCTTGCAGGGGTATTGGGCAGGGCAGGGATGCGTGATCCAGCAACCATATGATACGGAAAAGGGAGCGGGGACCTTCAATCCCGCCACCTTTCTGCGCGTGCTCGGTCCCGAGCCGTGGAAGGTGGCCTACGTGGAGCCGTCGCGGCGCCCGACTGACGGCCGCTACGGCGAGAACCCGAACCGGCTGCAGCACTACTACCAGTTCCAGGTGATCATGAAGCCGTCCCCCATGAACATCCTTGACCTCTACCTCGACTCGCTGCGCGCCTTCGGCATCGACCCGGCAAAGCACGACATCCGCTTCGTCGAGGACGACTGGGAATCCCCCACGCTGGGAGCCTGGGGTCTCGGTTGGGAAGTATGGCTCGATGGCATGGAAATCACCCAGTTCACCTATTTCCAGCAGGCGGGCGGCATCGATCTGAAGCCGGTCTCCTCGGAAATCACTTACGGCTGCGAGCGGATCGCCATGTACCTGCAGGGGGTGGACAACGTCTACGACCTGGAGTGGGTCAAGGGGATCAAGTACGGCGATATCCACCACGAGAGCGAGGTGGAGTTCTCCACCTACAACTTCGAGGAGGCCGATGTCGACATGCTGCTGACGCTCTTCAAGATGTACGAGAAGGAGTGCGTGCGCCTGGTGGCCAAGGGTCTGGTGCTGCCGGCTTACGACTACGTCATGAAATGCTCGCACACCTTCAACCTGCTGGACGCGCGCGGCGCCATCTCGGTTACCGAGCGCGCCTCCTACATCGGCAAGGTGCGCAACGTGGCAAGGCTTTGCGCCGAGGGTTACCTGCAGATGCGTGAGCGGCTAGGCTTTCCGCTTTTAAAAGGAGGCCGCTAATGGCTAAGGATCTTTTCCTGGAGATTGGATGCGAGGAAATCCCGGCCGGCTTCATCCCGAAGGCGCTGGCCGACATGGAAAGCCTCATGAAGCGCGAGCTGGAGAGCGCGCGGCTTGACTTCGGCGAGATCGTGACCCTCGGGACCCCGCGCCGCCTGGTGCTGGCCGTCAAGGCCCTGGCCGAGAAACAGCCGGACGCCGAGCTTACCGCCATGGGACCGGCGAAGAGCGTAGCCTACGACGCCGAGGGGAAGCCGACCAAGGCGGCCCAGGGCTTTGCCCGCGGCCAAGGGGTCGACGTTGCCGAGCTGACGCTGGTTATGACCGAGAAGGGCGAGTACCTCGCCGCTAAAAAGAGCGAGGTGGGGCGCGAGACTTCCGAACTGCTGACCGAGATGCTGCCGCGCCTTATGGGAGCCATCCCGTTCAAGAAATCGATGCGCTGGGCCGACTTCGAGGTCCGCTTTGCCCGCCCGATCCACTGGATAGTGGCTCTTTTTGACCAAACCGTGGTTCCCTTCTCCTTTGGCAACATCGATAGCGGTTCCGTTTCGCGCGGCCACCGCTTCATGGCCAACAGCACCTTCCCGGTGCGTGATCTGGCGCATTACCTGGAGGAGTGCGAGCGGCATTTCGTGATTCCGGATCCCCAGAAGAGAAAAGAGATCATCCGCGGGGAGATCGCCCGGGTCGCCAAGCAGGCCGGCGGCAACGTGCTTCCCGACGAGGGGCTCCTGGAGCAGGTCACCTTCCTGGTCGAGTATCCCAGTGCGGTGCACGGCACCTTCTCGGAAGATTTTCTCGTAGTGCCGCGCGAGGTGTTGATCACATCGATGCGCGAGCACCAGCGCTATTTCTCGCTGGTGGACGATAACGGCAAGCTTCTGCCGGGCTTCATCACCATCAACAACACGCTCACCGAAGATCCTTCCGTAGTGGTCAAGGGGAACGAGCGGGTGCTGCGTGCACGTCTCTCCGATGCACGCTTCTTCTTCGACGAGGACCACAAGGTCACCCTGGAAAGCCGGGTCGAGTCGCTGAAAAGCGTGGTCTACCAGGCTAAGCTCGGCACCTCCTACGAAAAGATGGAGCGTTTCCGCGAGCTTGCCAGGCAGCTTGCCGACCAGTTGAACCCTGCCGTCGCAGAGCAGGCCTACCGGGCCGCCACCCTTTGCAAGGCCGACCTGGTAAGCGGCATGGTGGGAGAGTTCCCGGAAGTCCAGGGGATCATGGGGCGCGAGTACGCGATCCACGACGGCGAGGAGGTTGCCGTGGCGAACGCCATTGCCGAACATTACCTCCCGACCCAGGCAGGGGGCGAGTTGCCCGCTTCCGACACCGGAGCCTTCGTCTCGCTGGCCGACAAGATGGATACCATCTGCGGCTGCTTCAGCGTGGGCCTGATTCCGACCGGCTCGGCCGACCCCTACGCCCTGCGTCGCTCGGCACTCGGCATTATCAACATCATCCTGGACAAAGGTTATCGCAAGCCGCTCAGCGGCTTCATCCAGGCTGCGCTAGATCTGCTCGCGGCCAAGAGCAGCCGGCCCCGGGAAGAGGTTCAAAAGGAGGTGCTGGACTTTTTCAGGGGACGCTTCATCAACCTGATGGCCGACCGCTTCCCATCCGACGTCGTTGACGCCGTGGTCTCGGTCTCCTTCGACGACCTGGTCGACGCCGGCGCCAAGATTGCTGCACTCGCCGAGTTCCGCAACCGCAGCGACTTCGGTCCGCTCGCCGTTGCCTTCAAGCGGGTCTGCAACATCGTCAAGGACGGGGTGGATACCCCTATCTCAGCCGAGCTTTTCCAGGATGCGGCCGAAGGCGCTTTATATCAATCCCTGCAGCAGGTAGCGGTGGAGGTGGAGCAGGCGCTCGCCAGCGGCGATTACCTGGCAGCGCTCACCGGGATCGCAACCTTGAAGGAAGGGGTCGACCTCTTTTTCGAAAAGGTCATGGTAATGGCAGAGGACGAGCGGGTGCGCGGCAACCGCCTGGCGCTTTTAACCGGCATCGCGCGTCTCTTTGGCAAGATCGCCGACTTCTCGAGACTCTCGCCATGACATTGAAGACGGGGCAGCTACACAGCCGGGGCGCAAGCTATCTAACCGGGGTGCGGTCCGCCTGTTCTTGCTCAAAAGCAGTAACGCTCACGTTAACAGCCGTCCGCGCCGCAAGGCCGGCGGCTGTTTTGCCTTTTTTCAGATTAATGTATACTTAGACGCTTGAAATTAAATAAACCACTTTGGGAGGGTCACATGGGAGCGAAGTACGTCTATTTCTTTGGCGCTGGTAAGGCCGACGGTAATGCAAAGATGAAGGAGCTACTGGGTGGAAAAGGGGCCAACCTGGCCGAGATGACCAGCATCGGGCTTCCGGTTCCGGCAGGTTTTACCATTACCACCGAAGTCTGCACCGAGTACTACAAAAACGGCAGGAACTACCCGGCCGGGCTTCTGGCTGAGGTGGAGGCAAACCTCGCCACGGTCGAAAACCTGATGGGGAAGAAGTTCGGCGACGCCAAGAACCCGCTTCTGGTCTCGGTTCGCTCCGGCGCCCGTGCCTCCATGCCCGGCATGATGGACACCATCCTGAACCTGGGTCTCAATGACATCACCGTGCAGGGAATTATTGCCCAAAGCGGCGATGAGCGCTTCGCCTACGATGCCTACCGCCGATTCGTGCAGATGTACTCCGACGTCGTCATGGGCATGCCCAAAGACGAGCTGGAGCACCTGCTGGAGCGCAAGAAGGAAGCCCGCGGCGTCCACCTCGACACCGATCTGAGCGCTGCCGATTGGAAGGAGCTGGTCGCGGCCTTCAAGAAGGCGATTCATGAGAACCTGGGCGTCGAGTTCCCCGAGGATCCCGCGCAGCAGCTCTGGGGCGCCATCAGCGCCGTTTTCGGCTCCTGGATGAACCAGCGCGCCATCACCTACCGCAGGCTGAACAGCATCCCGGCCGACTGGGGCACAGCTGTCAACGTGCAGTCCATGGTGTTCGGCAACATGGGGGGCGACTGCGCCACCGGCGTAGCCTTCACCCGCGACCCATCCACCGGCGAGAACTATTTCTACGGCGAATACCTGGTCAACGCCCAGGGCGAGGACGTTGTGGCCGGTATCCGCACCCCGCAGCCGATCAACCGCGCCAAGCACAAGCCGGGCGACCTCCCTTCCATGGAGGAGGTGCTTCCCGACTGCTACCACCAGCTCGACGACATCAGGTCCATCCTGGAGCGCCACTACAAGGATATGCAGGACATCGAGTTCACCATCGAGAAAGGTATCCTCTACATGCTGCAGACCAGAAGCGGCAAGAGGACGGCGAAGGCTGCCATCAAGATCGCCGTCGACATGGTGACCGAAGGGCTCATCGACGAGCGCACCGCCGTGCTGCGCGTGGCGCCGAGCCAGCTCGACCAGTTGCTGCATCCCTCCCTCGACCCGAAAGCGGTCAAGCAGATCATCGCCAAAGGTCTCCCGGCATCTCCGGGTGCCGTATCGGGCGAGGTTGTTTTCACAGCTGACGAGGCCGAATCCGCTGCCAAGCTGGGGCTAAGGGTGATCCTGGTTCGTGTAGAGACCAGCCCCGAGGACATTCACGGCATGCACGCCGCCCAAGGCATCCTCACCGCACGCGGCGGGATGACCTCCCATGCAGCGGTTGTTGCCCGCGGCATGGGTAAATGCTGCGTCGCCGGCTGCGGAGACATCAAGGTTGATTACGCCGCGGCGCAGTTTGTCGCTAAAGACGGCACCGTCATCCAGAAAGGGGACGTGATCACCCTGGACGGCTCGACCGGCGAAGTGATGCTCGGCGCGGTCGCCACCGTGCCTGCCGGCGTCAGCGGCGACTTCGCGCAGCTCATGACCTGGGTTGACAAGTTCCGCAGGATGAAAGTGCGCGCCAACGCCGACACCCCGCACGATGCCCGCACCGCGCGTGAGTTCGGAGCAGAAGGGATCGGCCTGTGCCGCACCGAGCACATGTTCTTCGACGCCACCAGGATCGCGGCAGTGCGCGAGATGATCCTCTCGGCCGACATCGAAGGGCGCCGTAAGGCCCTGGCCAAGATCCTCCCCATGCAAAAGGGGGACTTCCTCGGGCTGTTCCGTGAAATGAAGGGACTGCCGGTAACCATCAGGCTCCTTGATCCGCCGCTGCACGAGTTCCTCCCCCAGGAGGCAAAGGATATCGATACCTTGGCCGCCACCATGGGAGTTTCCGCGCAGACTCTCAGGCACAAGGTCGAGTTCCTGCACGAGTTCAACCCGATGCTGGGCCACCGCGGCTGCCGTCTCGGCGTGACCTTCCCCGAGATCTACGACATGCAGGTACAGGCCATCATGGAGGCCGCTTGCGAATTGGTGCGTGACGAGGGGTTCCAGATCGTACCCGAGATCATGATACCGCTCGTTTCGGTCACCAAGGAACTCGGTCTGATGCGCGCCAATGCGGTCGCCATCTGCGAAGACGTCATCGCCCGTTACGGCGTAAAGGTCGAGTACCTGATCGGCACCATGATCGAGCTGCCGCGGGCAGCCATTACAGCAGGCTGCATCGCCACCGAGGCTGACTTCTTCTCCTTCGGGACCAACGACCTGACCCAGACCACCTTCGGTCTCTCCAGGGACGATGCCGGCAAGTTCCTCCCCTTCTACGTGGAGAACGGCATCCTCGAGGACGACCCCTTCGTCACGCTGGACCAGAAGGGCGTCGGCGCACTGGTCAGGATGGGATGCGAAAGGGGGCGCGAGGCACGTCCCGGCATCAAGCTCGGCATCTGCGGCGAGCACGGCGGCGACCCTGCCTCCGTCATCTTCTGCGACTCGGTCGGCCTGGATTACGTCTCCTGCTCCCCCTTCAGGGTGCCGATCGCGCGCCTGGCTGCCGCTCACGCCACGCTGAACTCTGCGCCGGTCGTTAAAGCCGCATAGTTAGCACCTTTAGAACCTTGCCCCCTGCCCCTTCACTTGACGTGAGCGGGCTGGGGGCATTATCGTAGGTATGCTGATAGATTTTCCGTATGTCTCAGGTAATTTCATGCGGTATGTAGCATGTAGGTCGGGTTAGCGGCTTCATCGCGTAACCCGACGTCCCTGCCGGTTTCCCACTGAATCATCTTTACCGTCTCCGACAACCACAACTGGTGCACCATGCGTATCAACGACAAATCAGATTCCCGCAGCGTTACCAAGAAAGGGCAGGGTGCCGCTACCAAGGGCGTCACCGGTTCCAGTGCGCCCCTTTTTGCCGGCCGGCTGACCCAGATCGCCAAGAGCGGTTCCGAGTATGCCGGGGAGTTGCAGCGGCTTAAGGAAGAAATCGACAAGGCGGGGGATACCCTGGAGCAGGAACCGACCATCGTCAATTTCAAGGCATTCAGGGAGCTGCTAGGTACTATGGCGAAGAAGGTATCTGCCGAAGCCTACCGTATTGAGCTGGTCGGGGGGGGATTTAGCGGGCGCACCCACGAGGTGATGACCGTCATCGATAAGGAAGCCGATCTCCTTTACCATCTGGTCATGCGCGAGCAAAAGGACCACATCAGGATCACCGCCCAGATCATAAAAATCAAAGGGCTGGTGGTGGATTTTCTGCTTTAGACTCGCTCCAAAGGGGGATTTTCAGCAAAGAAAAAGGGGCCCGAGGGGCCCCTTTCTAGTTACATCCGCATCCCGCCGGCGCATTTGCCTCAACGGGGATTTTCCTGCCGCACTTCTGGCACCGCCAGAAGAGGCCGCCTCAGCCGGGCATCGGCAGCATAATTCCCTGACACTCCTGACAGATCTTCTCTTTTTCCATTTTGCCCTCCTGTGCTCTGTTAATTAACGAACCGAGACGCTGAGCTTCCCCACGCCAGAGATCTCCGCTACCAGATGATCGCCGCTTTTTATCGGACCGACCCCAGCCGGGGTACCGGTGAGGATGAGATCGCCGGGCATCAGGGTGAATATGGAAGAGAGATAGCTTAAAAGCTCTGGTATGCGGTGGATCATCAGGGCGGTGGAGCCATCCTGGCGCGGCTCTCCGTTTACCGAGAGCGTGATCCTGAGGTCCTGAGGGGCGGCTACCGATGCGGCCGGCACGAATGCCGACAGGGGGCAGGCGGTATCGAAACCTTTGGCAATTTCCCAGGGAAGCCCCTTCTTCTTCAGCTCGCCCTGCACGTCACGGAGCGTCAGATCGATGGCGACGCCGTAACCGGCGATATGCTGCATGGCTTCCCCGACCGGGATATCCTTGCCGCCGGTGCCGATCAAGATGGCGAGTTCCGCCTCGTGATGGCACTCGCTGCTGTAGGAGGGGATGACGATCTGCTCACCCTCGCCGATCACCGAGGACGCGGGTTTCATGAAGATAACGGGACGCTCCGGCATCTCGTTGCCGAGTTCTTTAATGTGATCCGCGTAGTTACGCCCGATGCAGAGGATCTTGCCGATGGTGTAGAATTCCTTGCTGCCGATCAATCGTGCGCTCTTCATACTCTCTCCTTGGTGCTCAGGGTGGCTGCTACCACTCTCCGTTTGCTGCCCTAACCTCGGCACCGGTGCGGCATCCCTGCCAGCTTCCGCGCCTTTTCAGCTCGTTCACAATGGCGTACCACATCTGGTTGTTCTTCAGATCCCAGTTCGGCGCGACCCGGATGGCAAGCGGTGCCGAACCGTACAGCCTCTGGATGGAGATCCGGGCCGGCAGTTCCTCAAGGAAATCACAGGTGGTTTCGATGTATTCGGAGAGGGTAATCGGGGTGTAGCTTCCATCGCGGTAGAGCTGCGCCAGGCGCGTTCCTTCAACGGCATGCAACTGGTGCAGTTTGAGGGAATTCACGGGAAGCCCCGCGATGAGAGCTGCGCCTTTCAGGAAACCGGAGCGGGTTTCGCCCGGAAAGCCGTAGATGAGATGGGTGCAGATGTCGATGCCGCGCCCGGCCAGCCGCTCGACGGTGCTGAGATACTCGGCCAGGGTGTGCCCCCGATTGATACCGGCCAGGATGCTGTCGTCGATGGACTGCAGCCCGAGCTCCACGCAGACGTAGCGGTCGCGGGCCAGCTCGCTCAAAAGGTCGATGGCCTGGTCCGTTATGGAGTCAGGCCTGGTGCCGACCGAGATGCCGACAACGTCCGGGTGGTCCAGGGCGCGACGGTAGAGATCCGAGAGCTTGGCGACCGGGGCGTAGGTGTTGGTGAATTTTTGGAAATAGACGATGAACTTGTCGCTTTTGAGCCGGACCCGGTGGTAGGCCATGCCGGCGGCCATCTGTTCCTCGATCGGGATCACGGCGACGGTTTCTTTGGGGGAGAAGGAGCTATTGTCGCAGTAGATGCAGCCGCCGGTGCCGCGGCTGCCATCACGATTCGGGCAGGTGAAGCCGCCGTCCACGTTGACTTTGCTCACCCGGCAGCCGAAACGCCGGCGCAGGAAGGAGCCGTATGCGTTGATGCGAAGTTCTTTATGGATCAGGCCACTGGTCATTTCAGAGGCCCTGGTCCAACGAAGGTAGCCTGGCCAGCAGCGCTTTGGCAGCGTCGCGTGGCTCGGGCGCCGCCATGACTGCGGAGATGAGGGCTATGCCGCGCACCCCGCAGGAGACTACTTCGGCGCAGTTTTGCAGGCTGATGCCGCCTAGCGCGAACACCGGTATCTGCAGCATCCCGGTTACCAGGTCGAGTTTTTCCACGCCGACCGGATCGCCATAGGCCGCCTTGGAAGCGGTGTAGTAAACCGGACCGAAGGTGATGAAGTCGGCTCCCATTTCCTGTGCGGTGATGGCCTGGACCTGGTTGTGGCAGGAGACGCCGATCAGTCTCCTTTCCCCCAGGAGCCTTCTTACTTTATAGATTGGGAGGCTGTCCGCCCCGATATGGACCCCATCCGCTTCAACGGCGAGTGCGACGTCAACCCTGTCGTTGATAAGGAGCTTGGCGCCGTAACGCGAAGTGAGGCGGCGCAGTTCGTAAGCCGTCTCGTAGAGCTCCTTGGTCGACAATCCCTTATCCCTCAGCTGAACAGCGCGCACACCGCCGCGCAGCGCCTCCTCGACCACGAATTCCAGGTTGCGCCCGAGGGTCTCCCCGCGTCCCGCAATCAGGTAAAGGTTGAAGTCTATCCAGGGGGATTCCAACTCACTCACGCAATGAGTCCGGTGAGCGGAGAGGATGCGTTAGCGTGCAGTTTCATCGGTATGCGCCCGGCGCGGTAGGCGAGCCTTCCTGCGGCTACCGCAAATTTCATTGCCACAGCCATGGCGACAGGGTCCTGCGCGCCCGCGATTGCCGTGTTCATCAGCACGCCGTGGCAGCCGAGCTCCATGGCGATGGCGGCATCCGAGGCGGTGCCGACTCCAGCGTCGACGATGACCGGAACCTTGACGGTGTCCAGGATGATTCTCAGGTTGTAGGGATTTCTGATGCCGAGTCCGCTGCCGATGGGAGCGCCCAGCGGCATGACTGCGGCGCAGCCGAGATCCTCCAGCTTTTTGCAGACGATGGGGTCATCGCTTGTGTAGGGGAGCACGGTGAATCCTTCTGCGATCAGGACCGCTGCAGCCTTCAGGAGTTCCTCGTTGTTCGGGAACAGGGTGCGCTCGTCTCCCAGCACTTCGAGCTTCACGAAATCGGAAAGTCCCGCTTCGCGGGCCAGCCGGCAGGTGCGGATGGCGTCCTCGGCGGTGTAGCAACCGGCCGTGTTCGGCAGCAGGGTGTATTTCTTCAGATCGATATGGTCGAGCAGCGATTCCTTGTTGCGGTCCGAGATGTTTACCCGCCTGACCGCCACGGTTATGATCTGGGCGCCCGAGGCCTCGATGGACTGCACCATCTGGGGAAAGTCGGCGTACTTGCCGGTGCCTATCATGAGGCGGGAGTCGAATTCGCGCCCGGCGATGATGAGTTTATCGTTAGTATGGGTCATGTGCTGTTCTCCATTCGGTAGATCTGCAACAATTTATCAAAGTCGAAAGGGCTTAAAACTAAATTTTAGTCAACGGACTCAACGCAAGAGACGCGGAGACGCAGGGACGCCAAGAAAGCGAAACGGGGAAAAACAAAACGGGGGAAAACAAGAGAGAGACAGTTAGAGAATTATCCTTTGTTGCAGACGGCAGCCCGGCTGCCTCCTCCGACAAAGTGGACGATCTCCAGGCAGTCCCCTTCCTGAAGCAGGGTGCCCTGATACTGCGCCTTGGGAAGGATGTCCCGGTTCAGTTCCACGGCCACACGGCGCGGATCAATTCCTAAAGAGATAAGGTAGTCCTGGACCGAAAGCGGGTCGATAGTTGCGGCTTCGCCGTTTGTGGTGATATTCACTGCTGCTCCGAATTCTGCTGGAATGATTTCTAGTTACCTTGCGGCGGGCCCGGGATTTCCGGTGCTTGTCCGACCGTAAACTAACAATATGGCTCTTCCCTGTCAATCGTTTTCTTCCGCGGGTTTGCGGCGTCTACGCAGTTTTTAGAGACGGCGCAGGGCTCTGGCGGGGGCGTGTTTTTCGGACTGCGCGCCACCTTAGCAACTGCTCCACTGGCTGGATTCAGCTGCTCCACTGGCCGGATTCAGCTACTGGAATGCGCGAGCTGCTCTGCAGGGGGACTGAACTCGGCAGCTGTTGGCTGCGGCAGGGGCATCAGGATGGTGAAGGTGGTACCCGAGCCGACCTGGCTCTGCACCTCGATGGCACCTCCGTGTTTCTCTATGATGCCGTAGGAGACCGAGAGGCCAAGACCGGTCCCCTTGTTCTCTTTGGTGGAAAAGAAGGGGTCGAAGATCTTGGCTTGGTTCGCTTCGGGGATGCCGCAACCGTTGTCAGTTATCTTGATGAATGCAGCCCACGCTTCCCAATCGACTCCGCTCACGATATCCAGAACTCCTTCGCCCAGCATTGCCTGCCCGGCGTTCAAGAATATATTGACCAGCACCTGCTCCAACTGGTCCGCGTCGACGAAAAGCTTTGGGAGATCGGGTGTGTAGCGCCTGTTTACCGTGATGTCCTGAAACAGTATCTGGTGCTCGATCAGGGAGAGCGCCCGGTCCGAAACCTCGTTCAGGCAGTGCAGCCCTTTCTGCGGGGTGGAACAGCGGGCAAACTCCAGAAGCCCTTGGACGATGCTGGCGCAGCGCTTGGTCTCTCTAATCACGGTCTGTATGTCGTTTCTCAGCGTATCGTCCAGCTTGGAGTTGCTCTGTATCAGCGAGGAGAAGACCAGTATGCCGGTAAGCGGGTTGTTGATCTCGTGGGCGATGCCGGCTACCAGCTCGCCCAGCGAAGCGAGCTTTTCGGATCGGATCAGCTGCGCCTGCATCTGGGTTAGCTCCTGGGTCCGCTGCTGAACCTTCAGTTCCAGGTTCCGGCCCCACCCCTCCAACTCCTCGCGCGCCTTTTTCAGATTCAGGGTCATCTGGTTGAAGGAGACGGCGAGTTCCCCCAACTCGTCGTTGGCAAAGGTCGGCACCAGGCCGTCCAGTTCGCCCCGCGAGAGCATCTCGGTATGTTCCAGAAGTTCCCGCACTGGACGGTTCACCAGTTTTTGGGTGAAAAGGGTGAGGGAAAGGGAGATGAGAGCGACAAGTAGCAGCGTCAGGGTGGCACTTCTGTTGCGGTAGGCGTTGAGCAGCGAGTGCATCTGGTCCAGGGAGACCACGACATCGAGGACACCGAGTACCTTGAAGGACTCGGGATGGAAATGGCAGCTCGCCGTGAAGCAGCTCTCTTCGTTGTAAATGGCGTTGGTGACTCCGAGAAACTCCTCGCCGCTGGCGTCGTAGAAACGCCTGCTTCTGTGTTTTGACGAGGCAGTCAGCCTAAGTTCCCTGCCGTGACAGATAGTGCAGACCTCGGCGCGCTTGCTGAGCAGGGTGCCGGTCTCGGCATCGCTGGTGGAGAAGATCACCCGGCCGGTCTTGTTGATGAGCCGTATCCGTTCCACTCCGCGCTGGGCTCCGATCTCCTCGATGGTTTTATAGATCATGGGACGATCGTCCCTGAGCATCTGGCTGTGCGTGCTCCTGATGATGGTTTCGGTGATCTTGTCGGCGTCGGAGATAGCGTCCTGCAGGAGTAGGTCTTTGAGATTGTTGAAGTTCAGGTAGGCGAAGAGCGCCATGGTGCTAAGGAGGACCAGCCCGGTAGCTATGGTTAGCTTGGAGATTAGGTTGAGGCGCACGAGATATCTCCCTCGGCCGCTCTGCGGAGCGAGCAGCCGCTTGACCGGGGCCTTGCAGTTGCAGAGTAGCGTTTCTTTTGCTGCTTGACATTTATAAAACAATATTCTATATTTTATTTGCATGTTTTAACGGGTGCTGCTGAACCGCTAATGGGCCGCAACCTCGCTGTTTTAGCGGAGCCGGAGAAACAGCATTCCCTCGGGCAGCGATCAGGGAGTTTACTCACATTAAAAGTATTTATCAAGCAATAAATTATCTTGACACGCGTTTCCAAATGGCCTAGTTAATAGTGTTTGAAATTTTTTCAATATAAAGACAGGTGCAGCCAATGGCGAAAAAAGAAAAATCCGAATACATCATTCAGGCCGTTTCCCACGCGCTCGACCTGCTGGAGCAGTTTCACGACGAGGTCGACGAGCTTGGCGTTACGGAGCTCAGCAAAAGGCTCAAACTCCATAAAAACAACGTTTTCAGACTTCTGGCAACTTTAGAGTCGAGAAATTACATCGAGCAGAACAAGGTTACCGAGAATTACCGGCTGGGTCTTAAGACCCTGGAGCTGGGGCAGACCTTCATCAAGCAGATGGGCTTGCTGCGCCAGTCGCGGCCGGTGCTCGAATCTTTGGTGAAAGAGTGCAACGAGACCACCTACGTGGCGATCCTCAAGGAATGCCACATCGTATATCTGGACGTGGTCGAGACCGACCTCACCGTGAGGGTGGTGCCGCGGGTGGGCGCCAGGCTCCCGGCTTACTGCACGGCGGCCGGCAAGGTGCAGATGGCTTACATGACCGACGAGGAGCTGGAGCACTATCTCCCCACTAAGGAGATGAAGCGTTTCACCCCCAAGACGGTGGTTGACCGGGAGGAGCTCAAGAGGAATCTGAAGCAGATTGCCGAGCAGGGGTACGCCATCGACGACGAGGAGATGGATGTGGGGGTCAAGTGTGTCGGCGCACCGATACGCGATTACACCCGCAGGATCATCGGGGCGGTGAGCATCTCAGGCCCTTCGATGCGCTTCACCGACGAGAGGCTGGAGAAGGAGCTGATCCCTCTGGTCATGCAGTCGAGCGAAGAGATCTCCCACAAGTTGGGCTACCACAAATAACGAGAAAAGGCCCCGCGGTTTCCGCGGGGCCTTTTTGCCTTTATCGCCTCAATCATCCGATCCCTCGTGCTGTTTCAGGATTTCCTCGCGCCAAAGCCGCATCACCTGCGCCTCCAGTTCCGCCTTGGTTCCCCCGTTGTCGATCACGCGCCTCCCCAGCAGCTTTTTCTCTTCCATCGGCATCTGGGACGCTATGCGCGCCAGAGCCTGTTCCCGGTCCAGGCCGTCGCGCCCCATCAATCGCTCCAGTTGCGTCTCCCGGTCCAGATACACCACCCAGATCTCGCTGTAGTTGGCAGCGCTCCCAGCTTCGAAAAGCAGCGGCGCCACGTAGAACGCGGTCTCCACTCCGGCTTGCTGGAGTCTGGCAAGACTCTCCTCGGCACGCCGCCTGATGGCCGGATGGGTGATCGCTTCCAGGGTGCGCCGTGCTCCCTGGTCCGCGAAGACGATCTGCCCCAGCGCCGCACGGTTCAGTGTGCCGTCGCTGTTTAGCACCTTGCTGCCGAAGGCCTCGCTAATCCGGGAGAGTGCCTCCTCTCCCGGCTCCACGACCTCGCGCGCCAGTCTGTCCGCGTCCACCACCGCGGCTCCCAGCCGCTCCAGCAGCAAAGCCACGCTGCTCTTGCCCGAGGCGATACCCCCGGTGAGTCCTATGATGCGCACGTCTGATCGCCTCCCGTTAATCCGGCACTCTGCCAAGCCATGTTACTGGTCAATAGTTATCCCCTGTTCGGCAAGGCGGAAGGTGGGGCCCTGCAGGTCTTCATCGACCTGGAGCGTGCTGCCGCCAATCCGGATCTGTGTCCCCAAGAAGACCTCCCTCTCTACCTGCACCGTGGCCTGAGCGTTGATCTCCATTCTTTTTTGCAGCCGCTTCTTCTCGCCGGTCAGCTCGGCAATCTCCGTTTGATACTTGGCGTGGACCCGCTCTTTGAGCTTCGCCAGGCCCGGTTCCGTGCTCTCCGAGTTCTCCTTCAGGTAGAGCAGGGTTTTGCTGAGCTCTTCCATAAGGCGCGTCTTCTCAGCGAGGGCTTCCTGCACCGCCTCTAGCTTGCGATGCAGCGAGGGATCAACCCCGACCTCCAGCAGGGTCGGGACGCCGGCGTGCGAGCCGACCACCTTCGCCTGCACCAGGTTGGCGGCGCGGCTCACCCCGCCGATGATATGACCCTTGCGCCCCCCATCGCCGACCCTGATGCTGGTTCCCGCGGTAAGCTCGCTTTGCATGGCCTGTTCTCTCACGAAAATGGCTTTGCCCGCGCAGATAACAGCATTCTCGGCAAACTGCACGCTAACCGCCCCCCCCGCTTCCAGTTGGGCGGTCTGGGGCCTTTGGTCACCCTTGTTCAGCGTCAGCTTGCCGTGGCCGATCACCCCGCCTTTTACCTCGATGTCCCCGCCGGCCTTAAGCTTGGCAGCCTCAACGACGCCGCCCACCGTGATCTGCTCAGTGGCGCTCACCTCCATTCCTTCGCAGACGTCGCCTGCGATGACGATCGACCCCTTGAAGTGCAGGTTGCCGGTGGAGAGATCCACCCGCTTGAGCTTTAACTCAGGCTCGACCGTGACGCCGCGGGGCAGCAGGACCGGCAGTCCGGATATGGCGGCAATCAGGAGGTCGCAGTCGTGCAGGTCGCAGGCTACGCCGACCAGGTTGTCGGCAAAGAGGATCTCGCCGCCGTCGCTGGCCGGGAGTTCCCTCCCGGTCAGGTCGCACCCCGCCACCCCTTTGGTTGGCTGGGTGCGGCGCAGCAGCGGATCGCCCAGGCTTACGCTGACAATCTCCCCCAGGTTGCGGTAGTCGGCGGTATCGTCATCCGAGAGGAGCGGTCCTTGCCTGCTCATCTCGGGGATCAGGCTGATGAATTGGCTGTCCTCACCGGGAACTGGCTGGGTGCCCGCCGCGATGACAAGCTTGGAGGCGCGCCCTGCCAGGACGGCAGCCTCAATCTCCTGATGCTTTATACCGCAGATAACGCCGTGGTCGGCAAGTGCGCGCTGCACCTCGTCACTGCTGATGCGCCGCCCGCCGTAGCTTTGATTTATGGTCATGGTGGCGGCCATCAGGTCTTCGGAGAGATGGAGCGTCAGGGACGCGTCGCGCCGCTCGCCGATCTGGATGGTGAAGCCGACCGGGGAGACGCTGCACTTGGTGATCAGCTGGTCCAGTGCGTCCTCGGAGACAAAGAACTCAGCGAATCCCTGGGCAGCAATCGCCTGATGCAGTTGTTCCGGGCTCACGCCTCGCCTGTTGGTCACAGGGGTGTAGAGTGCCGAAAGCACTCCCTTCTCGGGGCTCAACTCAAGCGTCAGGCCGGTCCCGTCGAGATGACTGTTCTCCATAACTCCTCCGGGTTGCAGGTATCCGCCTTCTGCGGCTACTAGGTCAATTATCGGCAAGAGCCCCCAAATATTGAGGTTTTTCGGTAAACCCGTACGTCTCTTCTACGTTGGCGGGTCGCATGACCTCCCTCATGCGTGCAGGGTACTGAGCCTCCTTGGGAAGCCGTTGCGATGGTAGGGCGGATTCGACACAAAGACAACATTTAATTGTCGGGGAATTAGCTGACTCGCCCGGCTATTTGAACCAAGATCTGTATACGCGCTAGAGCGCCGATTCTCCGAATGATTTTTCCCTTGATTAGAGGTGTGTAGTGTGGTAAAAACTGGATACTGTATACAATTTGAGTCGAGCAATTTATATAATGAATGTAATTATTTAGCCGGAAAATTCGTGAATTTTACAGCTATTTCGGAGGCCTAAGTGGCAGAGGTTGTTTTTTCCAGCTGGGGCAGAAGCATAGTAGATAACCGCAAGGGCGGCGAGACGAAGGCGGCGAGCTTCAAGCTTCCGGTGACCTATGACGGTGAGAAACCGCTTTCCGCTTTCATCGGATGGGACGGCATCATCCTTTACAATAAGGATGTCGACATCCCCGCCATGGTCGCCGAGTACATGAAGCGGGTGCAGACCCGGTACGTCTGCGGCAAGTGCACCCCCGGGAAAAAGGGAACCCGCGTCATGATGGACGCCCTGCTCGGGATAGTCGAGGGGCGCGGCAGCGAGCGCGATCTCGACACCATCCTCGACCTGGGCGAGCTGCTGAAGCACGCCAAATGCACGCTCTGTCCGAGTTCCTCGGTTCCGGTGATCGATGCGGTCACCCATTTCCGCGATGCCTTCCTGAACTATATCCGGGGCGCCAAGAGCCTTTCCTCCGAATTCCGCTACATCGAGAAGTACACCGCTCCCTGCATGGACAAGTGTCCGGCTCACATCGACATCCCGGCCTACATCGAGGCGGTGAAGGACTACCGGTTCGGCGACTCGCTCGCCACCATCCGCGACTCGATGCCGCTTCCCTCGGTCTGCGGCAGGGTCTGTCCGCACCCCTGCGAAACGGCGTGCCGCAGGAAAAACGTGGACGAGTCGATCAGCATCATGACCTTGAAGCGGAGCGCCTCGGACTACGAGTGGCAGCACGGTCATCTGCCGCCCATGGTCCCCAAGGCGAAAAAAGCCAAGAAGGTCGCCGTGGTGGGTGCCGGCCCTGCAGGTCTTGCGGCCGCCTACTACCTGGCATTGGAAGGATACCCGGTCACCATTTACGAGGCGCTTCCCCTGGGTGGCGGCATGGTCGCGGTGGGGATTCCTCCCTATCGTCAGCCGCGCCATCTGCTGCAGCGCGACATCGACATCATCTCCGCGCTCGGTGTTGAGATCATCTACAATACGCGGGTCGGCAAGGACGTGACTCTCGACCAACTCAGGGCGCAGTTCGACGCCGTGTTCCTGGCGCCGGGCGCGCACCGCTCCAAGCCGATGGGCGTGGAAGGCGAGGACAAGGGTTACAAAGGATTTCTCACCGGCGGCATCGATTTCCTGAGAAACGTCTATCTCGGTCTTCCCACCGGCATGGGAAAGAAGGTCTTCGTGGTCGGGGGGGGCAACACCGCCATCGACTGCGTCAGGGTGGCGCTTCGTGAGGGAGCCGAGGAGTCGGTGCTGGTCTACCGCCGCTCCAGAAAAGAGATGCCCGCAGACATCTGGGAAGTCGACGGGGCCGACGACGAGGGTGTGCGCTTCGAGTTCCAGGTGCTGCCGACCCGCGTGGTCGCCAACGAGGCCAACGAGGTGGTTGGCGTCGAACTGATCAGGATGGCAATGGGCGAGCCGGACGCCTCCGGGCGCCGTCGTCCGGAACCGGTACCGGGCTCCGAATTCATCATCGAGTGCGACACCATCATCCCGGCCATCGGCCAGGACGCCGATCTCTCCTTCATCCCTGCCGAAGCGAATATCGACACCACCAAGTGGAGCACCATCGTCACCAAGTACGTCCCGCTCAAAGGCGCTGACGGCAAGCCGCTCAAGGATGGCATGGGGAACGAACTCTCCAGGACGCTCATCACCAACTGCGACGGGGTGTTTGCCGGCGGCGATGCCGAGATCGGACCGCTCACCGTGGTCGCCTGCGTCGGCAGCGGGCACCGCGCTGCCAACGTGATCGCGCGCTATCTGGAGGGCCAGGGGATCTCGCTCACCGACGCCGAGCGGATGGAAGATATCCTGAGCTACCTCGGGGTCTACGACAAGAACGAGCCGGTGGCCTGGCTGGACAGCGCCTCACGGGAGCACCAGGGCGAGATCCACGGCAAGGAGCGGGCCAGCTACAAGAACTACTGCGAGGTGGAGTTGGGCTTTGCCAACAGCCAGGCGGTGCGCGAGGCCGAAAGATGCCTGCGCTGCTATCGTGTCGCCATGATAGCCGTTTAGCTCGCTTTTTCCGCCACGCCTATTCAATTTAATTGTGATAACAGATAACTGGGGTTTTATATGGTCAGCTTAACCATTGATGGCAAAAGCGTGCAGGTCGAAGTCGGTAGCACCATACTGGAGGCCGCGGCAAAGGTAGACATCAAGATTCCGACGCTCTGCTGGCTGCAGAAGGTCTCCCCTACCGGCGCCTGCCGCGTCTGTGCGGTGGAGATCGAAGGTGTGGACCGGACCATGACCGCCTGCAATACCCCGGTCAAGGAAGGTATTTCGGTCACTACCAACTCCCCGGCACTGCAGGTGATGCGCCGCAAGATCATGGAGCTTATGCTGGTGAATCATCCGCTCGACTGCCCGGTCTGTGACGCCGGCGGCGAGTGCGACCTGCAGGACGCCTGCTACGAGCAGAAGGCCACCAAGCAGGAGTATTCGGCCATCCTGGAGCGCCGCCCCATCCGTTACGACTGGCCCTTAGTGGAAAGCGATCCCAACCGCTGCATCCTGTGCGAGAAATGCGTCAAGGTGGACCACGAGGTGGTCGGCTGCGACGCCATCGCCGTGGTGAACAAGGGCGAGGCGGCCATCATCGACACCGTGGACGGTAAGCCGCTCAACTGTGATTTCTGCGGTAACTGCGTCGCCGCCTGCCCGACCGGCGCGCTCATCACCAAGCCGTTCAAGTTTAAGGGGCGCCCCTGGTCCTTCACAAAAGTGCAGAGCATCTGCGCCTTTTGCGGCAACGGTTGCCAGATCGAGTATCACGCCAAGGATGGCCTTGTGGCGCGCGTCACCAGCGACGACGAGACCTTCAACAATGGCAATCTCTGCATTAACGGCCGCTTCGGCTACAGCTACCTTACCTCCACCGAGCGGCTCACCGCGCCGATGCTTCGTGGCCAGAACGGCACCCTGGCCGTGACCGACTGGAACAGCGCCATGTCGAGCGCCGCTGGAAAGCTTAAGGAGATTATCGCCAGAGACGGTGCGGCCGCCGTGGCCGGGATCGGCTCCCCCAGGCTGACCAACGAGGAGAGCTTCCTGTTCCAGAAGTTCCTGCGCGCCGGCGTCGGCACCAACAACATCGACTCTGAGGCCAGGCTCGGCTACGCCCAGGCACAGGCGCAGATGCTGCGCCGCTTCGGTTTTTCCGGCGCCAGCCAGACCATCGACAGGATCGACGACGCCCAGGCGATTATCGTCTTCGGGAGCGATCTCAGTGCTGAGGCGACCGGCACCGAATACCGCGTCATCAAGGCGGCGACCAAGCGCGACGCCAGACTGATTGTGGTGAACATGCGCGACGTGAAGCTGAAGAAGTTCGCCAATGCCAACCTGAAAAATCTGCCGGGACGCGAGCTAGCTGTGATCTACGGGCTCATGAAAGCGCTGGTCGAGACGGGGGCGGCACTTCCCGCCGGCTCAGAGGCAATCAAGAAAGAGTTGTCCGCCTTGTCGATGGCCGATCTTGCCAGGGAGTGCGGGGTCACCGAGGCTGCTCTTACTGATGCGGCGGCGCTCATCGCCGGCAAGAGCCGGGTCGCCATCATATTCGGAACCGACCTGATCCGCAGCAAGGACGCAGCAACCAAGATCGCGGCCTTGGCTGACCTTGCCGTGCTGACCGGTTCGGCAGGGGAGGGGGGCGGCGGGATCTTTCCCATCCACCCCAAGACCAACACGGTCGGGCTTTTGGACATGGGGGTCGCGCCGGACAGCCTCCCTGGCCTGCAGGGACTGGCGCAGGGGGCACCTTTCGCGCAGAGCTGGGGCGCCAAAGTTCCCAGCATACCGGGCAAGGATCTCTGGGGCATCGTCGAAGGGATCGAGCAGGGGAGCATCAAGGCGCTCTACCTACTGGGCTGCGACCTGACAACCCTTCCGGAGAATGCAAGGATCAAGAAGGCGCTGGCAAAGCTGGAACTTCTCATCGTGCAGGATATCTTCCGGGGCGAATCCCTGGAGCTCGCTCACGTAGTGTTCCCGGCCGCAGCCGCAGCTGAGAAGAGCGGCAGCTTCACCTCGAATGACAATCGGGTGCAGCAGATCTTCAAGTCCGTGAACCCTCCGGGTGCTGCCAAGGCGGACTGGGATATCATCTCTAACCTGTACAGCCACCTCACCTCCTCGGTTCAGCAGGGTGTGCCTGCCCAGGTTATGCAGGAGATCACGGTACTTTCCAAAAGTTATCAGGCGCATCATTCCGGAAAAGGGATCGTCAAACTGGCAGCCAAAGCGAAAGGCGAGCCGGCCTTTGCTCCTGTATCGAAAGCGGTCGCAGCGGATCTCCCCAAGTTCCAGTTGCTGGTCGGTCAGATCGGCTTTCACAGCGGGACCTCGACGACGCGTTCCGCCAATAACCTTACTGTCTCCCCCACCGGTTACATCGAGCTGCATTCGAGCGATGCCCTGGCGTTAGGGGTGGTTGAGGGGGGCATGGTTAAAGTGAGCTCGGGACTTGGTGCGGTCAGCGCGCCGGCCAAGATCAGCAAGGCGCTTCAGCCGGGACTTCTCTTTGCACCCACCCATTTCAGGGAGCTGAACGTAAACTCGCTGTTGCAGGGGAACTGCAATCTGGTTGAGGTTAAGGTGGAGAAGGTGTAGCAAGTCAGCCGTAAAGCTAGCTTGATAGTTTCGAATCAAAAAGGCCCCGGTTACTGACCGGGGCCTTTTCGTGTCTTTAGCTGTGGTGAGAAGCATTACGATTGTTGTTACTCATTGTCACTTCTCAGAAACTTCTCAGAAAGCGATCGGTTATCAGCTCGCAATTAGTGATGGGGCCGGACCAGTCTCAGGCTGAGGCGTCGGATCTCATGATCGAGCTCGCGTACCTTTTCCTCATACTCGCGCAGGTAATAAGCCTTCTTGTAATCATCATGAAGTGTAACACCACTCTTTAGCATCTGAATACGAGACTTCGCCATATCTCTCATCATAGAGAGAGATTCTTTCATGTCTGACATAGTAGCCTCCCCGGCAGCGACATAACGCTACAGTAATAGTAATATCAGACAGGGCGCGCCGATATTCCTCATTGCATTACAGTTGTACTTACAGTTAAGGTACCACTGCCAGTGTCTTAAGGTCAAAACATTTTTTAATTGGTGTGAGCTACTCTTGTGGGAGGGCGGTTATCTCCAGTCCTTCAATCAGGCAAAATTTACAGTACGCGCAGAAAGTTGGGTGTGAGGCAGGTATTTAAAGGCCGCGTCCGAAATCGCTGGTTGAGTAATGAGTCGAGATTTTCACCCTCCCCCGGCCCCATCAATGGAGGGGGAGCTTGAAGTCCTCCTGGATTCTGGAAGTTGCCATCATTTGCTATATCGACTGCCGCGGCACCCCCTCCCTTTGTCTAAAGGGGGAGACTGGCACTAGAAGGGAAGCTTGGCTAGTCGGCGTGAGAGGGAGGCAGTGTGAGGTTTTTTCTCTCTTATATCTTCTCAATGGGATGGGAATATGTTAAATTCTTCTCCAGTATGAGAATAAATTGATATTTGCTTGAGCCGCTGTCTGCCTGATACAGAAGTTCCAGCCGCTTTGCCTGTCACTGGGGCTGCAAGAATAGGGGCGATTGCTTAGCGAGAGCCCCTTCCAGTTGGTGGGAGTTTTTGCTTTTAAGGTAGTTGGTTAAGCCGAACTTTTGGGGGGTCAATTATGAACGATGAAATGAGAAATGTTGCTGCTCTGGCCGGCAAAAACATTGATGTGGTGAACAAACTGGATCAGATTCTGGTTGGCCCGAACGACCGTGCCTATGTGGTCTGCAACCTCATGGACTGTAAGCTCAATATCAAAGGACGCTGTACCATATATGCCGTTTTGGATGTGCCTCGCATGAAAAGGAGTCAGCCTTGCGCAAAATACAGTACTGAGGCTGAGGCCCCGTGACCTGCACCCGCGGTCTGTCGACATAGAGTTCCTTTCGATCCTTATTCCTTTCGATCCTTACTGCCTGCCCTCGCTTATCCCTGATTCTGCTGCAATTCTCTGCTGAACCTGACGCCATTTGCTTCTCTTCTACCACTTCTTCTGCCGTCTTGGCAGACGGCAGAAGTGAGCGATCCGGTTTACTGATCGGTTGCGGCAAGCGGGCTTACTTTAGCAGCAAGCGCAGTACCAGCCGGAAAACTGCGGCAGGAAGACATTGTCAATGACATGTATGACCCCGTTAGAGCACTCGATGTCGGTTTTCACATACTTGCCGTTGTCGATCACCGGCAGCCCTTCCTCCAAATGCACCGTGAGTGATTTCCCGCATTCCGTATAGATCGACTCGTTTCCATTAACCTCAGATGCCATCATTTTGCCCGTTACCAAATGGTAACGGAGTACGGAGCTGAGATTCTCCTTGTCCCGTGTTATCTCTTCCAGATCCACGCGCTGGAAGGCCGCGTCATTTGGCGCGAATAGGGTGAATGGACCTGGCTCTTTAAGGGTTTCCGACAGACCCACCATGTTCAGTGTTGAGAGCAGTGTTTTAAAAGATCCATTCTCTGTAAGTGTTTCAAGTATGGTTTTCACTGTGATCTCCTCCTTGTTAACTCTTCTAATGTCTCTGCTAAAGGCAGATCCATCGTCCTTGTCAACGGCTACTGTCTTAGCTAAAGGCAAATCCCGCCTTCTTGTCGATCAGTTCTATAGACTCCGCTAAAGGCAACTCAATCCTCCTTGTCAAACTTCTACTGTCTTAGTTAAAGGTACACCAGTTGACGCATCGAAGTCACTAGTGACACCGGTCGACACGTTCTTGAAACGCCTACTGACACATCAAACAGGCGTGCGTGGACACATCAATAGGATGTGCGTTGACACATCGAAGAGGGTTCACTTCAACTCTAGGCGGATGAAAATTTTAAGTCAAGAAGAAGGGGGGTTATTCGGAGAAGTCGGGCTCTTCAACTGGCAGACGGCCGGTTCTGTCAAGGTAGGCGAGTTGCTCGGTCTTTTTGATGATGTTGTCGTTGCAGTAGGTCCAGATGCGGTAGCTTTCCATGCAGAGGATGGTGAAGCCTGCACCGAACACGGCCCAGTAATTGTCTGGCAGTGCCTCCGCAAAGTAATAAAAGAGATAAAAAACGAGAACATAGCCGACATGGCAGAAACTGCTGCTGTGTCTAAGGCCTGCCATCATGCGGGAGAGACTCAGGATTATGGCTGAAAAGGTGTACAGGATGAGCACCAGGTTGATCATCAGAGGGGTCGGGGGAGCGCCCAGCGAAGCCACGAATTTTTCAGCAGGGGGGAGGAACCAGAAGTCACGCCAGGCCAGCGTGCTGACGAAGAGAAATAGAGAAAGCGCCCAGAGACCCCGGTTGGAAAACCGTCTGAGGCGCTTTATCTCTTCAGTAAGGCCGTGACGAATCGAGACGCTCGGATCTTTTGTCGCGTGGTCAATGGTCGCCGTTTTGTTGTTGTCTGCTTGCTCCATTTACCACTCGATGTTCAAGGTTGTATAAGTTTAATACATTTGTTCCGGTCGCAGTTGCGCTATTTATTCTCTTTGCAGAGTTTCTGTTCTATTTCAGCTAATTTAATTCTAATAAAATAGTAGGATTTAGCGATCTTGTCAAGCTCATAAGGAAGACCCGTGGGATGTGACAGAGTATTATTTCGCTCGCTTCGTTCAGTGTACTCCTGCAGTTTTTGCATAGGTACCAGTACGATCATCTTCAACAGAGTTATCACTCCTGCTATGGTCAGTATCAGTGTCAGTACTGAGAAAATAATCATCTGGATACGTATGGAAGCAAGGGAAGCAAGGGTTCCCTCTTGAGACAAACCGATATCGAGAGTTCCCAGGATCTTCTGGCTGGCAGGGTGCACATGACAGGCTGCATTGGCGCACTCGGGCTCGTTGTAGATCGGCGCCGTTATGGCCATGACATTAGTGCCCATGCTGTTGGTGAAGGTCCTCGCCTTCTGCATGTTTTTCAGGCTGGTTATCGGGGCCGCTTTCTCGTGGCAGACGACGCACCCTTCGGCCTTCTTGTCCACCTGGTGGTTCACTTCTTCGGGCTTGGAGGAGAAGGCAACGACACCTTTCTTGTTGAAGATCCGCACATGCTGAACACCTTCTTGCTCACTGATGTTCTTGATGATGGCGCTGTTTAGCTCACCGTCGGATTTCATCATGGCATAGCGGGTCGATTTCAGCACTATGCCCGCCAGATTGTTGGCATGCCCTACCGAATCATGGATCACGACATTCTTAATGGCGGAGTAGAGTAGAACGAAACAGACCACTAAAAATCCGGTAACCACTATCCCTACTGGAACCAGAGCCCTACCTGCAATTTTGTCGAACATGGCACCATCTCCCAAAAATTAGTACATTTCAGACATTGCCGGCCTCACATTAAGTCCTGTTGGCCTGCCGGTTGTGCGAGACTACTCCTGTTGCTCTCTTTTGTAAAGGGGGGGCGGGGGGGATTTTTCTCAGATAAATAAACAGTTTGTGTATACTTTTTTATCTGAGTCCAATCCCCCTGGATCCCCTTATCAAGAGGACCTTCTGCCGCGCCCATCTACTGTCTCTTCTTTACTCCACCTTGGTTATGCTGCTGTAGGAGGCGATCGGCGCCTGGCTTGCGTGCCCCATTGCGGCGCTGCGAACCGGTTCCGTCGCATGAACCAGCACCGGTTCCTCCTGCTGCCGCCAGCGGTAAAGGATGGGGAGCCGGTACAGGATGAAGCGGTACACCACGATGTAAATGGCAAAGATCGTGATGCTGATCAGGACTTCGCGCCAGGGCGGGATCTCCCGGTGCGGGAGTTTCCAGTTGAAGGTGATGATGGCGGTATTTACCCGGTTCAGAACCACCCCGAAGACGGTCAGGAAGGCGCCGGCCCGGACGATGGTCATGTTTTTCTTGTTCACGCCGTAGGTCATCAGCGCGAGCGGCAGCATGAATCCGAGCATAATCTCTACCATGAACCACTGGCCCCAGCCGCTGTCGATGTAGCTCCATTTGTTGTCATGGGCGATGGCGATCAGTTTGATGGTGATGTAGGTGGCGAGCCCCATGCAGGCGCCTTTGGCGAGCGAGATGGTGATCTTGTCGAGATTAGCGTGGAATTTGCCGTCGCCGCGCCAGGTCATGGTCTTGGCGGCTATGGTGCTCACCGCGATCACCATGCAGAGACCTCCGGGAAGCGAGGAGACGAAGAAGTGCAGCCACTGGAACGACGAGGAGTACCAAAGCGGGTGCACCTTGCCCGGAGCGTAGGTGAAGAGCGCGCCCAGGGCGCCCTGATGCAAGGTGGAGAGGATGATGCCCGAAACGGTGAGTCCAAGCGTTATCCTGCGCACGCCGCGCTTGCCGGCGGGAAAGCCGATCCACTCGAAGAAGGCGGTGGATACCTCGAGGATCTGCACCGAGAGATAGGTGGAGACGTGCCAGGCCACCAGAAAGAGAACGGCCGCGGGGCCGAAGGAGACCACCATCGGGTAGGGGAGGCGCCAGGGCTGGCCCAGGTCGGCCAGCAGATAGACCACCGCGAAGAAGTAACCCAGGAGACCGTTCAGAAGAGCCAGCCTCTCGATCGGCTCCAGATCATGGCGCCCGAAGATTTCGCAGGCGGTACCGAGCTGGAAGCCGGATGAGGAGAGCGGCACCATGGCGAAGAGTCCGAAGCCCAGGAAAAGCCCCCAGGGGTAGTCGTTGGAACCGCTGGTTGCCCAGGCCAGTCCGAAGACGAAGCGCCCCAGGAGGATCGGGATCCCGATGGCGAAGATGACCGCCAGGAGCCAGTTGAAGGGGTTGCGGAAAGCCTGCAGCAGGTACTGGCTGGGTGTCAGGCCGAGGAGCAGCTTGTTGACCAGACCGCGCTTTTCACCGTTTTCCAGGTAGGGGGAGTCGACTATTTCCAGACCTTGCTTGATCATTTTTTTCATGGTTAATGATCCTCCTGCTTGGTTTCTGTCTGCTCGCCGTGATCGTCGTGCTTCCCCTTGGACAGCAGATGGATGCCCGAGAAGAGTGCCGGCCAGATGGAAAGGACCATCGGGACCATGCCGAGGAATTCCTTGACGTTGGAGATGATCGGCTCGTTGCCGAGCGTGGTGTCGAAGCCGATCTTGTCGAAGGAGGTGCTGGTAAGGTAGAGCCAGCTGGTGCCGCCCAGTTCCTTTTCGCCGAAGACGTGGTCGGTGTAGCGGTCGGGGTACTCGCGGATCCGCTCGTGGGCCAGCTTGATCAGGTCGGAGCGGTGTCCGAAGGTGAGCGCCTCCTGCGGGCAGATGTCGACGCATGCCGGCGGTTTACCCACCTTGAGGCGCGTGTCGTAGCAGAGGATGCACTTCTTGACGATCGGGTTGGTGACGCTCTCGTAGGAGTAGCCCGGCACGTTGAACGGGCAGGCGATCATGCAGTTACGGCAGCCGACGCAGACCTTGGAATTGTAGATGACAGCACCTTCCTTGGTCTTGGTGTAGGCGTTCACGAAGCAGGAAGTGAGGCAGGCCGGCTCGTTGCAGTGGTTGCACTGTATCTTGCGATACACCGGCCCACCCGGCTGCTTCTTCTCATATTCGTTGACGACGGTGTAGGCCTTGGAATCAGGGCGGCGCTCTTCCTCGAACACCCGCTTGTCCTGGAAAGAGGTTTCCGGTTCCGGCAGGTTCTGTTCCTTATTGCAGGCAGCCTCGCAGCTGCGGCATCCGATGCAGCGTGTAGTATCGGTCAAGACACCCATCGCCTCGGGATATCCTTCAAACGAACCAGCCGCCCAACCCTTGTTGGTCTTGCCAAGCGAAATGGTTGCCCCACCTATAACGCACGCTTTTAGGAAATTTCTACGTTTCATCAGCGCTCTCCTTCAATCATGATGACCAGCTATCAATTGGGTGCGGCTTAGTGCTTCTTTTTGCCGTGGGAAGAGGCTACCTTGTCTGAATTGTAGAAGGCGTCCCCTGCTTTACTGCGCGGGTGGCAATCCTGGCAACCCGTCGGACCCGCTGCCATTTTGGTATGACAGCCGATGCAGTTTTGGTGCATGGCCCCTTTGAGACCCATCTTGTCCAGATGGAAGCGCTGCTTTTCGGTGCGCTTTTCAGCCAGCGTCTCGGGGGAAAACGGGGTGGAGCTGTGGCATCCCTTGCAGGAGACCACGGCTGTGGGGCTGCTGTTTGAGTGGCATTTGACGCATTTGGGATTCTGCACCAGTGTGCCGGTCGTATGATGATGGCAATCGGAGCATTCCTTGATGTCCTGGATATGCTTGGCGTGGTTGAATTGGAACGGTAGGAACAGCTTTCCGGTCGTGTTGAGGGTGATGGAGTCCGGCGCCGACATGCAAGAAGCTGCCATCGGGTAGGACGCCGACATGGACAAAAGTAGCGCACCTAATATCAGAGGTTTATAAGAGGGCATGACATGTTCTCCTGCCTATGTGGGGAAGCTGTCAGTAGATTCCCGCACTCTTGAGATAATGCTGCTGGAAAAGGATGAGTTACTATTACCACTAGATCAGTGGCCGGTTTCAACCTTCTGTACCTGATCGCGTTTATGCAGGTAGCGGTAGAACATCGGGAACCCGATGAAGAAGGCGACGCAGATGAGATACTCGACCCCTTTGATGTACTGATAGTAATCGACCAGTGTGAATACTTCCTTGACCTGTCCTATGGCGCCCAGCGATTCTTCGATCATGACATTGACTCCTTTCTGAATAAATTTCTAAGCGGGTACATGTTTCGTCCAACCAACCGTGCACATCGATCGTTCAAATCGTCGTTCATGCACATGGTTCGTAGGGCCCTGCGCTTCGGGGAAGGTCAGTGGCTCTTGATCCGCGAAGGGGATTTTTCCTGCTCCTTGCTTACCCCTTTCAGCATGCCGTACAACGTCATCAGGGCCGGGATCAGTTGCACCACGAGCACTAGAGCGCAAAAGCCGAGGAAGATCACAATGCCAAGCTTGCTGACGAATACCTTGCTGGTGGATGACGCGTGGGCGTTTGCCGCTGCCATGAGAAAGACGATTGCAGTATTTGCCGCGGCCTGGATACTCATTTTCGTTTTCATGGTGCTCCTCCTCAATGCTGTTGATGTTGTTGTCGAAATCTGCCTTTTATTTTCCAGTTTTGGATGGGCCTTCGCCCCCCTGTTGGTCACTTTGGTCAGGCTGGCTGCAGCCGCACGCTTTCGAAGGCGCACTGGACCGCCTGTCTTATTTCCTCGCGGTCTTGGGCGTTTACCGGCTTGAGCGCGTGGTAGAAAATACCTTCGCTCCTGAGTTTCCTGATCAGCGGCAGTGAAGTATCCGCAGCTATCAGGATGATGGTCAGTTTGCGGTTGCACTGCTTGAGAAGCGGAATTAGTTCGGCGGCTGTCAGTTCGTCGAATTTTGTGCCGAGCAGCACTACCTGCGCAGTCTTCTTGAGGATTCCCGACAGAGCGCTTTCCACCGTGTTGGTGACAATCACGTTGTAGCCAAACTCGATAAACATCGAAGCCATCTGCTTGCGGCAATCCATGTCTTCATCCACGATGAGCAGTCCTTGCATAGCTTTACCCTCATACAGCGTAAACCGGTAATGGCACCAGCCCGGAGCTAAACCTGCAGCTTCAAAGGTATCCGGCCGGTATTGGTTACTTAATCGGGTGGTGTGGATACCGGTTCTACGCCCGTGAACTTGCAGTTGGTCAGAGTGTGGTGCCGTTTCTGGCAGCCTCTTTACCTTGCCTGGCAGATGAAGAGGAAAAGATCCCTTTGAGCATACCCATGAAGAGGGCTATGCCTGGCAGGAACTGAAAGAGTATGATCAGCGCTCCGAAGGCCAGGAAAAAGGTGGCCAGGAGACTCATTCCTTCCGGGTTTGCTGCGCCCGAGGCTGCCAGGGCCTGGGTGCCGGTAATGGTTAGTGACAGAAGTAAGGCAGATATTGTTTTCATGATGATCTCCTTTCTCTCGGCAGTTTTTCAGCCGTCAGTTGCTGCGAATCGATGATGTTATCGTCAATAGCACGGAGCGTGCCATAACGTTAACGAATTCTTAAGTGGCTGTTACTGCAGGTTAAATAGGTAAATAAATGCGCCACGCCGGTCCATTTCAGCCTTAACTGTATAGCTCCTATATACATGCGGTATGAGGCGCAGCAGGGCGGTTAGTCTAGTTTTTTATAATTTGTGAGTAATAACAATAGCTAAGGAGAAAAACATGGGTGTATGGGTAACTCATACACCCATGCCTGAGCGAATAATTGCTGCGTGCAGCCCGTTGCAAATTTCGCCGCCCGCCACGTGTTGACAGGATGTTTACATAAAAGTGAGGGTATTTTCATGGCTTTTTGTTGACATAGAGTTCGTTGTGGTGCTATTGATAGCAGCGTCCACAAGGGTCTGTGCCAACCTTGTGTCTGAACCGGGGCAAGTAACGGCTCAGCGACTCCCCGATTGAATCTCGCAGTAAACATGGTGGGGCTATGAATATTTTAGTGGTCGATGATGAGTCGGTGATTAGAGAAGGCCTCACTCGCATACTGGAAGGGGGTGCCTTTGCGGTTGAGACAGCCAAGAATGGCCACGCCGCCATAGAATTTTTGCAGCAAAAAGAGTTTGACCTGATCATCACTGACTTGAAGATGCCGGGGATGAGTGGCTTCGAAGTGTTAAATGCGGTCAAGATACTGCAACCGGACACGCCAGTAATAATGATCACCGGTTACGCCACGGTGGAAACCGCAGTCGAGGCGATGAAAAGCGGCACGGTGGATTACATCACCAAGCCGTTCACCCCTGAAGTGATCCTGGAAAAAGTGCAGCGCGCGCTGGAACAGAAGAACACCTCAGTCGAGGAGATTTATATAAAGAAAGAGGTCGACTGCCATCACGGCTTCGACCATTTCGTCGGCGAAAGCCGGGAGATGCAGAAGATTTACCGCCGGATCATCCAGGTTGCCGCCACGGACAGCACCGTGCTTATCACGGGCGAAAGCGGCACAGGGAAAGAGTTGGCGGCGCGGGCGATCCACAAGAACAGCCCCAGGCGGGATCAGCCATTCGTGGCTGTAGACTGTACGGCGCTGGCCGAGAATCTGCTGGAGAGCGAGCTCTTTGGCCATGTGAAAGGATCCTTCACCGGTGCGGTGCAGACCAAGATGGGTCTTTTAATGGTGGCCGACGGAGGGACGCTCTTCCTGGACGAGGTTTCCAATATCAGCCTCTCCACCCAGGCCAAGCTTTTGCGGGTCCTGCAGGAGCGCCAGGTGACACCGATCGGAGGCACACAGCCGATCTCCTTCAACATTCACCTGGTAGCCGCCAGCAACAAGAACCTGAAAACGATGATCGCGGAAGGGAAATTCAGGGAAGACCTTTTCTTCCGCCTCAATATCATCCCGCTTGAGCTGCCGCCTCTGCGGGAGCGCAAGGGCGATATTCCGCTGCTGATCCGACACTTTATCAACAAGTTCATCGATGAGGTCGGCAAGGACCTGCGCGGTATCTCGCCCGAAGCCATGCAATTTCTGGAGAATTACTCCTATCCGGGAAACGTGAGGGAGCTTGCCAATACCATCGAGCGCGCCGTGGTTCTAGCGGAAGGGGACATCATCCAGAAAGAGAATCTGGAACTTGGCGACGCCCCCGAACCGCTGGTAGGGTTCGACGGATACGTCCCCACCAACGCCGAGGCTCTCAAGGAGATGAAGCGCCACATCCGGGACCGCTCCGTGGAGAACGTGGAGAAGGCTTTCGTAATGAGCGCGCTAAAGCGCAGCAATTGGAACATTTCCCGTGCCGCCGAAGAAACCGGCATGTTGCGTCCGAACTTCCAGACCATGCTGAAGCGTCTGGGAATTTCGGTCAAAGATTACTTCGAGAAGTAACCAGCCCGGGTGCCCCCCGTTCTTCGCGATCGGTGGCTCCCGACAGGCTTCACTGTCTCCCTTTGGAAAAGAGGGGGGTAGATTTATCGTGCCCTACACCGCACCATTGCCGTATTTCCCATCCCTTTACGGGCTATCTTGCCCGATACGCCGTACCTGGCAGACCCTTCGTTTTTCGCCGGATCGCCCCCGGCTATATCTTATTGCTCATTTACTACAGTCGTTGCTGCGGCTTAGTCTCAGCCTCAGATGTTTGCTCCCTGCTCGTCTGCCACTTTTGGAAAAGCTAGGCAGCGCCTTATAGGTTGAGTTAGCTGCCTCATCGCGCAACCCAACAAATTCACCCTCCCCCTGCCCCTCCCATAAAGGGAGGGGCAGGGCTATTCCGAGGGGGCCGCAAAAGTCCCCTCTCCCCTTGTGGGAGAGGGTTAGGTAGGGGGGGATTGTAGCAAATTGCAATATTTGCTACTAACCAGCACCTTTTGCAGAGCAGTACTGCCATCAATCACCAACCTGTTGTCTCTAAGAGAGAGTTAAAGTTGGCTTAGGTGCATGGAAAGCTAAAAGCGTGAGCAGTTATTGACTGAAGAGCCGGTTGTTTACGTTTGATAGCTGACCTTCATGTGTTATTCTCAACTCGGGTTTTTTCTCTGTTATATGCAATGTGACTGATCAAAGACGGGGGAGGCATGAATAACGCTAAAAACAAGATAAGACTCACCCCTTTAAATATCACCATTGTTTATTCAGTAATCGGAGTGGTGTGGGGTTCTTTGTCCTGCCTGTTACCTGCAGTTCATTCCCATAAGTCCGAAATGTATAAGGCAATGGAGACCATCAACCACGGTTTCTTTATCCTTGCTACTGCGGCGCTGCTCTTTTTGTTGATCAGGCGCAGCGAAGACGAGACCAGCCGCGGCAGGGAGATCCTCTCCAAGGTCAACCGCGCCCTCAAGACCTTCAGTGGCTGCAATCAGGCTCTGATTCGGGCCGTCGATGAGGTGCAACTTATGAAGGATGTCTGCCGCACCATCGTTGAGGTGGGCGGCTACCGCCTGGCGTGGGTGGGGATGGCGGAGCACGATAACTGGAAAGGGGTACGCCCGGTGGCCCAGTGGGGCGACAAGGACGGCTACCTCACCAATCTCGACATGAGCTGGGCCGACACTGACCGCGGCCGGGGCCCCACCGGGACCGCAATCCGGACCGGTACTACCCGCGTGGTGCAAAACATCCTCTTTGATCCCTCCTGGTCGCTCTGGCGCGAGGAGGGGCTTAAGCACGGCTTTGCCGCCTCAATTTCCCTGCCGCTGGTCAGTAACGACCGCCCCCTGGGCGCCTTGGTGATATTTGCCAGCGAAAAGCGCGCCTTCGGCAAGGAGGAGGTCAAGCTCCTTGAGGAACTTGCGGCAGATCTCTCCTTCGGCATCGCGACGCTGCGCATGAATGCGGAACGGAAAAAGGTGGAAAAGGAGAGGAAACTCCTTGCTTCGGTAATCGAACAGTCTATGGAGGGACTCATCCTGTTCGATAGCGACGGCACCATCAAGTACGTCAATCCCGCCATTACGACCATTACCGGACATCGCCCGCTGGAGATCATGGGCCGGAACATCAGCACGCTGGAAGGCGACGAACTGACCGGTGAATTTTACCGCTCCATCTGGGAAGCCCTGTCCAGGGGGGAGGAGAGGAGCGGGCATTTCATCCAGAAGGGTAGGGATGGAGACTTCTACGAGATCGATGCCACACTCTGGTCCATTGCGGACAGCTCTGGGGCAATCAGCAACCATGCGGTTCTCATTCGGGATGCGACCCACGAACTGCATCTGGAACGGCAACTGCGTCAGGCTCAGAGGATGGAGGCAATTGCCACCCTGGCAGGCGGCATCGCTCACGACTTCAACAACAACCTGGCCTCCATCATCACCTGCACGGAAATGGCGCGCGACGACGTTCCGCCTGAGAGTCCCGTGCGGGAACTTTTGGACGTGGTGCTGAAATCGAGCTATCGCGGCAAAAAGCTCGTAAAGCAGATCCTAACCTTCTGCTGCCAAGGGGAACAGGAGAGGCAACCGGTCCAGATCGAGCCGATCCTGAGCGAATGCCTGAACATGATGCGGGCCTCCTTTCCTGCCTCGATCACCGTTCAGAAACATCTGGACGAGAAGCTCGGCCTGATCATGGCCGATCCCACACAGATCCATCAGATCATCATGAACCTGATCACCAACGCCGGGCATGCCATGCGGCTCAAGGGGGGCATTCTGGAGATCAGCCTGAGCAACGTGGGGCTCGATACCGCTTCCATCTCGGGTGCGCCTGATCTCGTCTCGGGGTGCTATCTGAAACTGACCGTGAAGGATTCCGGGCACGGCATGGATGCCAAGACCATGGAGCGGATCTTCGATCCTTTCTTCACCACCAAAGGGCACACCGAAGGAACCGGACTTGGGTTGTCGGTGGTGCACGGCATCGTCAAAAACCACGGCGGCGCCATCACTGTGAGCAGCAAGGAGGGAGGGGGGACCACCTTCGACGTCTACCTGCCGCGCATCGAGCACGTTTGGGAAGATGAAGCGGTCGAAGCGCATGCGCCGTCCATCGGCAGTGAAAGGATCCTGTTCGTGGACGACGAGGAGGATGTGGTCTTTGCCGGAAAGAAGATGCTTGAGCGTCTGGGTTATCATGTGGTGACCGGCAGGGACGGGCTGGAGGCCCTGAACCTGTTCCGTGGCCAGCCCGACAATTTCGATCTTGTGATTACCGATCAGACCATGCCGAATTTGACCGGCGTGGAACTGGCCAGGGAACTGATCCAGATCAGGCCCGACATCCCGGTCATCCTTTGTACCGGGTTGGGTCCGACAGCGGAAAAGGCCCTGAAGGGTGAGGAAGAGGAGTTGGCCGGCATACGGGAAGTTGCACTAAAACCGCTCGATCGAGACGAATTAGCGGGAATAATCAGGCGGGTGCTGAATCGAAGTGAGGAGGGTAAGCAGTAATATGGCAAGGATTCTGATTGTCGATGACGAAGAGACCATGTGCCAGTCGTTGTCGTTCGTGGGCAAGCGTAACGGGCATGAAACCGTCTGTGAGAATACTCTGGGCGCAGCTTTAAAAAGAGCGTCAACGGAGCGCTTCGACGTCGTATTCCTTGATGTGAGATTGCCAGATGGCAATGGTTTGGAAATGCTGCCCCGTCTGGCACAAACCCCTTCCCGGCCTGAGATCATCATCATGACCGGGTACGGAGACCCTTTGGGCGCGGAGTTGGCCATCAACAGCGGAGCCTGGGATTATATCGAAAAAGGCTCTTCTGTGAAGGATATTACCCTGTCACTGGTTCGGGCCCTGGAATACCGCAAACAGAAGACCTCGCTGGGCAGCCAGGTGGGTGTGGTGGCCTTAAAGCGGGAAAATATCGTAGGTAACAGCCCCAAGTTGACCGCGTGCCTGGATTTGGTGGCGCGCGCTGCGGGAAGCGAAGCCGGCGTGCTGATTTTGGGCGAGACCGGTTCCGGCAAGGAACTCTTTGCGCGGGCCGTGCATCAAAACAGCAAGCGTGCCGACAAGCCGTTCGTGGTGGTCGATTGCGCCAGCCTGCCGGAAACCCTGGTGGAAAGCCTGCTTTTCGGACACGAAAAGGGGGCTTTTACCGGGGCGGAGCGGGCCAGCGAAGGTCTCTTCAGCGAGGCAAACGGCGGGACCCTGTTTCTCGACGAGGTGGGTGAACTTCCCCTTAACATGCAGAAGGCCTTTCTACGGGTGCTTCAGGAACGGCGCTTTCGCCCGGTCGGGAGCCACAAAGAGGTCGAGAGCGACTTTCGCCTGGTGGCGGCAACCAACCGGAATCTTGATCAGATGGTGCAGGCCGGCCAGTTTCGCAGCGACCTGTTGTTTCGAATCAGTTCCTTCGTGCTTGAGCTCCCCCCCTTGCGGGAGCGCAAGGACGACATCAAGGAGTTAACCCGGCACTACATGGACAAATTCTGCGAGCGTAACGGTATGTCGCCGAAAGGGAGCTGTCCGGACTTGATGGAGACTCTGATGGCCTACGACTGGCCCGGCAATATCCGGGAGTTCATCAACACTATTGAGCGCACCGTGATCACCGCACGTGAAGAGCCGATACTGTTCGCCCAGCACCTGCCCACCGCGATCCGGATCAAGGTGGCGCAAAGCGGTGTACGGCAACAGGAGTCGGCTACTCCGGCGCCGAGCTCTGCACCCCCAACCGAGCTTCCCAAGCTGACTGATTTCCGTGAGAGCATCTACAACCAGGCTGAAAAACAGTATCTCCACGATCTCATGTCGCTGGCTAATAAAGACATCTCCGTAGCCTGCCGTCTATCTGGCCTGTCTCAATCGCGTCTCTACGCCCTGCTTAAATCCCACGAACTGCCCCGTTCGCAATAAGTTCAAAGAACGGAGAAACAGCCCGCGCAATATGTAGCATGTCCGCTCAGGCATTTGCACGGCAGATTTCAGCCGTGTAAAAACCTCTCCCCCGGCCTTCGGCCACCCTCTCCCGCCTACGCGCTGTAGCGCTTCGTTGGGCAGGCTCGAAGGGCCGAGGGTATGCCTGAGGCCTTCTCACTCCGGGAGAAGGCGCCCCGAAGGGGCGAATGAGGGAAGCTGCCACGGAGTGCAAGAACCGGCTGCGCCTTAGTTGCGCAGGGCAGAAGCACCCAAGCCGCTTGCTCTATCGGAAGCAAACCTAGTCGCATGCGCCGCTTTATCCGGAACAAACGCCTCCCCCCAGCTTCTACCAGCTCTCCTTCCCCCAGCGGGGGGGGCGGGAGGGGGGAGGCTGCGGCTTCTAGCTAAGGACCGGCAGGGTTCCCCCTCCCTAACCCTCCCCCTCTCCGGGGGCGGGGACTCTCGGCGCAGTGAGTCAAGCTTCTTAGATGCATCGACTATCGCCATTCGCATCCCCCCTTCGACCAATGCCTCTACCATCCTCTCTCTCGCCACAAAAAAACCCTATCTGCTAGCCAAATTTAATTAGTAAAGTTTCTTGCGTGACAGGAATATTCTTGCGAAACAGGAAAGTGATTCCTGCTGCTAGATTCCACAGCGCTGCGTGGTAATTAGGCGAAATTAAATCACAAATAGCATTTTAAAGCTTTGGCAGCCCTTTTTCGAACGATAAACCCATTATCACACCCGCCCCAGTTTCCTGCTTTATAACCTGCTGATTTTCTTTATTAAAATAAGTATACGATAGCCAGTTAACCTGTTGGCACTTTGGTTGCTCTTAGTGAGATAACCCCTCGGGGAATACCATTCTAAAAGGAGAGCAACCATGAAAAACGAATCTGAAAAAACATTGGCAGGAAAAGTGGCAAGTTGGTCGATAGTCGGAGTTGTGCTCGCGGGAACGTTGCTCATCTCCGGGATAGCGGATGTTTCGGAAGGTAGCGGTGCGATGGCAAAGATCTTCCTCTTCTTCCTCGGCGCCGTCATCGTGGTACAGGTCATCCCCGGAGTGCTGCTGTTCAGCGCAATGGTCAAGGGGATCTACAGCATGGTCGGCAAGAAGGTGAAGGTTCCCCTGGAGCAGCCAAAAAAATAGAGCCAGGTCGCAAGTCTGAAACGGCACGAGGTGAGGTGAGGTTATGGAAGAGCGGGGAATCATAATAGCGGACAGGGACGTCGATTATAGAAACCAGATCGCCGATCATTTCAGGGATGCCGGGTATCAGGTGGAAACTACCGACTCGGCAGCCCACGTACTCTGCAGCATTCTGGAGAACCAGACACCTGTCCTGCTGCTGGGTAATGACTTCGATAAAAAGGTCTCTTCGGCTGACCTGATTCACCTGTTGAAAAAGTGCAATCGCCACCTGCACGTCATCATGGTGTCAGACGATATGCCGCTCGCACAGGTCCGCAAGGTCCGCCAGGAAGGGATTTTCTACCATGCCATGAAGCCGGTCGTTGCCGGCGACACCGAAGAACTCGGCATGGCGGTTGAGTGTGCCTTCGCAAAGAATTCGGCGCGGCGAGATGTCCATCAGGAACAGGCACCGAAGAAGCAATCAACCCCATTTTGCTGGCCTGAAGACGTTTCATCATTCAAAGGTTCTCTGCAGGCGCTCCCCTGGCTACTCACTCTGATTGCTCTCATTTCCGGTGCCAGCTTCCTTTCCCTGGTAGCTGCGCAAAGGGTGGAGCAAGGAAGCAGCATGGCATTGTGGCTTTTCCTGGCCTTTTGTGCCCTGATCATTGCCACACAACTGCTGCCGATCTTCCGTGTCAAGCTGCCGGTGACCGGGAGGGAGAAACATCCGGCAAAACATGGGATTCTCCGGGATAAAAAATAGAAAAAACTCCAGGAAAGTCTCCGCTGAAAAGGAGGGAACAACGTGAAACTACTAAACATACAGCGAATATTTTGGATTCTAACTTCCCTGTTGTTGGTCTCAGGCGCCTTCGTATGCGCCTTCGGCCAGGATGGCGGTTCAGGTTACTCATTTGGCGACTCTGCCGACAAAAACGCCGCCTGCCTGAGCTGTCATGGCAATGCTCAGAAGGTAGCCGCGACTTCGTTGATCGATACCAGGCAGTTCACCCATACTACCCACGCCCAAATCGGCTGCGCATCCTGTCACGGCGTGAACCCTAAACATCCGGACGGTATCAAGACGCCACGCGCCAACTGCGGCGAATGTCACCTTGAGGTCAACCAGGAATACGCCGGCAGCATCCATGCAAGCAAGACCGATTGCGCCGGCTGCCACAATCCCCACAAAGTGAAGACGCTTACCGAGATATCGGGCCCCGAGATGAACCGGATGTGCTCCGGCTGCCACGAGGCGTTCGAGATGGTTTCCAAACACGGTCTCTGGCTGCCCCAGGCTGACCTGCACATCAGGATGCTCCCTTGCATTACCTGCCACACCGGTTCCAAAAGCTATTTCATCAACATGTACATAGTCAGGGGCAAAGACGGTTCGCGCTTTGGCAAACCGGAAGTTGCCGGCTACGACGAACTCAAAGGGATAGCATCCGGGGGAAGTATCCTCTCTCTCATTGACAGCAATGGCGACAAATATGTATCGCTGACCGAACTGCGCAACTTCAATACCAATCCGGACCACAAGCAGCTTCGTCTGCAGGGGATGATGACCCCGGAAACCGTGACCCACAAATTCGAGATCCTGGACAGCCGCCGCAATTGCACCTTCTGCCACGCCTCCGGTCCTGCAGCAATGCAAACGAGCTTCATCGCACTGCCGGAATCAGACGGTACCTTCACCCGGGTGGCGGTGGAAAAGGGAGCGGTACTGGATGCCCTGTATGGCACCCCCGACTTCTACATGATGGGGTCTACCAAGAATGAAACTCTCAACTACCTGGGGTTGGCAATCATCTGCGGCGGTCTGGTATTGCCCGTAGGACACGGTTCGATTCGGTTCCTGACGCGTAAAAACAGAAAGGGAAAGGAGCATCAGTCATGAGTGAAAAAAAGATGGTTTACCTTCAGCCAATACCGGTGCGCATCTGGCACTGGGTCAACGCCTTCGGCATCATCACCTTAATCCTTACCGGAGCTCAGATCCGGTTCCCGGAAAAAATCGCCATCTTGGGGAGCTACAAGACAGCCATTGAGGTTCATAATTTCGCCGGACTGGCAGTGGCACTATCGTTCGCTTTCTGGTTCTTCTACTACAAGATGGTTAAGAACACCCTGGACAAGTTGTACATTCCGAACGAGCAGGACATAAAGCACGGCTTGGTGCGCCAACTTCTCTACTACTGCTTCTGGTACTTTATCGGCAAGCCGAGCCCGTTCCACGCTACACCGGATGAGAAGTTCAACCCCATGCAGAAGTCGGCCTACCTGGCAGTCATGTTTGTGCTGGTGCCGCTGGTCGGCCTCACCGGAATACTTCTGATGAACGTGACTCCTTTACGGGTTCTCATCCTCGCTTCAGGAGGGCTCAAGGTAATCGTAGCGGTTCACTTCCTGTTGGCCTGTTCGCTGCTCGCCTTCCTCTGCACCCATGTCTATCTGGCAACTTTGGGAGCGACGCCGCTGGCTTATTTCAAGCCGATGATTTTCGGTTGGGAGGAAGTGGAAGATCATCACGAGGAACATCATGAAGAAAAGGCAACCACCCCGGGATATCGGCCGGTCCGCGCCTTAGCAGATTACAAGGGATTGCATTAGCAGCAAAGGGGCAGGTAGCAGGTTAATCGGGAAAAGTCGATGGGAAGCAAATGGCAGTAACGGGTTCATCCGGAAGCGTATCGTGGTGTCATTGGGAGCAAAGGGGTAACTAAAAGGTTGCAGCCAGGCATTTCATTTTGATCCAGAGGAGAGTGGCCATGCTCGGACATATGATCGGACAGATAAAGCCCAAAACAGCATCAACTTCCAACGAAGTTGCGGAACAGGCAACACGCCCTGGGCAGTGCCAGGAGCAGATAATGGGCACCATTAACAGGCTCCATGCCCTCTCCCGTCGCGGACTTTGGGGAATCCTTCTGTTCGCATCTCTTAGCGCCGTCACTCTGTACTGCCACCAAGCTGGTCTGTTTGCCCTGCTGCCGATAGATGGGAAGGCACTCTTTGGTGACCTCCCGCCGTCCAATCTGCTTCATGTCGTGCTGGCGGTGTCGTGGCTTTCCGCCTTCGTGCTGATCCTCGGTCGGGTGTCGGGCGATGGCGAGCCTACTTACAACTGGTGCAACGTTGGCTTGCCAACCGTCTTTTATCCGCTTTACATTTTCTCCGACGCCGGAGCCACCCACTTCCCGGCAGTATTTGCGGCAGGATTGGTCCTTCTCCTGATCGAGCACGCAAGTGTCATGCTGTATGTTTCCAAGGCTCTTCGCGAGGAAAAGGAACGGCTGACTCATCTGCAGCTGCATTGAACAAAGAAGCGTACCTTCACGGGTAAACTTAGGCAAGAGCCGGTCACTTCACCTGCAAGTGGCCGGCGCGCTTTTCCCCTCGTTTCTGGATTTTCCGCAAGCAGTAGTTTCGCAAAATCCCTTCCTGACTAATTCCGTTTGGTACTTTCTCCATTGCATCAACTAAGTGCACTCCATGCTTCTATTGACAACATTCCTGCTCATTCCTGCTCATTCCTGGCAATCCCATCTCTGCTACCGTCTCCCTGCCACAGTCTCGCCGTGGCGTAATCCACTCCTCCCCTCCTCAAGCCCCTCCCAAGGGAGGGAGCTCAAAAGTGCCTTTTCCCTCGTGGAGCAGAGTGAAAGTTCCCTCTCCCATTGTGGGAGAAGATCAGCTTGCGCCGCGTGGGCACGGAGGGCAATCCCCCAGCGCCTTTTTGTCCAAGGTGGGAGAGCTTGGCAAAGCTGATAAGAGTGTAGGGTCGGCAGCCGCTGCCCACCTCAACGAGGAATGGCATAGTGACACAGGATTAGCGTTATCTAGCTTAATGACAGTGGGACCAAGGAGATGGGGCATTAACAAGCGACCCATCCCCTTGACAGTGGGACCAAGGAGATGGGGCATTAACAAGCGACCCATCCCCCTCCTGACCTCCCCCTTGAAGGGGGAGACGTGAATGGCGGAGGATCGACGCTGATCGGGTACCTTTATGGCAGTGCCTCGGCGGGAGAGTTGGGCAAGGGGGAGTGGGGCTTTGGCAGCAATATGAAAAAAAGATCCCCCTCGCAGGAGGGGGATCAATATTGGACTCACTTCAATTCAGATGCGAAGCGGTGATGATCTTTGCCGGCAGCTAATAAGAAGTTCCTGGCAAAGCCGCTATAACCGTCTATTTTACGTGGCAGGAATCACAGTTTCCGCTGACCGTAAAGGCCGCTTTGCCGTCATGACATACACCGCACGATTTCCCCTTCTGCATCTCCGACATCGATACCGGTTTATTGCCGCTCTTGAGCGGGAAGGTGCCGGTATGGCAGTCGCTGCACTTGTACATGCTCAGATGTGCGGTGTGGCTGAATTTAACATCCTTTACGTTAGCCACCTTGAACTTGACCTCTTTGATGGGATGGCACTTCTGGCATTCGCTTACTGCGAAGGCTTCCTTTGCATTGTGGCAGGCACCGCAGGATTTTCCATTTTCCATGGCTTTCATCGAGACCGGCTTGTTTACCCCGATGGCGTAAAGCTTGGTGTGACACGAATTGCACTTGTACATTTCGATGTGCTTGCTGTGGCTGAAAACGGTGGGGCCGGTCTCCTTGACCTTGAACACGATTTCCTTGGGATTCGGATGGCAGGCGTCGCACTTGGCGATGCTGAATGCCTTTGCACCGTTATGGCAGGCGCCACAGGATTTGCCTTTCTCCATCTCGGCCATTGAGACCGTCTTGTTGGATCCGGTGGCATAAAGTTTGTTATGACATGCCTGGCACTGCATGGTTTTCAGGTGCTTGTTGTGACTGAAAAGAACGGGGCCGGTCGATTTGACATTGTAGGTTATCTCCTTCACCTTGTGACAGCCGGTGCACTTACTTAGACTGAAGGCCTTTTTCCCGGTATGGCACTGGCCGCAGGATTTTCCCTTCTCCATATCGGCCATGCTGTAGCTGACCTTTTTGGACTTGCTTGGGGTGACATGGCAGGTCTTGCAACTCACATTGGCTGTGTTTTGCGACTTCTTTGCCAGATGCACCTTATGACTGAAGACAACCTTACCCCCGCCTTCGGTGTTGTAGGTTATATCTTTGATCTCCAGTGCGGATGCTCCGGTAACTCCGCCGATGAGCGCGGCCAGCATGATGATCGTCGATCTTAATCCCATAGTCGTATTCCTCCCAGATTAGGTATATTTGCTTCTTATGCAATAAATAAACATTGGTTCTTTAGCATTAGGCGTGCCTTAATTGCTCTAATGTTGGCTAAAAATTGCAACTCACTGTTTCACATAAAAATATTTTATTCCTGCGGCAGGGATGCGGGGGGTGAAACAACGCGAGTGTATAAAGAAGCTATACACCTCCCGGTGACGAGACGGAGGATAAGCCCGTTATATCGCGGGCATCCTGCAGTGGAAGCCGGTTTACAGCTGGTTTCAGCATGTATGAAAACGATATACAGGAGCTAGTCAAAACACTGGCCTGAGCGACAAAAAGACCGCCTCAGTTCCGGGGCGGTCTTTTAATTTGGCGAGAGAAGCTCAATGAGGATAAGAAGCCGAATCTTATCGTTTCGTCTATTCCACTGCCCCGTCTGAGTCAGCGGCGGGGAAAAGCTCCTCTTGCCTTTGCCGTAATTACAGCGTGAACTGTCCCACCAGTTTCTGCTGCTCTTCAGCCAGCCGGGATAGCTGCAGGGCCGAGGATGCCGATTGCTGCGCGCTGGTGGCCGTTCCCTGCACCACCTCGTTGATGCTTTGGATATTGCCGCTGATCTCGCCGGTGGCAGCCGTCTGTTCTTCTGCGGCAGTGGCTATCTGATTCACCTGCATGGTCACCGAACATATCTGCTGCAGGATTTGCTCCAGGGCGCTGCCGGATTTCTCCGCCTCGACGGTGCCACGCTCGACCTCCTTGACTCCGGCCTCCATCACCTTGATGGCGTCCTTGGTTTCCAACTGCACCGACTTGATCATCTGGCCGATCTCGTGGGTGGCGGTGGTGGTCCTTTCGGCCAGCGCGCGCACCTCGTCGGCTACCACCGCAAAGCCGCGCCCCTGTTCACCGGCCCGCGCCGCTTCAATCGCTGCATTTAGCGCGAGCAGGTTGGTTTGGTCAGCTATGTCGTTGATGGTTCTGACAATTGCCCCAATCTGCTCAGATTTGCTCCCCAGATTGCCGATGCTGATGGCTGATTCCCGCACGCTCTTGGCTATCAGGTTCATCCCCTTGACGGTACCCTTTACCACTTCGGCGCCAGCCTCCGCCACCGTGTTCGCCTGCATGGAACTGGTTGCGGCGGAAGTGCAGTTCTGGGCGATCTCGTTGGAGGTGGCAGCCATTTGCTCGCTGGCCGTTGCCACGGTGTCCGCCTGTCCGGCAACCCTCGCTGCTCCGGAGGCCATCTGCTCTGCGGCACAGGAGAGCTGGGTTGAGGCCGAGGCGACCTGTAAGGTGTTTTGGGCCACCCGTGAAATAACCTCGTGAAAGTGCACCGCCATATCGTTGATGCTACTGCATATTTCGGAGATTTCGTCGTTGTTGTTCAGCGTGATCCTCTTGGTCAGGTCGCCGCCGGCGATCTCCTTGGTGACCAGCTTGGCGTGGCTCAGCGGTCGCGTGATCGAGGTGATGATGCGCAGGCTTATTAGAAGTGAGATCAGCGCCACACCGAGCGAGACGCCGATCATGACGAAGGAGAGTGTGGTGGCGTTATCTACCGCCTTACGCACGCCGACTAGGATCTGCTGCTGATTTTCCCCGATACTCTTTACCTGTTCTTCGCTCTTTAACGCTTGTTCCTTGGAAATGCCGCGCGCGGAATCGAGCGCCTTCTGCATCCCCTGGTTGCTCCTGATGACGTTCACCTTGGTGGCGCCGATCTTCTGAATCGAGGCGCCGGCGCGTTGAATGATTCCGGAAACGTCGGCGATGTTTTTAGCCATGGCGCCTTGCCCCGATTGCAGCAGGAGCTTGCGCGCCACCCCAATGTTCTGATCGATCCGGCGCTGTGTCTGCACCATGGCGGCGTTGATCTTGGCGACCTCGGCCTCGGTGGAGCTCAGCATGATCTGCCGGACGCCGGAATTAAGCTCCTTCACGTCGACGCTGATGGCGCTTCCGGCCTCCATGACGCCGCTTGCCGCATTCTGGAAGCCGAGCGAGGTCACCACGTTGTTGCGGTCCTTGACGATCTGGATCTCCAGGGCATCGATGGTGTTAAAGATCTTGCGGCTGTTTTCTTCCAGCGGTTTCAGGATTTCCTGGCGCTTGTCGACATACTGGTCGGTCTCCGTCTTTTCCGGGGTGCTGAGGATCTCGAGCCGCAGCGCTACCAGGCCACCTTCGTCCGCACCTATCTTGTTCAGGATGTCCAGAGCGACATTCTTCACTTCCTTGATCGCCGCGTTGTCTCCCGGATCCACCTCAATGCTGCGCGTCAGCTCCACCGTGTTTTTCAGCCGCTCCTTGAGCGGGCTGATCTTGAACTTGTTCTTGACCAACTCCAGATCGCTGATGATGATGTTGATGTCCTTCAGGCGGCTTTGCAGGGTGAGGAGCTTCTTGATGCTGCTATTTACCTGCAGGTTCGCCTGCTGGGATGAATTGATCGCCACCAGCGCGCTGCCGCCCAACTGGCTGATGCTTTTACGCATGCTGCCCACGCCGCCTTCCGCCTTCTGCAACTCGCTGTTCACCACGGCAATCTCGTTTCGGAATAGGGCCATATCCTTGAGACGCTGGGACGCCACCTGCACCACCGTCTTCTCAATGCCTCGCAGCACTGAGGTATCCACCCCCGTGTTTGCCGAGCCCCCTTGCTGGATCTCCTCGTTGAGGGTTTCCATACGCTGAATCCGGCCCGTGATAGTTTCCGAAAGCCTGGCGACCTCGGCCGGCTCGGTCGTCATCTCAAGTCGCATGAAATCCGCCGAGACCTTCTCAACCGTCTGTTGCAGTTCCAGCATTTTAAGATGCAGCGGGGTCGACTTTCCCGTCAGTATCTCGATGCTCGACTTGACCTTGCCGATTGAAAACAGCCCAATCCCTGCGATTACCGCTATGCCGATAATAGTCAGCACGACATTGCTGAGCAGCTTGCTTTTGACGGTCATTTTGCTTCTCCTGAAAGAGGGACGCGGGCCGTTGTTGGACCCGCGTCACACCAGCGTTTGGATGCCGGCCCGAGAGGCGGCTAGTTTTTGAGGGATTTGAACGGGACCAGCTTTCCGTCTTTTACTATCTGCAAGAAAACGTTACTTTGGCCCTGGTGGTTTTGCGGTGAGAAGTTCAGTTTGATACCCCCCATTTCCGCGTCCTTCATCGACTCGTAGGCCTTGATAAAGCCTTCCTGGGTCGGAGGATTGCCTGCCTTCTCAAGTGCCATGACCATAGACTTGGCCGTGATGCACCCTTCCAGCGATACCGCGTTGAAACCGATGTCCTCCGGGTTTTTGTCCACGGCGTCCTTGCACTCCTTGGTGATCGGCAGGCTCAGGTCCTCGAGATGGGGCACCACCTGGGACATGATGAGCCCCTCGGCTGCAGGACCCGCGGCCTTTACCAGGTTCGATCCGCCGGCAAAAGAGCCGGTGGCCAGATAGCTCTTAAGCCCTTCCTTGCGCGCGGCCATGGCGAATTCCGCTCCTGGCGCATAGATCGACCCCAAAATGATGGCGTCCGGTTTTCCTTCCATGATGCTGGCCAAAGCCGAGGTGACGGCCTTAGTGGTCCGCTCGAAGGATCCTTTGGCTACCAGGGACTGGCCGTGGCGCTTGAGAGCGTTCTCGGTGCAGGTAAGCACGTCGAGACCGAAGGTGTCGTTTTGGTAGAAGATGGCGACGCGTTTGGCACCACCTTCGCTCACCAGCAAATCGACGAGCTTATCCACCTCCTCCTGGTGGCTGGCGCGGATGTTGATGATTTCATGGGTGACCGGGGTGCGGAAATTGGAGGCTCCGGAACGAGGAGCTACGAAGGGGAGCTTGTATTCTTTAACGACCGGCATAACCGAGACGCCGTTGGAGGTGCCAATGGTGCCGACCACGGCAAATATCTTCTGTTCCTCGATAAGTTTGAGCAGGCCGTCCACTGTCTTGTCGGGAACGTACTGGTCGTTAACGCTGATCAGTTCGATCTTCTTGCCGTTAACTCCCCCCTTCTCGTTCACCGCCTTGAAGTAGGCGTCGACACCGACCCGCATCGACCTGCCGGCCCCCTTGTTCGGTCCGCTCTGGTCGTTCACCATGCCGATTTTGATGACGCCCGCTGCAGGCTCCGCAGCTTGTCCTGCCGTCGCGCCGATGACCAACATGCCGATCATTAAGACTACCTTTTTCATGAGTCCTCCTTTTTGACCTGTTTTTCGGCTCCGGGATCAGGCGCAGCTTTTTGTCCTTTTCCTTTGGCCCGGGCACGTGATTGGTTGCTGCTTCTGGATCTGCGTGCGATATCTTTGAGTTTGCAATGCGACTTCGGGGTTGAAAATTAGCACAGGCTAAATAATACAAACTAATGATCTGATGGCAAGTGCTTTACTAACGCAGCGGTGGCTTTAAATGTTGGGGGTGTTGAAGGGGTAAGTGAAGGGGAAGAGGGGTTTACTGGTGCAGCTGGGGAAAGTTCATCCTGTTGGGGCCAGGGCTATTGGTTGAGATTCGGCGTGAATAAGTGGGAGGGAGTACCGCAGAAGATGAACGCCAAGAAGGGTTGGGTTGGGCGATCCGCAAGTAGGGGCGACCGGGTCGGTCGCCCTGCCTTTTGGTGGCAGCAGCGGCGTGGTCCGGTTCTTAGCCGAAGATCCGTTTGAAAAGTCCCTTCTTCTCCGTCTCTCTCCGCTCAGCGATAACCCGCATCCCAGAGAGCGCGGTCTGCTCCCGCGCATTCATCTTAAGCGCCTTAAGGAATTCCCCCTCAGCCAGCCCATCGCGCCCCTCGTCCAGCAGCATCCAGCCGCGAAAGGCGAATGCTTCGGCACACCTTCCCATCTGGAGGCTTTTGGAGAGAAGCATGCGGCACTTCTCCTGTGCCGCGCGCGAGCCGGTGTTCGAGGGGTTTTTGTAGATGGACCAGGCGAGGTAGGCGCTGGTGGGGGCGTCATACGGTTCGAGCGTGTACGCCTCCTGCAGGGCCTGCTCGGCATGCGCGTAATCCTCCATCTCGAGGAATACCTTTCCCGACTGGAACTGGATGCGCGCCTGGAGCTGGTCGTCTTGCTGTCCGCCGATCCCGACGCAGTTGGCGTTGAGCATTTCGTCATAGCGCTCCTTGGCCACCACGCTTGAGAGGGTGTTGTAGGCGTTGGCGTAATGGGAGAGCACGTCCTGCGCGCGCGAGAGCGTAGCCCCCGAGAGCTGCATGAATTTTTCCGGGGAATAGTGGCGGGTTTTGGAGAAGTAGGCCTCTTTGAGGCTGGCGAAATTGAAGCTCCCCGGCGTCAGCGAAAAAATCTCGTAGTAGTTTTTGTCCTGGATCGCTGCGTAATCGCGCTGCACCTCTTGTTCGAAGCCGATTTCGCTTGCTGACAGCGGCGCGGCCATTCCCTCCTCGCCGACCACAAGCTCGACCGACTCCGAGACCTCGTCCACCAGGTCTTCAAAGCTCATGGTCTCGGGCTCCGCCTCGGTCACCTCGGCGATAGGTGTATTGAACAGCCTCTTCTGGGGGAAGTCCGCACCCCGGTCAGGCGCGGGGGATTGCTGCAGCGAGATCATTCCCATCCGGATCAGGAAATTCAGGAAAGAACCGGCTCGCTCTCTGTCGCTGCCGGCGGCGACCGCAGCTTCCAGGCTCAATCCTTTGGCCAGTAGCTCCAGTAGCTCGATCTCCTCCCGTCCCATCGTGAAGAGGTTGGCAAGGCGATAGAATTCCCCGGTCTTGACCGGGAAGAGCCCGGCGCCCCTTTTCAGGAAGGCATCCAGGTCGAAGCGGCCGGCCCCTCCTCGTGCCGCCTGGTGCATCAGGCGCGGCAGCGAGATCGGGGTAAGCGGCACTTCGAGCTCGGGAGTTCCGGGGGTGAAGCTTGCCGGCTGGTTCTGTTCCAGCGCCTCGATGATCCTTTTCCAGAGGAACAGGCGGGACTGCTCAAGGAGTTCGTCGTAGGTCAAAAGGCCGGACTCGGTGAGCTGCAGCCTTCCGGATCCATTTAGCGGGTAGCTCTCAAGATCGGCGCGGGAGAGCTGCCCGCTCGATAACAGATAGGGGATGAACTCGGTGGACGAGAAAGAGATCGGTTCTCCCGCGAGGAAGCACACTTTTGTGCCGCCGGAAAGCTGAAGGGTGCCGTTTTGGCGGCTCTGGTACAGTTCGATCAGAAGGTCAGCGAACTGCCGGCGCGGCGGAGCCTGCTCGATGGCCTCGCGCACCGCCTTCAGAAAGGCATCCTTGCCGAATGGCTTCTCCAGGTAGGCTTTGACCCCAAGCTTCTCCGCAGCCTTGGCGTACTGCTCGCCGCGGTAGACCCCAGTGGTGATGATGACCGGGAGCGACTTCAGGGCCGCACTTCTGCGCACCCTCTGCAATACCTCCACACCGCTAATGCCGGGGAGCTTCAGGTCGAGGATCAGCAGGTCAACGCCCCCCCCCTGGAGCAGGGCAAAAGCCGTAGTCCCGTCCGCAGCAGCGATTACCTGGTGCCCCAGCGATTCCAAAAAGGTGCGCAGCATTCCAGCTAGACGTTCGTTATCTTCTGCCAGCAGGATGCGGGTGGTCATCTGGGTCCCCCTGGTGACGCAGTGCCGCCTGATTTTAGATACTTGCGCACCGCACCGTTGTGGGAGGTGAGGTCGCTGGTGAACTGATGGCTGCCGTCGCCGCGCGCCACAAAGAAGATGTACGGTACCGTCGGAGGGTTAAGCACCGCCTCGATAGACTCTTTGCCCGGATTGCCGATCGGTCCGGGCGGCAGCCCAGGGATCAGGTAGGTGTTGTAGGGGGAGGGGCGCAGGATGTCGGCGCGGCTCACCTTGCCCGCGAAGGCGCGCACGCCATAGAGCGCGGTCGGATCGCTTTGCAGGCGCATTCCCAATCTCAGCCGGTTGTGAAACACAGCCGCAATCAGAGGTTTCTCTGCGGGGAGCACAGCTTCCTTTTCTACCATCGAGGCGAGCGTCAGGATCTGGTGCGTGGAAAGCCCGGTGCTGCTTCCCTTCCGGCTCAGCCCCTTGTCCATAAGTTCCTGCTGCCTCAGCACCATCTCCCGCACCACTTCCTGTACGGTTTTACCGGGGAGGATGTTGTAACTGCCGGGAAAGAGGTACCCCTCGGCGCTCTGGGCGCGGATGCCCAGTTCCGCTAGCAGTTTTGGGTCCCGGCAGGCCCTGAGGAACTGTTCTTTGCCGAAGATGCCGCGTTTTTCCAGCATTTCGGCCACCTGATAGGAGGAATACCCCTCGGGGAGCGCGAAAAGCCGCTGGAAGACGTCTCCAGACACCATTTTGGCAAGAATGTCACCGGGACGCATGCCGTCGCTGAACTGATAAATTCCCGCTTTTACGCTGGCATCTCCGCCTTTCAGGCGCGCGTAGAGCGTGAAGAGCCTAGCGCTGGAAATGATGCCGCGCGATTCCAGATCGGCGGCCAAGGCGCGTAAAGAGCCACCCCGCCCCAGTTCCACGAGCTCCAGCCTTGTCCCGCTGCCGGCAGGAATCATAAGAAAGGCACCGATACGTCCTACGGGGATCAGTACTAAGATAAGGAGTGCCGCTATCAGGTGCTTGCGGTACTTATGGAAGAAAATGGCGGCTCTTGGGCTTATGATGGCAGTTACCCTTTGAAAACGGTGGTTTTGCTGACGAAGCACTAGATTTAGGTGAAATCACCTACTGTGTCAAGGGTAAAACCCCATACATAGCGCGCAGAAGGGTCGACATTCTAAACGCTTAATAACATTTTTTTTAGAGACAGCCGCGGAAATCCATTGTATCATGTCGCCCTATGCCAGCCGGCAGGGCGGGAAATCCATCAAGGGAACGCTTACGAGGTGTTTGATGAAGCAAAGGCTTATTAATTCGGACTATTTCCCCTTTCACATACAGATTTCTGCAGAGTGCGGCAGTAAGATCGAACTGCGCAGCCTGCTGGAGGATCACGGTAGCGCCCCCGGAATCATCTATGCGCGGCGTATCGCGGCCAGGCTGAACCGGGAGTTGACCGCGGAGGCTGCGGTCCAGCCCGGGCTACTCCATCTCTACTCCATCTTGAACCGGGTGTTCCGTTACTTGATAGCACAGTACTGTGCGGCGCAGCAGCCCCAGGTGTTGGTTAGGCTAATGGCCGAGGCCGGCTATCCCGATTTCTCCGGGGATGCGGCGCAAACCTTGTCGCGCTTCATGGAACTCTTCCCTTCGCAGCAGATGGTCCTTGGCAACGAGACGCCTGATGAGTTCCGCTCCGCAGACGATGCGGTCCATAGCAGGAAACAGGCGCTGGCCGGCGAACTGCTGCTTTTGAAGCTGAACGGAGAGAACAGGGCTCTCAAGAACTTCCGCCAGATTTTCGATGCTGCCAAACTGGCAGCTTCATCCCCCTACCTTGCCGTGACCAACGAGCTGGACCGCCGCCTGGCTAAGGCACCCCCCTTCGAACCGATAGGGCTGGCGCTGCCGGAACTGCTGCGGACCCCGCTTAAGGCCTCGCCCGATTCGTTGACCGGACAGATCGCCTACATCAGGGAGCACTGGACCTTCATTTTGCCGCACGAGCTTTTAACCGACCTGGTCACCGCCATGGACATCGTCTCCCAGGAAGGTCGCTCCTTCTTCGGCGGAGGCGGGAGCGTCGAGGCGCAGGTGCTTAAGTTCGGCAGGGAGCGGGCTGCCTTGGGGGGGGGAGCCGAATACCCGGAATACGAGCGCTTCTCCCGTGACGCGGACTGGATGGCCAACGTGGTGATGATCGCCAAGATGGTCTACGTCTGGCTGGGGCAGCTTTCCAAAACCTATGGCACCGAAGTGCACACCCTGGATCAGATCCCCGATGCCGAGCTGGACCGGCTGGCAAGCTTCGGTTTTTCGGGGCTCTGGCTGATCGGCATCTGGGAGCGTTCCTCCGCCTCCCAGCGCATCAAGCACATAAGCGGGAACCAGGATGCCATCTCCTCTGCCTACTCCCTCTACGACTACGTCATCGCGACCGACCTGGGAGGGGAGGGGGCGCTCGACAACCTGAAGCGGCGCTGCGCCGCGCGCGGTATCCGGCTTGCCAGCGACATGGTGCCAAACCACACCGGGCTCTACTCCAAGTGGATACTGGAACACCCGGACTGGTACATCCAGGTCGATTATCCTCCTTATCCCGATTACCAGTTCACCGGTCCGGACCTCTCCAGCGACGGGCGCATCGGACTCTTCATCGAGGACGGCTACTGGGACAAGCGCGACGCAGCCGTAGTATTCAAACACCTGGACCGCGAAAGCGGCAGGGTGCGCTACATCTATCATGGTAACGACGGCACCAGCACCCCCTGGAACGACACGGCGCAGCTCAACTATCTGATTGCCGAGGTGCGCGAGGCGGTGATCGGCACCATTTTGCACGTGGCACGCCAGTTCCCGATCATCCGCTTCGACGCGGCGATGACGCTGGCTAAGAAGCACTACCAGCGGCTCTGGTTTCCGCTGCCGGGTCACGGTACCGGCGTTCCCTCCAGGGCTGAGCATGGCATGGACCGCGTCAGTTTCGACGAGGTATTTCCTAACGAATTCTGGCGCGAGGTGGTGGACCGTGTTGCGGTCGAGGCGCCCGACACGTTGCTTCTCGCCGAGGCGTTCTGGCTCATGGAAGGGTACTTCGTCAGGACCCTTGGCATGCACCGGGTCTACAACAGCGCTTTCATGAACATGCTGAAGATGGAAGAGAACGCCAAGTACCGCGAGACCGTGAAGAACGTGCTGGAATTCGAACCGGAGATCCTGAAGCGCTTCGTCAACTTCATGAACAACCCGGACGAGAGGACCGCCGTCGAGCAGTTCGGCAAGGAGGGGAAGTACTTCGGCGCCACCGTGCTGCTGGTCACCATGCCGGGGCTGCCGATGTTCGGTCACGGGCAGATCGAGGGCTTTCACGAGAAGTACGGCATGGAGTACCGTCGCGCCTACTGGGATGAGCCGGTGGACCAGCACCTGGTGCAGCGACATGAGTCCGACATTTTTCCGCTCATGCGCAGGCGCCACATCTTCTCCGGGAGCGAGCAGTTCGTGCTCTACGACTTCTTCAGAGGGCACCAGGTGGATGAAAACGTTTTCGCCTACTCGAACAGGTCGCACGGGGGAGAGCGTGGCATCATCTTGTTCCACAACTCCTTTGCCTCTACCGCCGGCTGGATTAAATCCTCCTGTGCAGTGCTCCGCAAGGAGCAGTCGGGAGGCACCGCTCTGGCGCAAACCAGCCTGGGTGAGGCGCTCGATTTCAACTCGGACGGCCGTCACTATTACAGCTTCCGGGATTATTCCAGCGGGCTCAGCTATCTAAGGAGCGGCCGGGATCTCTGCGAGCAGGGGCTCTATGTCGAGATGGAGGCTTATGAGTACCATGCCTTCCTGGACTTCAAGGAGATCCGGGACGACGAGTTCGGCACCTGGGGTGCGCTTTGCTACCGGCTAAACGGCGCCGGGGTGGAGAGTGTTGAGGAAGAGGTGAAGCAGGTGCGTTTCGCCTCCGCCAATGATTCGCTGCGTGCGCTTTTGACCAAGGCCAGCGCCACGGCCCTAGAGCCCGATGCCGATGCCCAGTCCATGGTTCCGCCGCTTGAGCCGCTACTTGCCGCCTTCCTGAAGGCGCTCGCCCCGCAGGCCACGGAGAAGGCCCAGCGCTCCCTGCTGGTTTCCTTCGGCGTCGAGATGTCTCAGGCGCTTAAGGAGCCAGCCTTGGAGGTCGCCGGTGCCCCTCATGAATGGCTCTTGCTCTGCGCCTTCCTTGCCCTGCATAGGGTCGGGGAGTTGACCGGAGGCGAGTCGGAGCGAATCCTGGATGCTTTCGGGCTGACACGCCCGGTGTTGGAAGCATTTGCCGCCCTGCCGGCAGCAACTCCTGAAAAGCCGGTACTGCTCTCACCCGCCGGTTGGGCCGAGCTTCTGCTGCTGCTGCTGAGCCACGAGGCATTCCTGGCCCAGTGCCAGGAACAGGGAGTGGTTGAGAGCTGCAGCCTGTTCTTCGAGGACCCGGCGGCAGCCAACTTCCTGCAACTGCATGACAGCGAGGGCGTCGAGTGGTTTAACAAGGAGCGCTTCGAGCTGCTAATCGACTGGTTCGCCCGGGTCGCCCCCTTTGCCAAAGCTGCACCACAGGAGCCGGTACAGTTAACCCGTACGTTTCTGTTGGAGACGGCAGCCGTGGCAGGTTACCGGCTGGATCAGTTCATCAAACTTCTCACCAGCGAAACAGAGTAGCGCCAGCTCCGCAAGCCGGGGATCATCCCCTCATGCCCCTCCCCCTCCCGGGGGAGGGGCTCTAGCAAGAACTAAAGCTGTATCTAAATTCCTCATCGTTCTCCGCAACCTTTTCACCCGCCAAACCCTGTCCCTGCGTCAAACCCCATGCACTCTCCCAGATTTTCTGCACTTTCGTTGATTCTCCAAGGTCAGCTGTTATACTAGGCCCGTTAGATGGTGCCAATCTTTGCTGCCCCCGGAGAACCCTTCCAAATGTCGTTTTTCTTCCAAAAACCATAAATTGCCATTCGTAGTAATCCCACAGCCAGAGCCAAACGGAGCGCCCTCATGATAAAACTTCTCATAGAGAATCCCCTGTTGCTCGTCTTTCTAGTCGCAGCTGTCGGTTACCCACTGGGACGTGTGAAATTCTACGGCATGAGTCTCGGCGTCGGGGCCGTTCTCTTTGTGGGCATCGCCCTGGGGTCGCTGCATCCCGATCTCAAGTCCCCCGAGATCGTCTATATCCTGGGACAGGCGTTGTTCGTGTACACGGTCGGTCTTGCGGCGGGTCCTGCTTTTGTCGCATCGCTTCGGCGCGACGGTATCAGGAACAACCTGCTCATAGCGGTGGCGCTGACCCTGTCAGCCGTCTTGTGTATTGCACTGCAGAAGTTCCTTCATCTGGAATCCGCCGTGGCCGCCGGTATGTATGCCGGCAGCTTGACAACCTCTCCAGCCCTCGCCGGGATACTCGATGCCATAAAACACACCGCTCCGCCGGAAATGCTGGAACTGATGCTGGCTGAGCCGGTGGTCGGTTTCTCCGCGACTTACCCCGTCGGTGTGGTCGGCGTTGTTCTAGCCATCAGTTTTGCGCAGCGGCTTTGGAAGGTGGATTATGCGGCGGAGGCTAAAAAGCTGAGAAGCTGCCAAGATGACGGTATCGAAACCGTCAACTGCACCATTAAGGTGCACAGCCTGGAGCACCCAGGTATTACGGTGGAAGAACTTGGCAAGCGAAACGGCTGGAGCGTAATGTTCGGCAGGATCAAGCGTGGCGAAGAGTTTTTCATGGCTACCGCGGATACTATCCTGGAGGTCGGTGATCTGGTGATGGCTGTAGGGAGCCAGGAAGAACTGGGCAGGGTGGCGCTTGCCTTAGGGGAGCGGCGGCGTGGCATCCGTATCGACAGGACCGAGTACGAGTACCGGCGCATCTTCGTCTCCAATCCGAGGGTAGTGGGGCGTAGTCTCGGCGACCTGAATCTGCGCGAGAGGTTCGGGGAGGCCGTGACCCGGGTGCGGCGCGGAGATGATGAATACGCGCCGCGAGACGAGATGGTGCTTGAGCTGGGGGATATGGTTCGGGTGCTGGCCCACCGGGACCAGATGAACGAGGTCTCGGCCTTCTTCGGCAATTCCTACCGCAAGGTGAGCGAGGTCGACATCATGACCTTCAGCCTCGGGCTGGTCATTGGTCTGTTGGTTGGTCTGATTCCTTTTCCCTTCCCGGGCGGCGGTACTCTGAAGCTCGGTTACGCCGGCGGCCCGCTCATCGTGGCGCTCATCCTCGGGACCTTTGGCCGCACCGGGGGGATGGTCTGGAGTCTTCCCTACAGCGCAAACACGACTCTCAGGCAGATCGGTCTGGTATTGTTCCTGGCCGGGATCGGGACCAGGGCCGGATACATCTTCGTCTCCACCATGAGTAGCGGCGGTGGAGCCTCCATATTCCTGGCCGGCGCGCTGATCACCACCTTCGCCTCGTTCTCAGTCCTATGGGTAGGTTATCGGCTGCTCAAGATCCCAATGAGCCTGCTATCCGGAATGGTGGCCGGCATGCATACCCAGATCGCCGTGCTAGGCTTTGCCAAGGATCAGACCGGCAACGATCTGCCGGACCAGGGTTATGCCTCGGTCTATCCGGTGGCAACCATTGGCAAGATCATTCTGGTGCATATCATACTGAGCTCTCATTGGTAGAGCCGGTCTTTGGCGCCTTCTCCACGGCGTCGCCACTTTAAGTGGCAGCATGTAGTTTGCGATTGAACCAGAGGATTTCCCCTGAGGCATCTTTAGCCGCAGGGGTTTCCTTTATTATGGAGCGGGCTTAGCTGCCAGGAGGTTTTAAAATGTCGATTATCAATACCGAGTTGCAAAACAACATAGGGACCATCACCTTCAACAATCCGGAACAACGTAACGTTTTGAGTAGCGCGCTGATAGGCGAGATGTTGCAGTCGATAGTTGAACTGCAGAAGGGAAAGATACGGGTGTTGGTGATTCGGGCGCAGAAGGGCTCCAGAGTGTGGTCTGCCGGCCACGACGTGCATGAACTGCCGCTTCCGGGCCGCGACCCGCTGGCCTACAGCGACCCGCTGGTCACCGTGTTGAGAGCGGTGCAGAGCCTGCCGATTCCGGTGCTGGCGATGATTGAGGGGAGTGTTTGGGGGGGAGCCTGCGATCTGGCGCTTTCCTGCGATATCCTGATCGGCTGCCAGTCCGCCTCCTTTTGCATGACACCCGCGAAGATCGGGGTGCCGTACAACGTCTCCGGTATTTTGCACTTTATCAATATCATGGGAGTCAATATCGCCAAGGAGATGTTCTTTACCGCCCAGCCGCTTTCCGCCGAGCAGGCGTACAGGTCGGGGCTGTTAAACCATCTGGTCGATGGTGGTGATCTGGAAGGTTACACCTACGACATGGCCGAGAAGATCACCAGGAACAGCCCACTGAGTATCGCAGTGATCAAGGAGCAGATCCGGCTTCTGGCGAGCGCTCACCCCTTAAGTCCGCTCACCTTCGAGCGGGTTCAGGGGTTACGTCGCACCGTCTATGACAGTAAGGATTATGCCGAGGGGATCCAGGCCTTTCTGGAGAAGCGTGCGCCGGTTTTTACCGGGGAGTAGGAGGAAAGGCCGGGGCTAGGAGGCGGAACCGGGGCTGGGGGTTAGGAGGCGGAACCGGGCAAGGGGGTTAGGAGGCGGAACCGGGCAAGGGGCTGGCAATAAAAAGTCCCCCTTTGACAAAGGGGTATTTAGGGGGATTTGCCTTTAGCTGCGATATGTGTAGCCGTGGCAACTGTGCAGAAATCCCCCCCTTTGCAAAGGGGGGAGTCCATGAGTGCGAAAAAGCTGGGGGCTAGGTGGTGGGGTCCTTTTACCAGCCCCCATTCCCTAGCCCCTAGTCACGTTTTAAGCAGGCCGTTGTTTTTCTAGCCCCTAGCCCCGGTTCTGTATTCTAGCCCCTAGCCCCGGGTTTACAGAAGTTAAGGTTGCCCTGGGGGCCACCTACTCCGCTTTCTCGAAGTTCCCCTTCTCTTCGCACTGCGTGCATTTCTGCGGTTTGCATCTACCTTCTTTGGTAAAACCACAACTCTTGCATTTCCAGATTGCCATAACTTCCTCCTGTTAGATTTCCTGCTCTATTTGATTTCCAGCTTGATTTGCTGCACGCTGCCGAACTCGGAAAGCGGCTTGTCGAACTTCTTATCGTCTCCCACAACTACCAGCCTCATGGCATCGGGATGCAGGTACTTCTGGGCCACGCGCAAAACATCGTGCCTGGTGACCCGGGCGATATTGTCGCGGTAGTTCTCCAGATACCCTGCCGGATAGCCGTAAAACTCCAGGCGCGCCTGCTGGTTCACGACCGCATCGCTACGCGCGAAGCCGAAGATGAAGGAGTTTATGATGGCGTCCTTGGCAAGCTTCAACTCGACTTCGGAAACTTCTGCCTGGGTCATGCCGGCGATGATGGAGCGCAAAAGTGTGACGGCGCGAGCGGTCGTTTCCGATTTGGTCTCGGTCTCCGCAACGAAGGGGCCCTTAAAACGCCGCCCGGTCTCGAAGTAGCTGTCCACGTTGTAGGCAAGCCCCTGGTTGGAACGGATCTCCTGAGTGAGCCGTGAGGTGAACCCCCCGCCAAGGATGTAGTCCATCACCTTGATGGCATAAAGGTCAGGGTTGTTCTTGTCGATCCCCAGATGTCCCATCCGGATTACCGACTGGTTCACTTCTTTCTGCACGTGGAGCACTTGAGCAGCCAGTTCCTCGTTGGGATTGGCGACTTCCGGAAAGCTGGCAGCCTGGTTGGGCCATGCTGCAAAGAGCGACTCCAGGCTGGCTAGCAGTTTCTCCCGGTTAAAATCCCCCGAAACGGCCAGGATGGTGTTGGCAGGGTAGAAGTATTTTTTATGAAAGGAGATCAGGTCCTCACGGGTGATCGATTGCACCGAGGTGAGGGTAGGGATGCGCCCCAAGGGATGACCGGCATAAATGGCGCGGATCAGTTCCCGGCCGGCAATCCCCTTCGGGTCGTCGTTTTGGCGTCTAATCGACTCGATAGCGTGGCTTCGTGCCAGTTCCACCCGGGACGGATCGAATCCGGGCTGGGTCATTATTTCGGCGAAAAGCGCCAGCGTGCGCTCCAGGTTGCTGGTGAGCGTCGAGAGGGAGACGTTGGCATGGTCGGCATTGATGCCAGACTCGATAGAAGATGCCATGAATTCCAGTTCCCGGTCCAGTTGATCGGGAGGGGTCTTGACAGTGCCGCCGCTTCTGAGCGTAGCGCCGGTGATAGTCGCGAGACCCACTTTATCAGGCGGCTCATAGATGCTGCCGGCGTTCAGGTAGGCGCTCAGGTTGACGATGGGGAGCTCGTGGTCTTCCAGCAGGTAAACGATCATGCCGTTTTTAAGCTGCATCCGTTCGCTTTTGGGCAACTGGAACTTGAGCGGCGCAAAAGTGAGCTTGCGAGGATCGGTTACCTGTGCAGTGGCGCTTGTCTGCTGGTTGACATCCACCAGTTGAGTGGAGCTCCCTCGGGGCGAGGCGCAGCCGACGACTACCGCGACCAGGCCCAGCACCAAGAGCCGCGCTATGCTATTCCTGTTAAATAACCCTCTGGAGTTGCTATTTGAAATCATTACCGGTTCCCCTTGGTGTGATTTTACTGCCGTCTGACGCTGATGCCCTTGCTCGGATAGTGGCTAGCGCTCAGGAATTTTTACTGCTTCTTGGTGATGAATCCGACGTTTCTATTCTCGCGGGTGAAGTACTGCTTAGCCACGCGCATGACGTCGTCCGGGGTGATAGCAGCCACCTTTTGCCGGTGCTCGATCAGGTAGCGCCAGTCCCCCGCCACCGCCTCATACTCGGTCAGATTGCGTGCCAGTCCGCCGTTAGATGCCATTTGGCTGGATTCCTGGAATTCCAGATGGTTCAGGATCTGCTGCAGCTCCTTCGCGGTCATCGGTTCCGTTTTGAGTCGGTCCAGTTCCTGGTAGATGGCGGTCTCCACCTCGGAAACCGTGTGGGGTGCGCGCGGCGAGGCGCTCAATATGAATAGGTTCGGGTAGCGGCTGCCCGGTGCTGAGAAGGAGGAAACGGAGGTAGCCAGCTGTTTTTCCAGCACCAGTTTCTGGTACAGCCTTGAGGTGCGGCCGTTGGTCAGGAGCATGTCGATCACGTCGAAGACGTAGTCGTCCGGGGCGGGGAGGGTTGGCTTGTGATAGCCGATCATCAGCTCCGGCTCGGCGTCGCCGATAACCTCGGTCCGTTTCTCGCCCGCCTGTTGCGGCTCTTCTACCGCTACCGGCCCGACCGGCTCTCCCGGCGGAATGGCGCCGAAATATTTTTCCACCAGCGCGATGGTCTGTTGCGGATCGATGTCTCCTACGATCGCCACGATTGCGTTATTAGGCGCGTAGTATTTCTTGAGGAACCTCTCCGCCTTGGTTCTGGTGAGGTTCTCGATGTCGGACATCCACCCTATGATCGGCTGGCCGTTCGGGTGCGCATTGAAGGCGTTGGCGAGGTAGGTCTCCCAGAGTTTCCCCTCCGGTTGCGCGTCATAAGAGCGGCGCCGTTCCTCCTTCACCACGTTCATCTCGGTATAGAACTCCCTGAGCACCGGGTTCTGCATCCGGTCCGATTCGATCGCCGCCCAGAGTTCCATCTTGTTGGCCGGGAGGTTGATGATGTAGGTGGTGCCGTCCTTGCTGGTGAAGGCGTTATAGCCGGAGCCGCCGTTTCTGGCATAGATGTCGGCGAACTCCTCCTTGACCACGTACTTCTCGGCCTCCTTCTCCAGGCTGCGCAGCTCATTGGTCAGCTCTTGCACCAGCTTCGGATCCGCTTTTTCCCGTTTGATCTGTTCCGCCATGAGCTTTTGGGCGGTCACCTCGATGCGGTCCAGGATCGGCTTCTCTGCGGCGTAGTCCTTGGTGCCGAGCGTCTTGGTTCCCTTGAAAAGCATATGCTCCAGCAGGTGGGCAAGTCCTCTTTCGTCGCTCCGCTCGTCGACGCTCCCCACCTTGAAGCGGATCCAGGCCGCCACCGTAGGCGAGGTATGGCGCGGCACCATCAGGAGCTTCATGCCGTTTTTCAGGGTGTGCTCGTGCACCTTGTCGGCGAGCCCCTGGCCGAAGCAGGTGGCGGCGCTCAGCAAGACGATGAACGTTACGCTGAATCTTAGGGATATCTTCATATAAACCTCGAAAGTGTCGGGAAATTGATTTGCAAACGCAGAAAAAGATAGCATTAACAGGCTGATATTGCAACGGGAATAGGGACCCGCGGCGGTCGTGCGTCGGCTTCAAAGAGGCCCGGGAAACCTTCTCCCGTTACCGGCCTTCTCGCGCCCCGTGGGGAGGCGAGTGAGTAGGCAGCTGACGGTGGGATCGACAACCTCATGGGGTAACGTTGCAATGTCGGGTTACGCGATAAAGCCGCTAACCCGACCTACGATTGCGGCCGCCGGGCGCGCGGGCCCGAGGGCGAGGGTGTCACAGATTCCTTCTCCCTCCGGGATAAGGTGCCCCGAAGGGTCGGATGATGGAGGTGCCCCGAAGGGTCGGATGAGGGAGGTGCCACGGAGGGGAGAGCGACTCATGATCGTCATTTCACGGGGGCATAAAGCCTGAATCCCCTCCCTTGATGGGAGGGGGTGGGGGGGAGGGAGCCTCATTCAGCGCTTATTTCACAGGCGCCGCATTGAGCGCTTGAACCAACACCTCGCGGACGTCTTCCACAAAGAAGAACTCCAGTTCCTGTCTCACGTTATCAGGGATGTCTTCCAGATCCTTCTGGTTCTTGGCGGGGGCGAGCACCGTCTTTACCCCTGCGCGCCGGGCGGCCAGCACCTTCTCCTTAAGCCCGCCAATGGCGAGCACCCTGCCGGTCAGGCTCATTTCGCCGGTCATGGCGACGTCCCTGCGCGCCGGGCGTCCCGAGAAAAGCGAGACGATGGTGGTCGCCATGGTGACCCCGGCCGATGGTCCATCCTTCGGGATGCTCCCCGCCGGAACGTGAATGTGGATGGTGGTGTCGTCGAAGTCCTTCTTGTCGATCCCGAGTTCCTCGCAGTTAGCCTTTACGAAGGAGACGGCGGCCCTGGCGGATTCCTTCATCACGTCGCCCAGCGAGCCGGTGAGGATCAGGTCCTCTTTCCCCTTCATCTTGGTTGCCTCCACGAAGATGATGTCTCCGCCGCTCTCGGTCCAGGCCAGCCCGGTTGCCACACCGACCCTGTCCTTTTCGGAGGCGACCTCATCATAAAACCTGGGAGGGCCGAGCAACTCGGAAACCGCATCCGGATCGATCAGGGTGCGCAGCACCTTGCCTTGCGCGACCTCTTTGGCAATCTTGCGGCAGATGGAGGCGATGTTGCGCTGCAGGTTCCTCACCCCCGCCTCACGCGTGTAATCGTGGGTGATCCGGTAGATCGCCTCGTCGGTGAAGGTCGGCACCATGTTGGAAAGGCCGTTCTCCTCGACCTCCCGGGCTATCAGGTAGTTCTTGGCGATGTTGAGCTTCTCCTCGTCCGTATAACCGGACAGGCTGATTACCTCCATCCTGTCCTTGAGCGGCGCGGGGATCGGGTCGAGCTGGTTCGCCGTGGTTATGAACATCACGTTGGTCAGGTCGAAGGGGACATCGAGGTAATGGTCCGTGAAGGAGAAATTCTGCTCCGGATCGAGCACCTCAAGGAGAGCGCTTGCCGGGTCACCGCGGAAATCGGCGCCGATTTTGTCGACCTCGTCCAGCATGAAGACCGGGTTGTTGGAGCCGGCGCGGTTAATTTCCTGGATGATGCGGCCGGGGAGGGCGCCGATATAGGTGCGCCGGTGCCCCCTGATCTCCGCCTCGTCCCGCATGCCTCCCAGCGAAATTCTGATGAATTTGCGTCCCAGCGTCCGGGCAATGGACTTGCCGAGGCTGGTCTTGCCGACACCCGGGGGGCCGACGAAGCAGAGTATGGGACCCTTCATCTTTTCCTTCAGGGTTCTTACCGCGAGGTATTCCAGGATCCTTTCCTTCACCTTCTTCAGGTCGTAGTGGTCCTCGTTCAGGATCACCTCGGCCTGGTTGATGTCTTTGTTGTCCTGGGTGCTGGTCTGCCAGGGGATGGCGGTCAGGTAGTCGAGGTAGGTGCGGGAGACTGTGTATTCGGGGGAGGCGGGGTTGATGCGCTCCAGCCTTCTTAGCTCCTTATCCGCGATCTTGCGCACCTCTTCCGGCATCTTGGCATTTTCCAGCTTGGTCCGTAGCTCATTGGCTTCGCCCTGACGGGAATCCTCTTCGCCCAGTTCCTCCTGGATCTGCTTCATCTGTTCGCGCAGCAGGAATTCCTTCTGACTCTTGCCGACCTTCTTGGTCACCTCCGCCTGCACCTCGCCCTTGATCTGCAGGCGCTGTACCTCGTTGGTCAGGTGCATGTAAACCTTTTTCAAGCGCTCAAGGGGATCCGTGGTCTCAAGGAGTTTTTGCAGTTCGTCGATGGGGAGGTTCAGATAGAGGGCGACCAGGTCCGAGAGGCGCGCCGGATTGTCGATGAAGTCGATCATCTTCATGACGTCGTCAGGAAGCGGCCTGCCGTAGGAAAGGGCAATCTTCAACAGGGCGTTGAGGCTTCCCACCAGCGCCTCGGAAACCATGGATTTCTCGGCAAACTCGCGCACCGGCTCCAGTCTTGAAAGTGCCACCGGCGTCTGCTGCACAATGGCGAGCAGCCTGATGCGCACTACGCCCTCCAAAACAACCTTGGCACCGCCTCCCGAAAGTTTGCTGATCTGCATCACCTTGCAAAGAGTTCCGATCTCGTGCAAGGCGGAGAACAGTTCGCCAGTCGGCTCATGCTTCAGCTTGACGAGCGCCACCAGATTGTTGAAGAGCACCGCCTCCTCGAAAGGAGGCATGTCCTCCTGCTTAAGAAAAATGGTAAAGACCATGTAGGGGAAGGCAATGATCTCACGCAAAGGGTAAAGGGGGACTATTTCGGGCATGTTGATGGTGATATTCTCTGTCATTGGCAATTCCTGCTCTGTTTGGTGGGGAAACGAATTTCTAAAGATTACTTGAGAAGCGTCACCTGTCAACCGGAGCAGAAACTATCTAAATGACTTCCCACGCCTCATACAGTGCGGAAATTTCTGCTGTCAGAGAGGCATGAAGTTCGCCTGCTACTCTAGCCGCCTCCAAGTCGCTGAAGAAATCAGGACCAGCCATCGCGCTCTCCAGTTCAGTGAGTTCGCTCTCCTTGGCTGCAATGCGGCTCTCAAGTTCAGCAACTTTGCGCTCCTTGGCGCGCTCTTCCTTTTGGCGCTGTTTTTCCTCCTCACGTTGCTGCTGCTTGGAGAGGCGGCTGTCCTGCGGCTGGGCGCC
>Ga0209317_1000231_pt1 | contig 76035 bp, 69 predicted proteins | sample RifGroB2_FD_183994 | JGI IMG/M metagenome (GOLD analysis project Ga0209317, IMG submission 183994) | Soil microbial communities from Rifle, Colorado, USA - Groundwater B2 (SPAdes) (version 2) | ecosystem: Environmental > Terrestrial > Soil > Unclassified | place: Rifle, Colorado | collected...
GAGAGTCATACTTGAAATGGATCTGGTAAATTCTCTTAAGATACTGATTCTCAGGGGTTTTACCAAATAAAAATCAAGTTATTTTACTGATTATCAATTATTTAACACAACTCTTAACGGAGTATTGTAAGTGAGAGTATCTAATAAAGTTTCTTGTAAAGAAAGGTATTTAAATATATTTATGTTGAATCTATTATAATACATATAGTTATATAATAATCCCCAACTATAGAGAACAACTGTTATTAGAGTGATATATTCAGGTTTAATATATTTCTTAATCCAAACTGATAAATTAATTTTATTGCTATCTTCTGTCATACAATGAAAATTAGAATAAAACGAAGGGCTATAAACGATGTAGCTTTAATTGTCTGTTTATAAGGTTGTTATATCTTAATGTAAGTATCTATTAACAAATTTAGATAAAAAACTAATACTTATCAGTAAACTATCAGATTATTTATTGTAATAAAGAATAAGGGGGAGGGGATAGTGAATATATGAGGGTGGGCTTCTAATTACGTTGCTAGTCACCTTTACACACAAGGCATTTTTGAACCTTTTAGGGTGTTTTGACTTTGAAAAGCATTTTAGGGTGTTTTCAATTATTTTTAAAGAAAATTTAAACTCTAAATTACTATATTGTAGCTACTTACATTTCCTCCTATATTAATACTAGGCAAAAAGCATGACACAAGAAGAAATGATAGTTAAAACAAACCGTTTCATACGGCGTTTGGTATTAGAATAATTTTATGCCCAAACTGATTACAAACACACCACTATTGGTGTCGAAATCAGGCGAACTGTAAAGGTCAGTACTGAAAGATTGCATTCTGGCATCGAACGTCACAAAAAGAATATCAACACCTGCGCCATATTGCCATCCAAAGAAATTATCCTTTAACCCAGACTCTGTAAACACCTGACCTTTTACACTTTTATCAGTTATAAAAGAAAATACCGGGCCTGCCAGAATTCTTAGATTAAATGCTTTTTGATTGATTAATTTTAATCCAACCAGGGCCGGAACATCAACCGCTTTTAAATCGAAGGAATTGACAGTTAATAAATTTACTTTGTCGATATATTCACCGCCTTTTGAATTATAATAAACTTCCGGTTGAATATAAATACGGCCCAGATTGATTCGGGCAAATGCTCCAAATGAATAATTGTTAATGGTTTGCGGAGTATAATCACTGATGCGGGTTGAAATTTTTGATGTATTCAGACCAGCTTTTAGGCCTGCATCAAAAAAATCCTGAGCGTGTGCTATTAATGTAAACACCGCTAAAATAAGAAGGAACGTAAGTTTTTTCATAGCATATTTTTTATTAGAACGTATAAGCAAGCATTTATATTGCTGTCTTATATAGTGGTCCGTAGGTTGCACAAGCGCGGTAATCCGCTCCTTCTTTATCGGTTCCAAAGGCCGACCAGGCACTTGGCCTGAAAATCTGGTCATCGCTAACATTGTGCATATTCACCGGAATCCGGAGTATTGAAGCCAGGGTAATTAAATCGGCGCCGATGTGGCCATACGAAATTGCTCCATGATTTGCTCCCCAGTTGGCCATCACGCTGTAAACATCTTTAAAGGCATCATTATCAGCCAAACGTGGAACAAACCAGGTGGTTGGCCAGGTTGGGTTCGTACGTTTATCGAGTACAGTATGAATTTCGTCTGGCAATTCAACGGTCCATCCTTCTGCAATCTGCAATACCGGACCAATTCCTTTTACCAGATTTATTCTTGACATGGTAACCGGCATTTCTCCGGCAGTTTTGAACTGCGATGAATATCCACCACCACGGAAATAGCCTAAATCGGCAGGGCACCACCGCGTATTTTCGAGACAAGCTGCTACTTCTGCCTCTGAAATTTCCCAGAATGCTTTCATGGCATGATTTCCTTCAGTATTGCGCTGTTGCGCAGTAGCATCCAAAGTTGTTGAACCCGAATTGATCAGGTGGATAACACCGTTTGCTGCTGTTCCTGATAATTCTTTGCCGGTTACCCGTTTCACTGCATCAGGACTCCAATAGGTACGAACATCAGAAAAAATCTGAGCCGTGTTGGTCAATAAATGACCAAACAACATGGAAACACCATTCAAACTGTCGTTTTCAGTGGCAAATACATAAGCCTGACGGATTCCGTTCCAGTCGAACGATGAATTCAGGATAGCTTCGGTAAAATCGGCATTTGGATAATAATCGGTCCATTGGCGTTGTCCCTGGAAACCGCCCAAAATGGCATTCCTGCCTTTCGATTCTTCACCAAATCCCATTTCTTTCAACTTGGGATTTCCAACCATCAGGTCACGGGCAATCAGGGTCATTTTCACCACAATTTCCCATTCCCAGTCTTTCCGTTCGCGCGATGATTGTTTGGCTGTACGGTTGTGGTCATCGCCTTCTATACAGTTTGCTTTGGTCCATGCCAAAGCCTTTGCATATTCGTCCTGATCAAATATTCCCTGTTCAATCCGGCGTAAAAACTCTACGGATTCAACAAATTCAGTCCGGATACCAAGATAATCCTGAAAGAAATCAGGATCAACCATTGAACCGGCAATTCCCATTGATGAATAGCCGATAGATAAATACGACTTTCCTTTCATTTGCGCTGAAGCCAAAGCAGCTTTTACAAAACGCAGCAATTTTTCCTGAACATCGGCTGGAATACTGGTGTCGCCCGAATCCTGAACATCGCGGCTATAGATTCCAAAAGCAGGAAGGCCTTTTTGTGAGTATCCGGCAAGTGCAGCAGCCAGATAAACTGCTCCCGGACGTTCCGTTCCGTTGAAACCCCAGACAGCCTTAGGCAATAGGGGAGTGGTGTCCATCACTTCGGTTCCGTAGCACCAGCAAGGGGTCACAGTCAGCGAAACGCCAACACCTTCTTTTTCAAATTTATCAGCGCAATGTGCAGCATCGGCAACTCCACCAATGGTGGTATCCGCAATCACACATTCAACTTTTTCACCGCTCGGAAAGCGAAGGTTTTCTTCAATAAACCTGGCCGCAGCTTTGGCCATATTCATCGTTTGTACTTCGAGCGATTCGCGCACGCCCATTTCCCGTCCGTCAATCACAGGACGGATGCCAACTTTGGGCAAACGACCGATCAATCTTGTGGAATGATTCATTTTATAAGTAATTTTTGTGTTATATCAGTTCGATTTTGTGTTTTCATCTATTGTGCCGCCAAGTAAATATTTTTTTTTCAGATTCAGAGATGTTGGGAACACATTTATGAAAATTGAAGTTTGAGTGGATTTGTGGGGTCATTCACCAGGAGCATGGTTAATTATTCAACAAAAGTTTTTTCATAACGTCGTCAAAATAAGGTTTTTCCTTCAGGCTTGAATGTGAGCCCGGAAAATAAAGAATGGTCAAATCTATCACCATAGGAAAATCAAAATTGGTCATCACAACCGCACAACGCATATCGTTGGAAAGTCGTGTATTGTCAATCATAGGAAATTGAAAATAATCGATAGTGAATTCCTGGGTTACCATCGGGAAAGATTTTTCATTTACCGAAGTCTCGATGTCCAACCTCATGTTAACCGATTTTTCATCCAGGTTACAACCCGAAACCTTTAAAAATGCCATTCTTTTATACACTTCATAAGGTTGCACTGATTTGACTGTATCGGAAAATACGGTTGAAAAAGTTGTGTCAACGGTTAGTTCAGGTGAATGTCCTTTCCTGTATTTGATAGAATCACCTGAAAAAACGATATGGAAATCCTCCTTGAGTACCACTCCTTCGAGGCTTGAAACCTGCTTGGATGCAACATTCCTGGCCACTTTATACAACCTTTTCCTGTACTCTTTTCTGTACTCCGGATTCTTTTCCTGGGCAATTTTCCTGTTCAGGTAATCAAATAGCGGCATAAGATTAAGAGACTCATGAAAATTATAAGCCAGCAATTCGAGTTGAAGTATATTTTCATCCAACGTGCCCGAATTTTTCAGAATGGTAGTGAGTATCGAGTTGAACATATCTTTCCGAAGGTCGCTCTCAGCTTGTTCCCGGCTACTCATCAATTCGGTATATAGCCTGTTTTTCGATTCATTATTCTGTTTATTGTTCAGATAAAATGAACCAATAATACTTACCAAAGCAATAGTGAGTGCAGTGATCACACCGCCAATAGGCTGCATCAGGATATTTATTTTATCCCATTTGTCTTTTTTTTCCTTTTTTGGAGCTACAGGCTCTTCAGTATCCATTTGTCACCTTCTTTTTTTAGTGATAAATTGTAACGTGTTGATTTAGTTGAGGAAAAAACAGTAAAACTTGCATCCGTAAATCCAACAATAACAAGTTTACAATTTCCAACTTCCTTAACTGCACATGAGAAGTAACCGTTTGTATCGGTAGAATCCGAGGCAATTACCTTGTCTTTTTGAATGATCTGAACGACTTTGTTGGTCAAGGGTTTGCCATCTTCAGCCTTGATGGTTCCATAAATTTCCCCGGCATAAGAAAGTACCGGAATGAATAATAAAATAGAAACGAGCATTCTATAAGTTTTCATAGATACATTATTAATTTAGAGATTGATTAATCAATTGAAAAATAAATGATACCCATTATACTTGTGCCAGATAAATAAGTTATAGGTTAATGCGTTTTAACGCAAATTAAAATTTTAGATAAGTTAGCCTAAAAAAAAAGACCGGATTCCACTGGTCTTTTGATTTTATAGCTGATTTATTTTACTCAACAAATAATGATCGGCAAGCACAATGGCTGCCATGGCTTCAACAATCGGAACGGCGCGGGGCAGCACGCACGGATCGTGGCGGCCCTTTGGATTGATAGTAACTTCATTTTCAGTACGGTCAACTGTATGTTGTTCTTTCAGAAGAGTTGCAATGGGTTTAAAAGCCACATTAAAGTAAATGTCTTCACCGTTTGAAATTCCGCCTTGAATTCCACCGGAATGATTGGTTTTAGTTCGTACTCCATTTTCAGTCTTGATAAACACATCGTTGTGTTCTGAACCAGACAAACGCGTGCCTTCGAACCCCGAACCGTATTCAAAACCTTTTACTGCATTAATCCCGAGCATGGCAAAACCCAGATCGGCATGTAATTTATTGAAAACCGGTTCGCCCCAACCAGCCGGAACGCCTGTGATTACTCCGGATACTACGCCACCAACGGTATCGTGGTCGCGACCGGCTTCTTCAATCCGGGCAATCATTTGCGCTGCTGTTTCAGCATCCGGACAACGGACCATATTTGATTCGGTTTGGCTCAAATCAAGTTCGGAGTAGGATTTATTAACCTGAATATCTCCAACCCTTGAAACATACGCTTGAATAGTAACACCAACCCTTTTCAGGAGTAATTTCGCAACAGCGCCGGCAACAACTCGAGCGATAGTTTCACGGGCTGATGAACGGCCACCGCCTCGATGGTCGCGGGTTCCGTATTTCTGAATGTAGGTATAATCGGCATGCGACGGGCGAAAAACATCTTTCAGGTCATTGTAATCCGAAGAATGCTGATCTTTATTCCGGATTTGAAAAGCAATTGGGGTTCCCTGTGTTTTGCCTTCAAATATTCCGGATAAAAATTCCACCTGATCACTTTCGTCGCGCTGGGTGGTGATCCTGGATTGGCCAGGTTTTCGGCGGTCCAACTCATTCTGGATAAAATCCAGATCAATTTCCAAACCGGCAGGGCAGCCATCAATAATTCCGCCAATAGCTTTCCCGTGCGATTCGCCAAACGAAGTTAACCTGAAAATTTGTCCAAAACTGTTCATTGGTATATATTAACAGCCGCAGCCGCAACCACCTTTGCTATCGGTACTGCAACTTCCGTCTTCACATAAGTCGTCTTCGCAGCCACTTCCGCAACCTCCACCGCTTCCGCAGCCACAACCTCCACCACCTAAAGTAGCAGCAATTTCTTCGTCAGTAGCTTCCCTGACTTCAGTTATCTGGCCTTTAAAGAATAAACTTTCGCCAGCCAAAGGATGATTGAAATCCATTTTAACGGTGTCGTCGGTTATTTCCAGAACAAGGCCATTCATACGTTGTCCACTGGTACTCATCATCGGAACTGTATTTCCTTCTGCAATCATCTCTTCATCAAATTCACCATCAATAAAGAAAATATGCTTTGGAAGGTCAACAATTGCATTTTCATCTAATTCTCCATAAGCATCTACATCCTGTAAACTGATTTCAAATGGATTTCCAACTTCAAAACCTTCAAGATGAGCTTCGAATTTGGGAAGCATAAGACCTGTTCCAAACACAAAACTCAATGGTTTCCCGCTGGTCGCCTGTTCAATCATTTCTCCCTCAGCATCATCGTAGTGAAGATCGTATGTCAGGGAAACCATTTTGTTTTTACCTATTTTCATAGCTTTTTGTTTTAATATTTTAAATATTGAATAATTGTACAAAGAAATAAAAATCGCGGATAATAAAAACTGTATCCATATTTTCATTCCAAATTGTTAAGAATAACATCAGAAACAGACTTTGGTTTAAAATGTCTGAAGTGTTTCTATTGTTGGATAGTCAAATAGTTCAATGGCTATTTTTAATCAACTTCGTGTCAAACTGATTTTTTCCTTCATAAATCCGGATAAAATACACTCCTGAATTCAACTTCTGAAGATCATTAATTGACTGATTGTTAGTAATATTGGTGTAGCTGGCAATTGTTTTTCCTGAAACATCAGTAATGGACACTTTTGCCTGGTTTTTCAGTCCTGAAATGGTGATCTGGTCGGTGAAAGGATTTGGGAAGACTGTGACCTGAATTTCCTGAATTTCCGGAGCAGAAGTCAGTACTTCATGATTAAGGTTGTCAATGCAAAAATAGCCTGGTGTATTCATTCCCCATGTGCCGTTGTCGCTGGAACGCAGGGAAAATTCAAGCTTGGAGATTCGTCCTAGTTTTGAAAGATTTACCCATTTCCAGGTATCGAGAATGTAATCGTTTGAATTGATACCATACATAAAATCAGCCAGAAAGTATTCAACTTTTCCGGTTGATTTACCTGCTGAATTAAACCCCTCAATGGTCAAAAGAAGAAAGTCTTCATCGTTTCCACTTTCGCCTCCAAACTTCTTGGCAAAAGCATCACCGTTTTTCATTGACCAGTAAGCATAAGCTGAGTTGGTCACATAAAGGCCTGAAACGATGGTGTCTTTGAAGGTAACTGTTGAAATTGGAGCAGGATAAGCAACTGCATAACCAGGGGTTCCGGCAACACCCATTCCTGTAATAGCGCTGTATTGATTGCTCCAACCGGGAGTAGTGGCATCGGTCTTAGTCGAAGCCGCAAAGCCTGTCCAACTGTACCAATCGGCATTGAACGCATTGAAAAAGGTGAACCCGCCACTTGTAAAACTTCCGGATAAGTCGGAGCCATTCCAAATGGCATCCGGAGCCAGATTTAAATCGTCGAACGTGGCAACTGTCTGTGCATTTGCTTTGGATAGGAAAACGATGGCAAGAATTGCCAGGTAAATGTGTCTCATATGTAATAATTTTGAATGTTTTTCAAAACAATTACAATACGCAAAACTGCTGAAATAACCGAATAGATAATGATTTTGGTTACTCCAAGCTTTTTCTCCCGAAAGCTTTGAATATTGTATCCTGAATGGCAGGTCTTCTGGCTCACTCCATTTTTGCGGCCTTCCCACCCCGAGGATTCGGGGCAGTGGCATGTAGTGCAAAAATTAATCAGAGTTTACAGCTGCGGGTACAGCTCCGGATTTTAACCGGATTCCCTCTAGATACCGTAACAGGCATCACCATTTCGGCGGCTAAGATAAGGCAAAATCTTATTTCAGCCTATATTTTTTAGAAAAATAATTGGTCGGATTGTTTAATTGTCAAATCTATAAAGTCGCCAGGTTCGCTGTTTTAAAAGTATAATATTTCTGAACGAAATAGCTGTAAACAACAACAATACCAGTAGTTATAAATTTTGAAAGGGTAGGCCAAAAGCCTGCGAATTCGACTAAGACCTTCAGAAAAACATAGTTCAGGAAAATGGATCCCGAAACAGAAATGATATAGCGGATCAACTGAATACGGCCACGAATCCCGGAACTGGTGAAGGTGATATATTTGGCCAGCAGAAATCCAGTAAAAAAAGTAATGGGGAAAACAATCAGAAATGCTGCAATATGCGGACTAATGGAAACAATCTGCAAATCAATGATGTGTTTATCGAGAATAAAGTTGTAACAAATAAAGTAAAGAGTAATATCGAGAACTGTGTTACAACCTCCGGTGGCGGCGTATCTGAATGTTTCCAAAGGTAAAAGCTTTCGAAATGGGGTATAGAAATAATCAATAACCTGAATAATTAGCCTTTGGATATTCGCTACCACATTTCCCATAGATCAGAGTGATTTACATTTTGAGTTTTGTTCAGTTGTTGCTGGTTTTATGCCTGCTGACCAAAACATTTTAGTTTTATCTGCAAAATAAAGAGAAAAGATCGAAATATAGAAAATGGACAGTTAATTTAGCAAAAACATTTTCTACACCTGTTTCGTTTATAAAAAATCAGATTCTTTCATATCCATGATTTCTAACTTTTCACATAATTTCTATGTGTGGTCGTTTTGTACAAATAATAGATATTGACCTGTTCGTAAAGCGGTTTGGAATAAATCGTCCCGAAAATGGTACGATGGAATCCAATTATAACGTGGCTCCGGGCGATCTGGCTTATGTGCTTACCAACGACAAACCCAATGAATTGCAGGCTTTCCGGTTTGGACTCACCCCATCGTGGGCTAAAAAGCCGATGTACCTCATTAATGCCCGTGCTGAAGGTGATTTGAATCCCGAAAACGACATCAATTATTCCGGAGAAGCCGGAATTGTGAGAAAGCCGGCTTTCCGAACAGCTATCCGATCGCAGCGATGTCTGGTTATTGCCAATGCGTTTTATGAAGGTCCGGCAAAAGAAAAGTTGGGTAAACCATACCTTATTAGTCGGAAGGATGAAGATATATTTTCTTTCGCCGGAATCTGGGATACCTGGGTAAATGATAGCACAGGAGAAGTTTCGAATACTTTTTCGGTAATTACTACAGTTGCTAACGAAGCCACACAGCAAATCGGTCACCCGAGGTCACCGGTAATTCTGCATAAAAAGGATGAAAAACACTGGCTCAATTTGGATTTGCCCCTTGAAAAAGTACTGGAACTGCTGAAACCATTTCCAGGCGATTTGTTAAAGACCGAAGCCGTTTCCATTCAGGTGAAAGACCCGAAGAACAAAAGCCGCGACCTGATTATCCCTATTGATGAAAGCAAGGTAACGGAATTCGACATCACAGTGAAAAAGGATCTTCGGCTGGAAGGAATGGGTAGCGGAAAACGAAAACAGGAACCACCGGAACAAGGAAAGTTGTTCTGATTTCAGGAAAATACTTCTAACAACTCATTTATAATTATACAACTATTTGAAAGCAATACTTCAGAAACATGATTAAACAAATCGTATTAAAATCGAGACCATTTGGTACGCCAACCGTAGGTAATTTCGAAACAAAAATCATTGAACTTCCGGCAGTGGCTGAAGGTGAAGTCAGATTAACGGCCCATACCTTTTCAGTTGATCCATACTTGCGTGGACGAATGAGTGATGTCAAATCGTATATCGCTCCATTTCAGGTAGGAGAACCCATTGTGAGTGGATTGGTCGCAAGGGTAGCAGAGAGCAAGGCTGATAATCTGAAAGTAGGCGACTATGTTATGGATCGGCTTCCGTGGCAGGAAGAAATGGTGCTTCCTGCCGCCGGATTAAAGAAAGTAGATGAAAAACTGGCTCCGCTGAGCTATTACCTTGGTGTGCTTGGAATGCCCGGATTAACGGCCTATTTCGGATTGCTTGATATCGGCAAACCTCAAAAAGACGAAACAATTGTAATTTCCGGAGCAGCAGGAGCCGTTGGACTGGTTGTGGGACAAATAGCTAAAATTCAGGGCTGCTGTGTTGTTGGAATTGCCGGTGACGATGCAAAAAATGATTATTTGCTGAAAGAACTGAATTTTGATGCGGTAATCAATTATAAAACGGTTGAAAACCTGGATGCAGCGCTAGCCTCAGCTTGTCCTTCCGGAGTTGACGTTTATTTCGACAATGTGGGCGGTGAGATTTCGGATGCTGTGGTTGCTCAAATTAATAAAGGTGCCCGGATTATAATCTGTGGCCAGATTTCGCTTTATAACGCTACAAGTCTGCCAGTTGGACCTCGTATTCAGCCAACTTTGCTCAAGCGGAGTGCATTGATGCAGGGCTTTATTGTGAGCGATTATGCCGCCCGTTTTCCGGAAGGATTCAAAGCATTGGTTAATTGGGTTGTGGGTGGCCAACTGAAGTACACACAAACTACCTATTACGGTTTTGATCAACTTCCGGAAGCTTTTATTGCTCTTTTTGAAGGGAAGAATCTGGGTAAGTTAATTGTAGAGATTTAGAAACGAATCCGTAATCTGAACAAGAGCATACTGGTACAGATAAAAAAATCGACGAAATAGAGGGTAATTTGTTCTGAATCAAAAGTGTAATGTTCCAACGAATAATTTTATCTTTGCCTTGGAATCTTTTATCAGATATCAAATGTTACATCTGCCAATTCTTGTCGAACAAGACGAAGATAATATCTATATCGTCAGTTGTCCTGTTTTTAGCGGATGCCATTCCTATGGTAAAACTATTGATGAAGCTTTAGCCAATATTCAGGAAGTTATCGAGATGTGTTTGGAAGAAGAAAAGGAAAAGATTTCAGAAATTAACCGATTTGTCGGATTTAGAGAGATTTAGATATCCTTAAAAAAAGCAATTGTTTAATCTTTGTTTTGGTTAGTTAAAAAATAATTTCAATATGAAACTGCAAGTAATTCAAGATAGTAGAGGTAAAGCAACCGGAGTTTTTATTCCCATTAATGATTGGAATGAACTCAAGAAACATTACAAAGGATTGGAAACGCTAGAGTTTATAGAACCTTCAAAAGAACAAATTTTGGAGGAACTAAAGAATGCAGTTGTCGAACTAAAATTAATCGAACAAGGTAAACTTAAAGCTCGTCCGGCTCAAGCATTGATTGATGAACTATAATGTTTCTACCATACCACTTTTTGACAGGCAAGCCAAACGGTTATCTAAAAAATACCCTTCACTGAAAAATGATTTGGTCGAACTATTCGAAAATCTTGCTAAGGAACCTGAACAAGGAAGAGCACTTGGCAATAACTTCTATAAAGTCCGATTGGCTATTTCAAGCAAAGGAAAAGGCAAATCGGGTGTGGCAAGGGTTATTACATACTTGAAGGTCACCGCGACTACTGTTTATCTCACTGCTATTTACGATAAGTCAGAGAAAAGTAATATCAGCGATGCCGAACTGGAGAAAATCTTCAAATCTATTCCTTAAAATGCCCTCCGGTGCGGAGATTTTTAATCGCGTTACACATCATGCTTTCGGATTTCCCTGAAACGGCATTTTTGCCATTTTCTCCACTTCGATGCTCGGGAATCCAAATTCTTCAACCAAAGTTCAGATTGTTCCTGCGAATAATTTTTATCTTTGCCCTGATCTAAATTATTTGTCATGATGCAGACTATTACAATTGATATTATAAACGTAAAAGCCATTAAGCTTTTACAGGATTTAGAATCATTACAACTCATCCGCATGCGAAAGGATCAGCTCGAAATATCAAATCAAATAGATTGGAGAGCTACTTACAAAGGTGCGATGCAAAAACAATCTTTAATTGAAATTGACAACCAATTAAAAGACCTTCGTAACGCATGGGAATAAAATACCTTTGGGATACAAATACTGCTATCTATTACCTGCAACAGCAGTTTCCACTTTCAGCAGAAAAATATATTGATGATTTACTGAAAAAAGAATCACCCATTATTTCGGCTATTACTGAAATCGAATTGCTCTGTTGGAAAACTGCAACTGAAAAGGATACAGAAATAATCAATGGTTTCATAAATGATTCTTTGGTCATCGAATTGGAACAATTGATTAAATTGAAAACTGCTGAGATTCGCAAGGCACATCGAATAAAACTTCCAGATGCCATTATTGCCGCAACTGCACTCGTTTACGGACTCACTCTGGTATCCAGAAATACTGAAGACTTTAAGAATATTCCTGATTTGAATATCATAAATCCCTGGGAACAATAGAATTGCTCACGCTTTCGGGTTGGCCTGAAAAGGCATTTTTGCCATTTTTTCCACCTCAATGCTCGGAAAGCCGAATTCTTCCACCACTTTACCCAGAATCAGGTACATGCCATCGCCCCTGAACGGATAATATTTCAGGGATGGCGGGAAATGCACGGTATCAAAAAACTCGCCCTGCACATCAATGAAAGTTCCGAAGTGCATGATTTCTTTTCGGACCGTCCGAACGTATTTGATCGTCACCAAACGCCCCAGCATCCGCACTTTCCGGCCCAGATGGCTCATCATTTCCTTTGCCATAATTTCGCCCCGGAAAGGATTTTGAAGCAATTCGAAAGTCGTCATCGAAATGGGAAAGCCCAGCAGTTCAATTTCGTCCCAGGCATCGCCAAGCAGAGAATGTTCGAGTTTTGGAAGGGAAAATTCACGTGGTTTGGCTTCAAACATCGCACGGGTTCGGGCCACCGGAGCGGTATTATTCAACAAAGTATGCGCTTCCCATAACAATTGCGCTTTAGGTATTCCGGTAAAGCGAAATACGCCCAAACGGATTAAAATGACCAATTGTTCTTTGGTTACCGGTGTCCGCTGAATAAAATCGGCCAGCGAATGAAAGGGCCCGTTACAATTCCGCTCATTCACAATTTCAGCAATCACGGCACTTTCCAAATTTTGCACATGTATAAAACCCATGTAGATGTTCTTTCCGATGATCCGGGTTTCGTTCCGGCTCGTGTTCACACAAGGCAGTTCGATGTGTGCACCACAGCGTTGCGCTTCGTTGAAATAAACCCAGCTCCGGTAAAAACCTCCGAAATTATTGATTACGGCCACCATAAATTCGAGCGGAAAATGCGCTTTCAGGAACAGGCTCTGGAAACTCTCCACGGCATAGGAGGCCGAATGTGCTTTCGAAAACGAATATCCGGCAAAGGACTCAATCTGCCGCCACACTTCGCGGGCAATTTCATCGGTATAACCTTTCTCCTTGCAATTGCTGAAATACTTGTCTTCGATGCGCTGAAACTCGATCCTGGAGCGAAACTTTCCGCTCATGGCGCGGCGCAGCACATCGGCCTCGGCCAGATCGAGCCCGGCAAAATGGTGAGCAACCTTGATCACATCTTCCTGGTAAACCATCACGCCGTAGGTTTCCTCAAGCTGTTCCTTCATTACCGGATGCAGGTATTGAATGGTTTCAGGATGGTGAAACCGCTGAATGAACTGCTTCATCATTCCGGATTTGGCTACTCCGGGGCGGATAATCGAACTGGCAGCCACCAGCGTAAGGTAATTGTCGCAATGTAGTTTTTTAAGCAGACCGCGCATCGCAGGACTTTCGATGTAAAAACAGCCGATTGTTTCGCCCGTCCGAAGCTGAAATTTAACCTGTTGGTCCTGAAAAAACCGCTCCACCTGATGCACGTCCACATCTTCGCCCCGGTTTTCGCGGATAATGTCAACCGCTTCCCTGATGTGCCCGATGCCGCGCTGACTGAGGATATCCAGCTTTTCGAAGCACAAATCCTCGGCCATGTACATATCCCATTGGGTAGTTGGAAAACCCTTGGGAGGCATATCCAGCGCCGTGTAGCAGGTAATTGGTTCCTCCGAAATCAGGATTCCTCCGGCATGAATGCTCCGGAGATTTGGAAAATCAACCACCTGTTTGGCCATGGTATTGATAAGCATGGTGATCTGGTTTTTGTTGCGGTCGTCTTCCGGATTGAGCACCATCAAGTCAATTTCTTCTTTCGGAAGTCCGAAGACTTTGCCTAGTTCACGGTAAATGGAGCGGTCTCTAAATGTGGAGGTAGCGCCGAGCAAAGCCGTATGGTGGCGACCATATCGCTTGAAAATATAATCCTGAACCTGATCGCGGTCGCGCCACGAATAATCTATGTCGAAATCGGGTGGGGAAGTGCGTTTCGGATTCAGAAAACGTTCAAAGTAAAGGTTTAGCTTAATCGGGTCAACATCGGTGATTTTCAGGCAATAAGCCACAATGCTGTTCGCGCCGCTTCCGCGCCCGACATGATAAAATCCACGCGACATACTGTAACGGATAATGTCCCAGGTGATCAAAAAATACGACGAAAATCCGAGGTTGTCAATGATTTCGAGTTCATGGGCAATTCGCTTTTTAGCTTCCGGATTGTTCTTTCCGTAGCGGTAAAGCATGCCGTCGAGAGCCAGTTTCCGGAGCAGAAGCTTGTCGTCGTATGCCGACTGCCCAAAAACCTTTTTATTCTTGATCGTGGTAAAATCGAAACTGATGTTGCAAGCCTCTAAAAGTTTTTCAGTATTACGGACTATTTCAGGAAAGTTAGCAAATTGCTGTTTCAAACTCCTGAAATCCATTATTTCCAGCGGATTGGCGAACTGGTTTTCCTGCAATTTACTGATCAGCACATTGTGATCAATGGCCCGCAGGCTTTTGTGCAGAAACCATCCGGCACGGTCTTTAAAGGTAACCGGCTGCCAAATCACCAGTTTCTCCTGATATTTTCGGTATTCCGAAGTCAGCAGTTTGTTGAGATCTTCGGCGCGAATGCCGGTAAACTCGTTTTCGCGCAAATCTTTGGCAGACTTTTTCCCGAAGGGATAAACCACAAACACCTCCTGAAATTCAGGAGCATCCGCCGGATATGTTTTTTTTTCCAGGTTGTGTTCGGTTTGCCAGTCGTTCAGCTCTTTCAATCCTTCGCGATTTTTGGCCAGACCAATGTAAAGCAGTTCATCATCCTTTCTGAATTCGCATCCTGCAATGGGTTTGATGCCTTTTTGCTGTGCCTTTTTAACCAATTCAGGAATGCCCATCGTGGTATTGATATCGGTGAGTGCAACACTCCCAATCCCGTTCTGAATAGCCAGATCGAGCAGTTCGTCGATGCTCAGTGTGCCGTAGCGAAGGCTGTAATATGAATGGGAGTTGAGGTACATGAGCGCGTTGCGGGTTTTGTGTTTCATTTTCAGGACTAAAGTCCTGTTATTCTGTTGTTTCATGTCCGTCACATAAATGTGACGGCAAAGGATACTGCTCCGATGATTATTGTAGGATATCCTTTGCCGTTGGCTTCAGCCAACGGACATGAAGTTTTTTATTATATTGGGGCTTTAGCCCTTTTATCCTTTTCGCTTTTCTCCACTCCCGAAGCGCGGTGTATGGCTCCGGAGCCATACCGAAGCCGGATTTTATCCATCGAAAGGTAGAGCTTGATCATCTTTTCGTTGTTATCGAATAAATCGAGTTGCTGAACGCCGCCGATCAATCCGCCCAGTTTGACACCGACAAGCCGGATCAGCATGCGCCGTTCGTACAGCCGCCTGAACAATTCGAGTGTGGTTGACATGAGCGTGTGGTCGAATGAAGTGTAGGCAATCTTTTTTTGCAGGGTGTGCGTGTCGTAATTGGCATATCGGATTTTTACTGTGATTACCGAGGCCAGTTTCTGTTTTTTCCGCATTTTGAAGGCTATTTTTTCGACCATGTGAATCAGCAAACGTTCAAGCATTTGAACATCAATGGTGTCGGTCTCAAAAGTTCGTTCCGAACTGATTGATTTTTCTTCCGAATAGGGGATGACCGGAGTGAGGTCAATACCATTCGCCTTTCGCCAGATGTCAATTCCTGATTTTCCGAGTACATTTCGCATCATTTCCGGAGGAATTTCACTCAGTGTATGAATGGTGACCACACCCATCGAACGCAACAAATGGTAGGTTTTATCGCCCACACCCGGTATCTTTTTAATCGAAAGCGGATTCAGAAAAGGCTGCACCAGATCGCGCGGAACTTCTTTTTCTCCGTTGGGTTTGGCCTCGCCGGTGGCAATTTTCGACACGGTTTTATTCACCGATAGCCCGAACGAAATGGGCAGTCCGGTTTCGCTGATGATGCTGCTACGTAACTCGTGTGTCCATTTGTATGAGCCGATGAAACGGTCCATCCCTGAAATGTCGATGTAATGTTCGTCAATCGAGGCCTTTTCATAGACCGGGGCGCGGTCGGCAATGACATCAGTCACCAGCCGCGAATATTTGCTATACAAATCCATGTCGCCCCGAATGACGGTCGCGTCGCGGCAGAGGTTGAGCGCCATCCGCATGGGCATGGCCGAATGAACGCCATATTTCCGTGCCTCATAGCTGCAACTGGCCACTACGCCACGGTCGGAAAGTCCGCCAATAATAACGGGTTTGCCGATTAATCCGGAATTCATCAGCCGCTCAACCGACACAAAAAACGTGTCGAGATCCAAATGTACGATGGTGTTGTTTTGAAAGTTCATTGTAATAGTGTATATTTGATTGTTTTTTAATCAAATTGTACGATTGTAATTTAATCAATTACTTTTAAATTTCCAAATATGTATTTCGATTCGAACATTAAATTTTTGCGTAACCGGAAGAAACTGACACAAGATCAGCTTGCCACAGCGCTGGAAATCAACCGCTCGACCCTGAATAATTATGAAAACGGAATTTCAGGACCAAGCATTCAGTCATTGGTTTTGTTATCCGATTATTTTCATGTGGCGATCGACACTTTACTTCGGGTTGATTTGGCAAAGCTTCGCGAAAGTCAACTCTACGAACTGGAACACGGGCAGGATGTTTTCCTGAAAGGCAGCAATCTGCGTGTAATGGCCACCACGGTTGACCGGCTGAACCGCGATAACATCGAACTGGTTTCCGAAAAAGCCAAGGCTGGCTACACCAATGGATTTTCCGATCCGGAGTATATTTCAGAACTACCCGTTTTTCAGCTTCCCTTTTTGTCGTCGGAACGAAAATACCGGACTTTTCAGATCAGCGGCGGCTCGATGTTACCCATACCTGATGGCGCCTGGATTACCGGAGAATTTGTAACCGATTGGAACGAAATTAAAACCGGCGATTTGTATGTGGTGCTGACCCTGAACGAAGGTCTGGTTTTTAAGCAACTGAAAAATGAATTGGCCGAACGAGGATGTTTTCAGTTGATTTCACTCAATACAGCTTACCAACCATACGAATTGGCTGCAACCGAAATTCGCGAGGTTTGGAAATTCGTGCATTACATCAGCAGAGAAATAGCTGAATCACAGTTGACTGACAATCAGGTTGCTTTGCAATTAAAAATATTGACAGAAGAAATCAGTGCATTGAAACGAAGGTTTGAAAATCAGTAGGAAGATAAAAGGGTAGGAGTTATAAAAATTCGTATTTGTACCTCTTATATTTTCTGCGATGAGATTAGAACACTACTACCATTGATCGAACCCTTGATTAGTTCAATCCATTTTTCTTTCAACAATTAGGTTCTTTTATTAACGGAGTATTTTTTTAATTTTCTTTTCAACTACTTTTAGTGCTTCTCTTAATTCTGACAATAAAATTTAACTATGAGCGGATTTTTTGGAAGTATTTCTCAAGATGATTGTGTCGCCGATGTTTTTTATGGAACCGATTATCACTCCCATTTGGGAACTAAAAGAGCTGGTCTGGCTTTTTATTCTAAAACGAAAGGATTTCAGAGGGCTATTCATAGTCTGGAAGATGGCTACTTCAGAAATAAATTTGAAAACGACATTGCCGGTTTTAAGGGCAATATGGGAATTGGAGTCATCAGCGACACTGAAGCACAACCTATTCTTGTCACATCGCATCTTGGCCGGTTTTCAGTGGCAACAGTGAGTAAAATTGCCAATATTAGTGAACTCGAAGAACGGTTCATGAAAATGCACCGCACTTTTGCCGAAACCAGCCAGGGATCGGTAAATCCGACCGAACTGGTTGCCATGCTGATTGCCGAAGGGAAAGACTTCGTTTCAGGTATCGAAAATGTTTATAATCTGGTAAAAGGTTCGTGTTCAATACTTATCCTGACTGAAAATGGAATTATTGCAGCGCGCGACCGGTTGGGCAGAACTCCGATTGTCATTGGTAAAAAGGATAAGGCGTACGCAGTAAGTTTCGAAACCTGTGCTTTCCCAAATCTCAATTACGAAATAGAAAAATATTTAGGACCTGGTGAGGTTATTTCACTTACTTCCAGTGGTTATGGGCAACTTCGAAAACCGAATGAAAAGATGCAGATTTGCTCATTTCTTTGGGTATATTATGGTTATCCACCCTCGTTTTACGAAGGAATTAATGTGGATGAATGCCGTTATAAATGTGGCGCTGCATTGGCAAAAAATGATACGAACGAAGCCGATTTTGTTGCAGGCATCCCCGATTCGGGAATTGGTCATGCAATTGGCTACAGCAATGAGAAAAAAATCCCTCTAAAACGGCCGTATGCAAAATACACACCTACCTGGCCACGTAGTTTTATGCCGCAAAATCAGGCTATGCGCGATTTGGTTGCCAAAATGAAACTAATTCCAAACAAAGCTATTATTAAGGATAAACGGGGTATCTTTCTTGATGATTCCATTGTTCGCGGAACTCAGCTTAAAGACAATGTTCGCGATTTGCATGAAGCCGGTATTCGGGAAGTACATATGCGCATTGCCTGTCCGCCACTCACTTACCCATGCGAATTTCTGAATTTCAGCCGATCACGTTCGAATCTTGATCTGGCAACTCATAAAGCGGTGGAGCAACTGGAAGGAAAGGAAAACATGGATTTGAGCGAATATTCTGACAGTAATAATCCGAAATACCACGAAATGGTTGAACAGATTCGTAAAAATCTGAACCTGACCAGCCTCAAATTTCAAAAACTGGACGATTTGGTTAAAGCTATTGGATTACCCAAAGACAAGCTCTGTACCCATTGCTGGGATGGCTCAAGTTATTTCTGATAGTTTACAGAAATTTTGAATATTCAAATTCGACTGATATGCCCATTATTGACCTCGAAAAATGCAACCGATGTTTAAAATGTGTCAAGGATTGCCCGGCCTCGGCCATTACTATCGAAACCGGTGAAATTGCAAATACATGCATTCATTGCGGGCATTGCGTGGCTATTTGTCCGGAAATGGCTGTAAGGCCTGATTTCGGTAATATTTTTCTGCTTCAGCCACATGCTGTAACTCCGAAAGATTTCAGAAATTTAGCTTCCGGAATCCGGTCCTGCCGGAGTTATCTCCAGAAAGATGTTCCTGATGCCGTTATGATGCAACTGATTGATAATATGAAACATTATCCATCGGCCAGTAATGCCCGTCCTTTGCAAATCTCCATAGTTCGTTCAAAGGAAAAGGTTAAGCTTCTGAATGACCTGACTGCTGAAACATTGATCAGGAAGTTTAGTTTGCTCTGTTCTCCGTGGATTAGTCCTTTTATCCGGATTTTTGTTCCATCCGTGAATATTAATACGATTAAACGATATAAAGCTTTATTCATTGAGAGAAAGAAAGTAAATGATTCGCAGATCTGTCACCATGCTCCGGCTGTTTTGCTTTTTCATGGCAAAGTATCAAAAACAGGAATGGCTGAAGCCGATGCCAACATCTGGGCAACTTATACGTCAATCTATGCCAATACACTGGGATTGGGGACTTGTTTCAACGGGTATATCGTGAAAGCAATGGGAAATAATAGTAAGCTGAATCAGCAGTTTAAGGTACCTGCAAATCATCGTATTTATGCCTCATTATTGGTTGGTTATCCAAAAGTGAAATACAGAAACGAAGCATCGCGGCAGAGTCCGATTGTAGTTTTGTTGTAGATTGACGAATGACAAATAATAGCGATTACAGCTAAATTATTTACAGTTTTTTTACCTCAAGCCTTGAATAATAACGGCTTCTGGCTTCCTTGGGATCTGCTCCCACCGGAATATAGAGTCTGGTCTTCACATCAATAATAACTTCCTGTAACTTGGTCAAATCCGGTGTTTTATAATCATGCGGTTTTTTTTCGAACATTTTGTTTCTCCTTTATTGAATGTAAATATTAAATTTTAGTAACGTATAAACTCCTTAAATGTTATAATATTGGCAAGTTAATCTTTTAATTTTTAGTATCAGTGCTTTAATGTCAGTTCAGGCAATTATTTAACTTAAAATTCAAAAATCATCAAACGGAATATCATCGTCAGGATCGTGATCGAACGGGCCAACACCGGGAGGATTGAAAAGCCCCCAACGATCAATGAAATAATCCATCTGGTCGAATTTCGAAACCCAATCAATGAACAGTAAGCGATATTCCTCAATCAAATCGCGCACGATCTGAAAATATTCCACATGCTCAAAACCAAACATTTCGAGGGAGTGGTTTTGAATCATCAGTTCACGGGCTGCTTTTCGGATGATGGCGGCACACTCCATTTTGATATCGTAAAGTCCTCCACCTTCGGCTCCTGCCACTTTCACAGTTAGGAGCATGGCATCTTCAAGCATAATACCCTTCACATGGCTCAAATATTCATCATTGTCATCAATTAGCTGACAAATGTGATCAACCACTTCGAAGATTTCTTTTCCCTTTTTATAAATCGGAAGATCTTCAGCTTTTATATCATCTTCGTGTTCAAACATTATTTGCCGATGCAGAAAGTAATATGTATTGATAATCTGATATTTACAATTTAATGGTACAAATAAGGTACAATGGCCCAATAAATTACATGAATTTCAATTTACTTTCTGTATATTTTCCAAACCGAATTTGTCTCGTAAAAGAACCAAAATTACAAATGAGGTTTAAAGGTGTAAAATTCTCAAGGTGTCAAAATTTAGCTTCAAAAGTATTACATACGTTAAACTATTCTTATATTACGTTTGTATTGTATTGATAATTAGAATGATACTAACACAATAACATTAAAAACCTGTTGAAATTAACATTAGTAACAATGTGTTACAATGTTATAAAAATAGATGATTGTTTTTGTAAATAACTATCTGAATATCAGTGTATTATTTCGTGATAAAAATGTTATTTGCGAGTTTTTAAAGTGAGAAATTTAGATAAAAAATTGAGTGAAAATGGGTCATATTTAGTGAAAATTGACAACTGAAAAATATTGAATCACAAATTCGCACATGCTTAAAACTGCCTTTTTCCCAAGACTGTCAATGACAAATTATTCATCATTGTCATTGAATGCTTCAGATTATTATATCATCTTCTATGAATAAATATTCATTATATTTGCATAAATATTCATTAATTATAATGTCATGGACGAACACCTATCATTTGAAATTTTAAAAATTGGCGTGGGTATTTACAACAACGCTGTTTCTGGCTGCATTATCAAACACGATCTTCTCACATTAGAAGAAACCGTAAAATGTCCTCAGAGGAAATGGACAGGGTGATTCAGGAGCATTACGAGGTTCACGGACAAGTAAATCCGAACAAGAAAATTCTGTAATTAAAACACCCGTAATTCCGTGTATTTGCACGCTCAACAATTTTGGTGAACGTCACAAAATCCATTGCTTTCAGTATTTCGTTCGCCAAGACTTTTTAATGTATTTCGGGTATTTCAATAGAATGCGGTCAATGTCGGATGGGTAGATATCTGTCAGGTTCATTTCGGACATTACCTTCTGAAGCGTGGAAACGATATTCCAAGCTGCTGGCAAGCTTCGACCTTTGAAAGTGGTGAAATTTTTCTACCTTCATTCTCTGCGATCTCTGCACGAACAATAGCCTTTAGTTCTTCCCTGAACTGTTCGAGTGTTATTCCCTGTAAAATGATTATTGGTTCATCCATGATTATTGAATTTGAATTTCAAGTAAACACGAATTTTAGGAAACAAGGTTACAATGGGGTTAGTACTACTGAGATCATAGATTCAATGGGTAGAACACAGAAATTTTGCAATCTTTTAGTATTGTGACCTCCATAGTTTTTTAATATCGGCCCCAGTATAGAATTTGCGACCATTAGCCTTTCGAATGCTGCACCTGATTAATCCTTCATTGGAGTATCTATTAAGAGTATTTCTACTAATATTCAGAATTTTACTTGCTTCCCTAGTTGTAAATCGGCCAGTATCAGAAATTTGTGGTTCATCTGAAATAAATCCAGTAACTTTTTTACTTGATTTTTCAGGTTGAATACTTCCTTGCATTTTTGCCAACTCCTCTCTGATTGATTCCTTAATGAAAGGCTTTAGCTTAACCAGTAAGGCTTCTGCAAGTTCTTCACAACTGAAACCTTCGGCAATTATATTGGGATTGTCCATGTACATTCATTCTTTAGGTTTTACAAAGCCTATCGGATTCCGGGACTGGATGGGTGATTGATCAATGCTCTTTTGTTTACTGGCAAGTTCTGAGAGTGCCATGTAAATATCATCGAAAACAACCTGATTATCTTCGCTCAAATCGTTCATGGCTTTAAGATTTTCTTCGCTCTGTTCCTCCAATGCTTTGACGTGCAGCCAGAGTTCCTTTATTTCAGCAGAAACAGCCGATTGAGTAAGCAGATAATTTCTGACCGCGACAAAAGCCCTCATAATGTTGATATTTATCTCAATGGCTTTTTCGCTTCGTAATACACTCGATAGCATGGCAACACCTTGTTCAGTAAATGCAAACGGCGCATAACCTGTTGATAGTGATGTGGAGATCACAGATTGTGATCTTAAAAAGGTAACTTCATTTTTGGTTAGTTCAAACATGAAATCTTCGGGAAACCGGTTCATATTACGTCTTACTGCCTGTTTTACTGCCCGTGTTTCTACCTGATACATTTCTGCAAGGTCGAAGTCCAACATTACACGCTGTCCCCGAATCTCGTATATCTTCTTTTGGATGACTGATAGTTCCATAAAACTATTCTTTTGATACTTTCAATTTTGTACCACAATTCGGGCAAGTAAATTCATTAGTCTTGGCCGGTTCGAATAACTCGGCAATAGGAACGTCCAAAGCATTGGCAATTTTCTGAAGCGTATCAGTGGTTGTATTACTTCCATTAATGATTCTGCTCAATGCCGGTGCCTGAACATCCATTCTTTTTGCAACATCGGCAATTGTTAACCTTTTTTCTTTTGCAATTTCTTTTACTCTTAACACTTGTGTTATTTTTTTAGTTTTATCAAAAGTACAAAATATTTGTATGTAGGTGCAAGTATTTCATGTAAAATAACTCATTGGGTTATTTTTTAATGAAATAAATTTGGATTGTATTAAATTATGACTTTGATACTTTGCCTTTGACCTCTTCCAGAAGCTTTTCAAGATCCTGCACGGACTGGATACGGTAAATTGTACCGTTAAAATCTATGAACCCGGATAGTTCTGATTGGCCCGGGTGTGAATAGTTGAACAATTCACCTATCTCAACTTTAAGAGCTTCAGCAATTATCTGCAAAGTTTCAACTTTAGGATTATTGTTTTCGTTCAGGATATTGCTGATTGAATTTCTGGATAAACTATGTCCGTTCGCCTCTATCCGGTCTTTCAATATTTCAATGTTGACCTTTCGGTCTGCCATTAACTGTTTCAAATTATCAATCCAATTCATAACAAGTATATTTTTCATCAAATGTAAGAAACTTGAATGTAATAACAAGTATATTTTTCAAATAAATCATTTTATAACAAATATATTTTCTGTTTCATTTGTTTATAACAAATATACTTTGTATCATTACGGAATATTACAAAACAAAGTTGTTATGAAAGCAAAATTAAATTTCAGGTCTGTGGTTTTCAAAAGGGCTTACATTTTAGTAAAGCAAACCGGATGCAACTTCTCGTCAGCATTAACTCAGGCATGGAAACGCTACCGGGATTTCAAGGCCAGAACTATTGAGCAACTAACCAAACAGATTAACGGTTTTGACTACTATTACCAAATGTGTGACGATGGCAGGGTTTATCGTTACTGGTCGGCAATTCAGAAAGAAATCAGGGAACAAATTCAAACTCTTCCGGGCAGCTTCATTTCTGCCATTGCACAGCATTTTAATTCAAATCAAATAAAGTCATTCATTTAATCACTTAAAAATCACAGTTATGGAAAGTAAAAAATCAACCCCTAAGAAAAACACGGTAACCGTTACAATTCCGTGTTCAAATTCTCATTCAATCCCGGTCTTTGAAGATTTCATGGCTGAAGCTCAAAGACGCTTTCAGGTCGAATGTGATGCAAAAAACAAGGCTTATAGCTTTATCCTATCAACTGGACGGCTTCGGGAATTCGAAGAGTTTTGCAAATTAACTCAAGGACTGAATCATCATGGCAATTGCATTGATCATTTGGCTCTAATTATCCCTAATCAGCAATAGTTTAAAACCCATCATCATGGAAAAGTACAAACAATTACTTGCTGGTCAAATTGAATCAATCCTATCGGCTTACAATCCCTACCTTGACAAATTAAATGAAGGTGAAAAAAAGGATTTGGAGGACATAACCAAGTGTCTTCAAATACTTAAGTCAGACAGTGATTATACAGCTTCTTGATATTCTTTACGAATACTTTCATTACTGACCTTTGGGATAATCTCACAGGTCTGATTATATCAAACTCAAATAATATTTATTCATTTAAAACCAATCAAAATGGAAAACACAACTTTTTTAAACCCAAGAATTGAAGGCAACAAACTTATCGTTGACGTTAAAACTGAATTTTCAGACGGACCTTTAATCAAACACATGACCCTACAACTTTCTCCTTTGTATGAAATGATAGTTGAAGCAGAAACAAGCAGGTTCGCCAACGCGGCTAGCGGACTAATTTTTGCTTATACCAGACTTGCCTCTTTCGCCCTTAACAGTGATAGTGAATTTATAAAGAAAGAATTACTTGGAGCCGACGATGGCGATCTTTACTATTTGAATATGTTATCTCAATTGCTTAGGCGCATGGATGTACTGTAATCTATTCGAACTATTCTGCTGAAAAGGCCTGTTGGGTAATTCCGGCAGACTTTTTTTATTTTCATTGACAAGGTGAGCTCAAAATTGAGCTCACCGTTTTCTCGCTCCACAATTTTATCGAACGAAACTGCTCGATGTGTGTTTCCCTCACTTCTTGGATTTAAAATGAAAATCGGGTCCGATGCTTCACAGTGTTACAAATAATGAGCACCGGCACCAGGTCTTATCTAATGAATGCAATATTTACTACTTCCCAAAATATTTGTACTTGCTTACAAACCCTCTGCGTAATCCTAAGATTTGAAGATCGATTACTTTATTTTCATCTTCGTCCGTTGTCGTCTTTTTCAAGTCCAAAAGCGATTTTATTTCATCATTTGTCATCTCGAAATCAATCAAAAAATCCCTTTGATTTTCTGATATTTCAGGGATTCTATTTGGATCATTGGCTTGATTTCGTCTATCATCTTCAAACTTCAATTCCTCTGCCTTGTTTGCAACCTCCCTGTATTCGTCATACATGAACCCGGTGTACTTCTTGTGGTAATATGTTTGAAGGATCGGAATACTTGTTGGGTCAAATCCTTCAATTTTATGTTCCCTGTCCTTTATCTGTTTGTCGAGATCATCAACGGTTTTCAGAATCATGTAATTGGCAGCATCTAAAACGGTCTGGCCTGGGCCACCGGTGTATGACTTCAGAATATATTCTATTTTAGCAGGATTCCAGTCGTATTTTTCAAGGATACGTTTGCCTATTATCGTTTTTGTCCCAAGTTCCGGATCACCACCGCCCTGTTTGTACAACCAATTAGTGAATGAAACGATCATCGCATTGGTATTATTGAAGTGCATCTGGCTGTCAGCAAATTTCCCCTGTTGACTTTTAAGAAATGGTTCCCGGAATATTGGTCTCTTTCTGTAGTCCTCGTTAGTCGAAATATCCATCAATGGCTTAATTGCGCTGAATAAAGAACCTGCAACCTTTGGGGCAGATAGTTTACCTTGCTTATTGAATATTCCACTAATTTCAACAGGAGATAATGCCTGAGTGAAAACTTCTGCCATATCGAAAGACATTTGTTCCGTGGATATCCTGCCGGTGTGATGTTCATACATTGCAACACCAAGCGCATTCCAAACTCGGTATCCCTGAGCTAATGGGATACTCACATAGTTATCCTTCCATCCAATGACAGTATTGTTGTACATGGTGTACTTGTTGATTTCGGCATAATCCTTATCATCATCGTCACCATTTAATAAATCCCATAGATACCTAGATAATAAGCCCTGGATTACAAGAGAAACAGCATTTATAGCAAAGTACCGGAAAGTATGGTTCTTTGCTAAATCGTATTGTTTTGCGGCTCCTTGAATGGAAGCATTGAAGAACATGATGAACGATCCGATTGTGGCAGAATATTCACCCCTTGTATCGAAGTTTGTAGTTATTTCCTTTGCTTCGTTGATTGACATGATAATAGATTCACCTCTTTCTCTTGCCATGGCATAAGCTGTAAACCTGGCAATACTTTCACCGTATCCGGCCAATCCTTCCATTAACCTTAAAGCATTTAAAGGATTTGCAAGTCTGGCAAGACTGCTTGATCCACTTCTTTTGATGTGTCTAATATATCTTTCAACCTTTGATTTTACTTCATCAAGTGGCATCAAATAAGCTTGTCCGGTTGGTCCACCATTCAGGTTATACTCATCGTATAATTTTTTCCACTTCTTTTCTTTCTCTGTCTTTGGCTCAACACCCATAAAATCAAGTAATTTATCACCTGTTTTGCTTGAATTGCGCCAAGCATCATTCAGCATGTTTGAAGCGAGAAAACGGGCTGCAACCGTGTATTTAGCCTGAAATTTCAGACTGTCTTTGAATCCCCTTTGAATAAACATTGTTTTTGCGCCAGTCTTGAAGTCACGATATGTATTTGAGGTTATAAATGATGGCCTCCATGATGTGACACTCCTTGACATGAAGCGCGTAATGCTTGCAATCGGAAGGTACTTAAAGTTGATTGACTGAGAATAATTGTCACCGTTTATTGCGTTTGAAATAGCAGGGTCTTTAAAAATCATCTTAAATCGATTTCCATCCACATAAACATCAACCTCATGTTGTTTTCGCAAGTATGTTGGTTTTTCGCTCATTGGGTTCGATATTCTTGACGAAGAAAATGTATATCCGCTTCCTTCCAAAACACTCTTAAAACCAAGCTCGGTTTTCTTCGTATTACCTTCCTCGTCGGTGTTCATCAGGAATACTTTATGGTCAGGCTTATCGTTACCCTTTTGATCCTTAAAAGTGCCTGAAGTTTCATAAACCACTTCCGTTACCATGCCCAACTTATCGGTCATGTAATTCATCTGGGACATCTCGAACAAGTCTTTCCTGTTACTGTTCAGCTTGATCAAATTGTAAGCTGACCTCTTGGCCCTATTCTTTTCTCCCCACATTATCGCGGATGTTGCCATTTGATAAATGTATGCAATAGGATCATCTGCCATACTTTCACGGCCTTCTGTTTTTTCATCCCCGGAAAACTCGCTTCGTTTTTCTGATTTTTCGTAGTCAAGCTGTATTTCTTCAGCTATTGGCTCAAATCCTCTCAATGGAACGTAGTATTTCCAATTTCTTGCTACTACTGCATTAAGAGAATCCTGAGTGTACTTGCCGTATTCCACCCAATAACGGGCAATTTTTCCGGTGCATTCGCGTGTATTTGTCCAAAGTTCATCAATCAACTCCCGTGGAATTTCGCTTTCGAATTTTTCATAGATTGCTATTGCCTGGTCGTCAGTCATTCCGGAGAAGTTATTTCCCTTTTTACCCAGAGAACGGAACCACCTATTACGTTCTGGGGCATGTCTGGCGATCATGTATTCTTGGACTTTTTTATAGGCTTCTTCGTTTTTTAAATCTTTCTTTTCCAGTATGGCCATGACATTCTCTACCGATCTAAGCATTGGATTGAATAGCTTCTTTTCAAAATGAGTTTTCTGTCCCATCTGTCTGGAACTTTTCTGATTCACAGCAAGGAAGACGTTCGCGTAATCCGGAACTTTTAAATCAAATTTTTCAAGTAGTATTTTGATGGCAGTATTGCCATTAATGAAGCGAGAAACAAAGCGGTCTGTTTTAGTTCTTACTTTCTGGGGCATTCTTTTTTGTTTGACACGGACAGATGCTGCTTTAAGAAGAGAAGATAACGGCTCTTGACCTTTCTTGAAGTTAACACGAGAATCCGTGCTATCTAATTCTTGATTCGATTCAGGAGTGTTTATTCTTGAATCTTCTTCGTTGGCTGAATTGGTTCCGTTCCTATCCAAAACCCGTCCTGATCTGTCTTTAGCCTGTATCCGTCCATCGGTCTGATCCTGATATTCTCTTCCATCATTAGGATTTCCTTCGCTTCCATCAATGTTACGTTGTTCTCCTTTGCGTAGGCTTCCGATTCCTCTCTGACTACTACTGGAATGCTCATTTTTTTGAAAATTAGATTGAACAGAAACACGAATAATTTCAATAAGTTGCCCTTCAGTTAAAAGACTCCCGTTAAAGTTATACAATTTTGAAAGTAGAGCTCGAAGATATTTAATCGTTTCATTCCAAATAGATTTTACTTCTGGGTTTAAATCTTCTCTGGAAACGATCTTCTCAGACAAATTCGCCAGCAATTCTTCGCCTCTTACCTGCTTTGTACTTCCGGCATACTCTCTGTTAACCCAATCGAATAGTTCCTTAATTTCCGGCTTAATTTCGGCAATTTTTCTGAAGCTGTCATAAACCTGAACCATAAGTAAATTTCGCTCATTTGTCGGCAAAATGTTTCTCAATCCGTTATGAACCCCATTTTCATGTATCCATATTGCAATAAGGTGGTCAATTGATTTTATCTTATCGGCCATGACGTAAACTTTGTCATTATACCAAACGCCATAAATACCAAGTGAAAATAAACTGTGATTTCTTATACCTGCCGGGAGTTCATCCACTGATTGAACAAGAATAACTGGTGCCGCACTTGGCGCAATAGATTGAAGTTCATCAATCTTGGATTGCATTTCTTCAACCGTAGGAGTTATCCTAAATCTGTTGAACGAAAATTCATTGCTTGTTTGATCATTTTGTAAACTATTTGTATTTTCAAAAAGCGCATCGAATGGATTATCAGTATAAAGAATTTTTTGATACGCTTCAACCTCTCCAATACCCATCTGTCCGTTCAGTGCTTTTGATACAATTTCACCGGGTATTAGTTCAGATAACTGTAGATCGGATTGGTCAAGTTCTGTCTTTCCTGTGATTAGCTGATAGGCTTTCTGTTTATCGGTTAATTGAGGAATTGAGGTGTCCACATTCTCGACCGGACTGTCCATGGTCTTTTGTACAGGTTGTTGTTTAGGAACAATCTTGATGCTCCTTACTTCAGTCTTAAAGGTAGGTTTCTTGTATTTGTTTTCAGCCGGTATTTCAACCTGAACACGTTCGGCCACAACTTCAAAGTCCGAGTTGTCCTTAAATTCTTTTTCAAGTGCTGGTAATGCTTTTTCAAGTGATACACGTTCGTTCGGGACCACTTCGTCAAACCCTTCATTTTCGATAATGTCAATAACAGTACTGCCAAATTTCTGAGGGGTGATTTGGCGCTCAACCGGCCCAGTCGAATTCTGGTCATTTTGTGTCAATCCATTATCCCCGCTCGGTGTCGTTGTAACAGATTCGTTATTTTGTGGCTGATTTTGTATTGAATTTATAATTTTTTCTTTTTCCCATCTTTGAACTTCTTCAATAGGAACCCATACAGCATTCTCGTTTTCATCAAGCCATGCCTCCTGTTTTCCATCATCTGATAATCCTTCACCGTTTGGTATCCTGATAAGTGTCTTACCATTAAACACCATTTTGTTTTCGTTTGATTGCTCCTGGTTAACGGCTTCGGTCTGGTCAAATGAAGCAAGCCCGGCCTGAACATATTCGTCTTTGGTCGTTTCCTGTTTCTCAACAACCATTTCAGGGCTGACCATCTTGGTTAGTTTACCATCTTCAAAAGGCTGTTTATCCAATCTTCTGACCATTACAGCCCCGGAAATATCCCCTTGTTCGCCTGAAACAATATAAACAGGCGTATTTTCTTCAGTTCCTAAAGTAGTTAGTTTGCCTACTACAATGGTTCCGGTTGTTTGGTGTGCCAGTTCGTTGGCTTCAGTAGTTATTTCGGATTCTTTAGATTGTCGCGGATTGAGTTTATTTACACCCATAACCGCTAATGCTCCACCTGAGCCAAACGCCCCACCGCCCATTCCGTAAACAAATGATTTTGCAGCGTCTTTTGTTGGTTCAAAAACAGTATTTGCGCCAGTAAAATAGTCAATTGTATTTGTGGCTAGGCTATTGGCATATTCTTCAATTCCTTCGGCTACCGGGCCAATAATAAGGCCGAAACGATCAAACATTTTAGTAGTCCATGCAGAAATTCCTTTTTGAAGAACTTCTTTTGCTACCTTTTCGCCAGATTTAGCCACCAATCGTCCAATATATTTTCCCATCGGAACAGAACCAAGTAATTCTGTGGCCGCTTCAGATGTTCCAGAAAGTGCCGAATTGGTAAGTTTCTGAAATTCGCCCATGTTTTTCTGAGCAATAAAATCAGCCTTTTGTTTTTCTGTAAATATTTGAGGTAATTCTGGATTGTCAAGCTGTTCGTATTTTCCGGCTGCTGAAGTTGCCCCAATTGCACCAAGCCCGGCTGCTCCTCCGCCCATTGCCATTATCATGTATGGTAAACTCTTTGCGCCCTGAAGGAATATGTCACCCGCAACGGCTCCATACTCACCTTTCTTCCATAGGTCCGTAAAATCTTCGCCATTATATCGGTCTGACTTCGCTTCAAGCTTCTTTGCTTCTTCTTTGGCTGATACTTTTAGTTCTTCAGCTGCGCTTGTGGCTGGATTAGTTTGAAGGAATGAATCAACAAATACTTTTCTTTCTTCATCACCAATTCCTAATTCCTTTGTTTTATAATTCAGGTATGAACGCATTGGAAGATTTTGTAACGCCCCAACGTTTCCGGCTATGTCAACTGAAGTTCCGGCAAATCCCTGCATTGCATCACCAAGCCAAGTACTCCAAAATCCTGAATCTTCTTTTGTTTTTGGTTGCTCGGTAGTTGTATTTTGTGCAACAACCTGATTTTTTTCTTCCGTATAATTTTCAGGGAATTTCTGCCTTAACTCTATTTGCATGAACGTTAAAGGCTGTTCTGTTTCCGGTTGTATTTGATCAAATGAAACCTGATCTCTGTATTCAGGGTATTTTTCAACCATCTTTTTTGCAAGAGTAAGATCATCTACATCTTTATAATCAGGGTATTTGGCTTTAACCCTACTTGAAAATTCCTGAAAATTTACCGGTTTTTGTGCAATATCCTGTTCTGTCATAGTTAAAATCCTCCCTTTGGAACGCCTTTTAAATTGTATGGATTCTCTTGAAAAAATGACGGTACTTTTTTTGAATAATCAACTTTCTGTGTCACATGATTTTCTTCTAATTGATTATTATGGAACAATCCAAGAGGATCGGGTTTTGTTGCGTTTGGTGCTGATTTTTGTTCGTTTTGTTTGAGAACTTCAGGAGATGGGGTTGTTGAATTTTCTTCCATCTCAATATCTGCCCGTACCAAATCATCGTCTTTTATGTCTGGACTAAGTGATGTAACGAATTGACCCGGAATAGGCTTGTTGTACTTATTGAGCTTAGGCGTATCGATGAACATATTTTTAAACCGGGTCTTCAATAGTTCGCTATTCTTTAATGCCCTTTCCCTTCTGAATGAATATTCGGCAGGTGAAATATTGTGAGTGGCGTTTTTTGTTTGAATTATCTTTGGACGATCTGCTTTGTTTTCCGATCCTGTTTTGTTTGCCCTGATCAATGCTGCTTTGCCAAGAGTTTTTTTGTATTCTTCGTCAATATCCTGTTGTTTTTGCTTAATCTTAAACTCAGCTTGCCATTTAGCCAAGTCTTGTGCATTCTTAACCTTTCTGAAGGCTTCGTTTGCTGCCTGCACCCGGTTCCGGTATTCACGTTCTGTTTCTTTGTCCAATCGTGCTATCCCAAACTGAATGTCACTTAACTTTCTTTGGTAATCCCGGTATTTGAAGGCTTTATTTTCCTGATCGTGTTTGTCGAGAACATTTTCATAAGACTGATAGAGTGCCGGTGAAATCTGGTCCGGTGCTTTTCTTCTCACATTTGCGCCAAGTCCAAGAGAAAGTGCATCGCCAAGAATACCAACGCCACGCCCAAACTGATTAATCCTGCCCATGCGCCTCAAACGGTCAATTTTATCCTGATCAATCTTTGGTGCTTCTTCCCGGGTAGACAAAAACCTTTTCATGATTTTTTCTTCCGGTGAAAGTTTTCGTTCTGATACCATTGCTGAATTAACCGGATTGATAGGTGCTTCTGATTCCTGTAACCTCTGGTCAGTAGGATCAACCTGATAGTTTGACTGAACTTGCTGAGCAGGTCTTGATGGGATAAACAGTTCTTTCCCGTCCTCCGGGCTGTCGAATCTTCTTTGAGGATAATCAATTAGGTAATCTTCTGTTTGGAATTCGGGTGTTGGCATATCTTAATTTTTATAGCTTATGTGTATGCAATATTAATAATATAAATCATTAATATTCTTGTATTACAGTAGATTATATCTATCATTTAAAGTGATACTTTAAGTATAATTTAATTATCAATAATGATTTATCTGGAATTAATAGTCTTGTCAACATCAACAAAAGAAGTAATCAATTCAAATCGATATTCAAGTCATAACCCGGAAATTCAGCAATTACTAGATTTAAAACCATAATGTCAGTGAATGGAAATCCATAAATATTATTAATAAATTTTCGAAGAAGTTGGAAATACTTATGGTTATCAAGGCAATTTTCATTAAGTATTAAATGACAGCCAAGGGTAATTAACAAAAATCTTAATAGCTTAAACCTTGCTTCTGGAAGGCATAAATCATTTTCATAAGCTGTTATTTTTAGCGATTCCTTGTACTTATCTGCGATCAAAAATTTAAATAGCATTTTTATTTCATCAAGATTGTAGAACTGATATAGACCAGAAATAGCACTTATATCGAAAAGTAAAGGCTTAAATATTTTTAATTCCATATCGTATAGGCAATGAATTTCAGCATCATTAACCTTAATTATTTTTTGATTGTCCATCTGGTTAAATAATTTAATGTTAAGAATTAGGATCTCTTTTTAGAATCTTCTGTTCAATTTCATTGAATTTTGCCACTGTTTTGAGAAATGTCCGTATAACAAGTCCGGGATGAAAAGTAAACAGATCATCCCCGGCCTCCACAATATTCGCGAACGCCTGCCACATTTCGTGTTCAGTTATCTTCCCAACATTCCTTTCCTGAATAGCCAATCCTAAGTGTATGATATAGCCAATATTGCATTTCAACATGGCCACTTCAAAGCCAGTGTGAGCATACCAGTGAGCAAAACTGTTAAGGACCCGTTTTTCAAAAGGGCAAATTGAAACTGCAATCTGGAAATTCTGATATTCTTTGATTGATTCATTGGCAGTTTCTTCAATGGAAGTCATAAATTGATATGGATTTGTATCAGCCTTGAAAAGAAGATTGATAAGATTTGAAGTATTTTGAGCTTCAGCTAAGGTTGTAGGTTTGGCACATTGGGCAGTTATTACAGCCTTGTCGAAATAATGTGAGGCCGATATTGCAAAGTATGTTTTGGTTCTCTGGAATTGTCTTTTGAGCTGATTCAATTCTTTTGTGTTGATTTCTATCGGGTTCATAATGAATGTTTTAATTTTGATTGTTTTTTAAAATGTATAGATTATCCTTCTCTGTTCAATCGTTTTCTGTTCCATATTCAAATAGTGTTCTTAAATAGATTTTATCTTCAATCTCAACCAGCTTATTTGAAGCCTGTGTAAAAGCTCGTAATATCCACATCGGCTTGAAACTAAAGAACCTATTTCCTGCTTTTGAAACGGAATCAATACACTCAAGCAGTTCTTTTTTAGAGATCATTTCCAAATAATGTTGTTGAATCGCAATTCCGCAATAAAGAATGTAATTCATATTACACTTGAGCATGGAAGCCTCCCAGCCAGTATTCACGTACCATTTGCAAAAACTTTCGAGTATCCGTTTGTCCGTTGACCAGTTTTGTAGTACCAATTTGTACACGTTGTATTCTTCAATGGACTTATTTGAAGTGTCCTCAATCGAGTTCATAAATTCAAAAGGCGTTGTTTCAGCTTGGAATAAAAAGTTAATAAAGTCTGACGTTTTTTGGGCTTCCGGCAGTGTTGTTTTTTTTGCACAATGGCTGCTGATAATTGCATGATCAAGACTGTGGGCGGCTATCAAGGCCTGAAAGGTTTTTATTTTTGCATGGTTTTTTCGGATTTGAACAAGTTCTTTTTGAAGTTGTTTAATTTCGTTCATATGAATTGTTTTTAAATGATTTGTATAAAATATTGATTGTGTTAGAATGGATCCTTACCTGTCGGTTCGATGCGATGGTCGGGGGAATAATGGTTGATATCGCTTATTGGATTATCACTGAATCCTGTCATTTCTTCATTGGCGAATATTTCAAAGTCGCCACAAGTTCCCCTCCGGTTCTTTGCGATGGAAATATAGAACCGGTTATCTGTATCGTTTCTCCATGGGAATATCACTATGTCAGCATCCTGCTCGATGGCTCCCGATTCCCGAAGGTGGTGCAACTGTGGTTTTTCTCCGGCTGCTGCCCGGTTGAGCTGCGAAAGGCAAATGATAGGTATGTTTTCAGCAAGTGCGATTTCCTTTAGAGTTCGGCTGATTTCGGAAATTTGCTGTTCTCTGATCGCTTTCTTGTCAATAGGCTTAACAAGCTGCAAATAGTCTAAAATAATTAAATCGCACCGTCCGGCCTTTCTGTTCCTGATCGTATTGGACTTTATGCGGGATGAGGTCAACCCAGCATAGTCATTCCAGATTATAGGCAACCGTTCAAAATTGATCAGTGAAGCGTTTATTGCGTTCCAATCCTTATCGTTTATGTAGCCGTCCCTCAGCCGGGTCCTGTTTATGGAAGATTCGCCACTAATCATTATTCTCATCAGGTCGGATGACTTCATTTCAAGGCCGTAAAAATTAACCCAGCTTCCGGCTCTGGCTGCCATCTTTGCAAAGTGAAGTGCAAGGCTTGTTTTTCCAATTCCGGGGCGTGCAGCGACAATAACTAGGTTTGTGCTGCGCCATCCTCCTGTGGCATTGTTCAGGGTTTTAAGTCCTGTTGTGATACCGGGTTGTTTTCCATTTTTAGCCTGAACACAATCTTTCTCAATCTCTTTGATGGTTTCCCGGATTACGTTGAAATGCGATTGGCCAGTGTTTGCTCCTAGAGTTGAATCCTCAATTGCTGATATTTTTTGTTTTACTGAGATTAATAGATCTTCAATGTCTGTTCCTTCTTCATAAGCCTCACTAATTGTTTCTGAGCCTATCCTGATCAATTCTCTTTGTGCATAAAGTTGCGCTATGATACGGGCGTGAGCTTCGATATGTGCGGCCGATGCAACTTTGCTTGTTAGCTGGGTAATGTAAAGCGGTCCTCCTATCGTTTCCAGTTGGTTTGTAGTAATCAACGCCCTGGTTACAGTAAGTAAATCAATCTGTCTATTTGCATCTGCCAGCGATTTTACGACATCAAATATTATCTGATGCTCATATTTGTAAAAGCTATTAGAGGTTAAAACTCCACTTACTTTATGTATTGCTTCAGCTTCTAACATTAAGGATCCTAAAACGGCCTCTTCCATATCTATGGCTTGGGGTGGAATTTTACCATATTGAGCATTAATTTCATCTATTTGGTTTTTCATCTTGTCCATTCTTTGGGTGTTTTGATTTCAATTTTTGTTTTTGGGTTGCCACCTGTATTGCTTCGGGCTATCCATCCGGTAACAGATTTCTTCCAATTTGCCATTTTGTTTTTACCCACCATCCAGTTTATTGATCCGTAATGAGCATCAAATTTTACAGCTTCTGTTTCTGGGTTCAGGGTTAAACCTTTTTCTTTGATACTTTCTGAAAAATATGATTGAATTTCTAAGAGAGAAGGAGGGGTAAAACGATCAGTTTTCACCTCTCTTTTATTATTCTCATTATTCTCATTATTTAATTGGTGTCGTTTGCGTTTCACTTCCGTTTCATTTGCGTTTCGGTCATTCTGGTAACTGTCATAATTACAGACCTTTATCCGTGTCGTTTTTTGTTCGGGTTTTAGTACAATCATTGAACACGCTTCTAGGAGCTTAAAGAACCTTCTGACCTTCGATTTATTCCAGTTAAAAATCTTTGCCCATGTATCCAAACTGTAAAGTTTTTCTCCTCTGTTACAGCATAAAACTGCATTTCCAATATTGACCGTTTCATCCTGATGGTTAACTTCCATGAGAATAGTTAACCATGCTTCAAATTTTGTGAAAGGGCGACCTTTAGGAAATATCCAATGTTTTCTGATTGCACGATAAACAGAGATCCAGCCTTCGTTAATATCATTCATTGGACTTGTTTTTAAAGCGATTACACTGATCCAGAGTTCCGGAATAAACCCGAAACCATATTGAAGTTCGGGAAGTGCTGAACCCAAGGGAAACAATTTTATATTCCTTGAACAAGGGATTAAATAAGACCTTATGGGTGGCAGAAGTTCTGAAAATACGGTTCAAATAGTTTCCTGATGGTTTTGTGGCTGTCAGCATGGATTACCCTCCTGAAACTTTAGATTGTAGAATTTTAAGAACTGCTCGAATGATGTGACAGTGACGGAGATTAGTCCGGCTTCTTCAGTGACTTGTGCGTGGCTTTGAAGATCCCTGCTGATCCTTATACGAACAGTAATTTCGCCAATGATCGTAGAAATATCAAACATTTCATTGATTCCGTTTTTAATCCAATGGGTTTCAATGATACTCCGCTGGTGTCCTATTACATTAGTGAATATTGTTTTAGTGGTAATCCTTCGGTTTATTTGTTCGGCCTTGTATCCAGACAATTTGAGAAAGTCAGTTATTGCTTTCATCAGCCCGGAAGTTGTATCGTCCCGGTATTCGTCTTTAGCAAGGAAGCGGATAGGAGTGTTTGGTAATCTGATTTTCTTTGCTTCAAATGCCAAGGATTCAAGATACTTGACAGCATCAGGCTTGACGTATCTCGGCTTTCTTCCCTTTGCTTTTAATTCGGCTGTCTGGTTCATAGTGAAAGGGATTTAGTTGGTGAGTCAAACAGACTTAACTGAGCATGTCTTTTAGGAGCTTTTTGGGGATCGGTACTTAAGTACCAAGCCTTGAATCCTGTTTTCTGGCAATCCCTCTTTTCAATTTCCCAAAGCATTTCCGCTTTTTCAAGATCGCGCTTGTAACGTGTTATGCATTTCTGGGGTACACCGGTAGCATCAGTCACCATTGAAGCTGTAGCAACATGTTCTTTCAGATAGTGAAATATGGTTTGCAGTTGATTTAAGTGTGTTGTATCTTTGTCAAGTTCTAATTGCAAAGATTTTCTGGAGGTAGTATGTAGGCACATATTACCTCCGTTTTTTATTTTCCAAAAATTGATCCGCCTCTACGGCTGTTTCCAAAAAGGTTTTGCGTCGCCCGGACTTCAACCAAAAATCAATTTCCGATTTTAAGAATGTAATTTTCTTTCCCCTTTTATGGAAAGGGATAGCTCTTTCATGCACATAACCGTAAAAAGTCGCCTTGCTTCTTTTTTCAGGATCGTACTCAACTAATTCATTAAGATCAAACCAACAGTCGGGTAGGGGTTGGTTGTTGTTACTCTTTTCAAGTAACAGCCGTTCCATATTTTCCAGCTTCTGATAAATCTGGTGAACGGATGCGGGTAAATTTTCGAATGTAACTGTCATTGCATCATTATTTAAGTGAATAATGATGCAATGATATTGGGTTGTTATGGTGCTATTCTTTTGAAGGCAAAGAGGACAAAAAGAAAGGCAAAGCAGGCAAAAAATACTACCATTTGTTTATTGTTTTGCCCGGTTTAAAGAAAGATGGAATAGATTTTTCACCCCAGTTATCGAAGCATTCTGTAAATAGTTTAATAAACCTTCTCTTATTCTGTATGTGGCCATAGTGAGCCACAGCAATATCAAAAAGTTCGTAAAATCGTTTTATCACAAATCCCTTTTCACCGTTAGAACAGTTTATTTTTTGTTTCGGTTGGGTTGTATCATTCAAAAATCCTTTTCTTAGAAATGAAATTAGCTGTTTGGTAGTCAAAAATTCATTTCCATTTTTGCTTTTTTTGGTGGTCATTACCGTAAAGTGTGATATTACTTTATCCATTGGAAGACCTTTCCAGAAAAGATTCTCAGAACTCCTTATTTTGTCCAGTTCTAATTTCAGTTCTTCACTTTTGGATTGCTCTTTTTCAGGTAGCGAAGGTTGTTCTGGCAGATCACTTGATTCCTGAGTCTGTGGCTGTTTGACATACTCTTTTTTGATAAATTCAAAATATGACTCCGTAAATTGACGTATCAATTCACAGTCATTATTAGTAAGATAAGGATAAATCTTCTTTGAGTACGCTACTCTTGCATTTTCTTCTTCGATATGCTGTCTGTAATATTCAGCTTTTAAATCTCGCTTAAATGCTCCCGGTAATTTTTCCTCCTTATTTATAAAGTCCGCCAGGCAAAGCTCATAAAACCCCTTGTACATTTCCGTTTCAGATTTTCCCCAGTTATGAATAAGATAGGCCGTAAATCCAAGAACCATCACCGGACAATTTTCTTCATTTCGCTCAGATGGATTTATAATATAAGCAGGTTCATCAGGTGTAAGTTCAATTAACTGATACCATACCTGCGTTGCGTTATATTTAAATTCTGCAACCTTTTTATTCATCCAACTACTTGATGTTGCTTCAGTCTTAACTTTCGGTATTAATGACTCCATACTTATTTAGTTTTAAAAGTCCAGTTTAATTCTATCCGCAGCATCCCGTTTGGTTTGGCTGATGATCTTAGCGTAAATCTGAGTGGTTTTCAAGTCACGGTGACCTAACATCTTTGAAACGGTATAAATATCAGTGCCATTACTTAACTGCAAGGTGGCGTATGTATGCCGGAAGCAATGAAAAGTAATATCCTTCGTTATTCCGGCTGCACCAATCCATTTAGCCAGGTCTTTGTTTGAGTACGCTGAATAATTCAATCCATCAAATACTTTATCGGTGGGTGCTTTGCGTTCACCAAGCAGACTGTATGCCTGTTCTGATATGGGCATCATCTCCTCATCATCAGTCTTCTGTTGCCTAAACTGTATAAAATATCCATTGCCTTCAATGTATTCCAATTCAGACCATACTAGTTTTGAAATATCGGAGAACCGGAGCCCGGTCATGGCTGAAAATATTGCAGCGTTTTTGAGAACGGAATTTTTACATTCAGTCTTGACAAGGCTGTTCATTTCTTCGATAGTCAGGAAGCTTCTTCTGGTTTCCGATACTTTAATCGGATCAATGCTATTATTCAAGTCATACTGCAAGTATTTGTCTTTATAAGCCTGTTTTAATGCAGCTTTAAACTTTAGAAAATATGATCCTGCGGTATTCTGTGAAAGAGTTGTTTTATCACTTCTCTTGCTTTTTGCTGATAGCAGATAATCTTTGAAATCGTTGCATAAGGTCTCGTTCAAGTCTTCAAATTTCAATTTTCCATTGGTAAATGCTTCAAGATATTGGTAAGCTGACAACCAGTTTGAACGGTTTGAATCTATACGCTTGTCGGCCAGCTTTTTGAAATATTCAATGAAGTTCTTTTCACCCTGTTGTTTAATTTTCAACTGTTGTTTCTCATAGCCAGAGTATATTTCCGGTTTGTTAATCTCACTTTCCTTTTTCTGCCTGATCTGCTCAGCACGTTGTAGTGTCACTTCGTTGTGTTGCTTTTCAGTAGGGTCAAGCTTTGCTTTTTTAGGATTGCCCTTCTTGTCCAGTACTGGAATAAATCGTTTTTGCTCTTTACCATTTATATCATCATACTTCTGTTCCTCAATTTCTGTATCACTGAAAACATAAGTATTCAGAAACTCCCTCCGTGTGATTTTCCCTGTTTTGGGATCAATTATAGCAGGGTAGAAGTCCAGATACAAGGTTTGCCTTTTACCTGAAATAGGTTTCATTCGAAGTGATACTTTTATTGCCATTGTGTTTTATGTTTTAATGAATAGTCTGTCAATATCTGACCGCTGAATAATGATACGCTTTCCGGCCTTACCTGCATTGAGTTCTCCACGATCCATCATTCTATAAACTGTTCGCCTGCTTATTCCTAAAAGTGTACAAGTTTCAACAATACTTAAAAATGGCTTGGTTTTGAGTTCTTCAATCGGCTTGTTTCTGATTTGCTGAACTTCACGGTTGCTTGATTCAACTTTTGCGTTCTTGACAGTTTCCTTGTAAGCCTTATTGTTGCACGTATGGGAACAGTAGCGTGTTTTCGTTGTTCTGGCAGTAAATTCATTACCGCAATATTCACAAAATCTTTGTACCTCAATAGTTGTACTCATGTTTGTAGCTTATTATGCCTTTGTGTGTCATTAAGTGTCTATGTGTGCCATTAAGTGCATTTAAAAAAGGGAAAAACCCTTTAAATTTGTACCTCTTAGTCAGAGGTACAACAAAGGTACAAATATTTACGAAACAAACACATAACAAACCAAAACAAATAAAAGCTTTACAGCATAAAAAAAGCCTTATAATCAAGGCTTTTAAAGGGTTTACACTATGTTTTGTATTTGATTGTTTTGTGGTAGTTACTTTCCGATGCAAAAATTCTTAAAAATATGGCCTAAAATTTCATCATTGGAGATATCACCAGTGATTTCCCCCAAGTAATGCAGACATTCCCGAATATCCTGCGCCAGAAAGTCCCCTGAAATCAGATTTTCAAGCCCAAGCTGTACCCTTTCAATGGATTCCAAAGCTTTTGACAGCGCTTCGAAGTGACGAATATTGGTTACAATCACTGCATCTTCACTTAGCGAATCGAGCGAAACGGCATGTTGCATTTCCTGAATCAGGACATCAAGATTGGTTTTTTGCTTGGCGGCAATAAATACCAGTTTTTCGTTTGGAAGCAAACTCATTTCTTTCAGTCCGGAGATTGTTTCATTTGAACCGCGATCAACCTTATTGGCGGCAATAATTAAATGTTGATCGGCCAACCGTTTCCTGATTTTAACAATTCTCCCGAAAACAGTTGTAAAATCATTTTTGGTGTCAACAACCAGAATCACCACCGTTGCCTGATCTAATTTACTGTAGCTGCGTTCAATGCCAAGTGTTTCAATTTCGTCGGTCGTTTCGCGGATTCCGGCAGTATCAAAAAAGCGGAAAGCAGTTCCGTGAATATTCACCACATCTTCAATCACATCTCGGGTAGTGCCATGAATGTCTGAAACAATGGACTTCTCTTCATTGAGCAAGGCATTGAGTAGGGTTGACTTGCCTACATTAGTATCTCCAATAATAGCAACCGGAATTCCATTTTTAATCACATTGCCCAGTTGAAATGAATTTTTTAGCTTCCGGAGAATCTCTTCAATTTTCGAAACTAACTTTTTGAGTTGATTACGGTCGGCAAATTCAACATCTTCTTCACTAAAATCAAGTTCCAGCTCAATCATGGCTATAAAATGCAGTAATTCGCCACGTAGATTTTTTAATTCTGATGAAAAACCTCCACGCATCTGATTGATCGCCACTTTTTGAGTAGCACGGTTGGTTGATGCAATCAAATCGGCCACTGCCTCTGCCTGAGAAAGATCCATCTTCCCATTCAGGAATGCCCGTTGGGTAAATTCTCCCGGACGCGCCATTCGGGCACCTTTAGTAATGAGCAATTGAAGTATTCGTTGCTGGATATATACCGAACCATGACAGGTAATTTCAATCACATCTTCACCGGTAAATGAATGGGGGGATCGGAATATGGAAACAACAACTTCGTCAATCAGTTCATTCCCATCAGAAATGCTCCCAAAATGCAGCGTGTTAGGTTTTTGATCCGTTAAATTTTTGTTCGATTTTGCTGATTGAAATACAGAATCTGCAATTTCAATCGCTTTTTCACCTGAAAGTCGTATGGTTGCAATAGCTCCCATGCCGGGAGAAGTTGCTATGGCGCAAATGGTTAACTGATCGAGCATGAATCAAAGATTTAAAGCAATAAAAATACACTATTTGAAGATATTAGCGATCCATTGTTATTCATACTTAAACCGTTTGAAATAGATAACAGGCAATTCGATACAATTCAATTGTTTTTTCCTGAACCAAATGGTTAACAAGCGCTCGGCCATGAAACCCATAATTCGTTTCTGATAACCGGTATAACTATCCAGGTCTATCCTGCGTTCAAATTCAAAAAGAACATCAAACCACCAGGCCATAAATTCCTGGAAATGGCTGTCTTTCATGATAAACATGTTGTTTGCATGTAAACGCTTACTTTCTATAACCTTGTAAAATGCGTCAAGATATTCCGGATATTTTTCAGTCAGAATCGTTTCAAGCAGTTTCAGGTCTTTGATGTCGTGGTAGCGCCGAAAATGAGTTTCAACGGTATATTTTAGTTTCCGGGTCTGAGGTAAAATGGCATCGTGCTTATTAAGCAACTCTTTTATTTCCTGCTCATTGATAATTTTTGGAGTGAATAGTTTCGTGTTTTCAGTATAGATCAGGCCAAATCGTTTTTTATGCAATCCAACAGTAATGTATAAAAGCCGTTTTAGCCGATATAAAAATGGTTCTGGTTTTGCAGTGAAAAAGCGCCGGTAATGACATGCTCCGGTTACATCCTGACTGGTATTTTTCCAAACCCAATAAATGCCCGTCAATTCGCTGTAATGAGGATTTTTTAAAGAAATATTATCGTCCGTATCATCACCTGTAATTCCAGAATCTCCAGAATGAAGGGCATTCCCGGCCATGACCGGCTGATAAATGCGATCTATTTCAAGGATCGATCCTTTTTTATAATGAAAAACATAGACTTTCACACTCGAAATATCGCCCATCAAGTTTTTAGTTTTTACAAAAATAATTGTTTCCGAATGTTTTCTGCAAGTTGAGCCACATTTAATTCTCTCCTTTAAAATTTTAACTTTGCGGCGACGTAAACCTTGGGAAGGAAAAAGATGAAATGGATTCTTTGAACTTCCGTCCAATTGTGATTCTTTAATATTGACGATGATGAATAGAATTGCCGCTCAAATATATCGTATTGTTGTCCCAAAACCGATTCGAAAAAAGATACTGGACAAAAGGCTTCCAATCGCAATACGAAATTATTACGACAGCCTTCCTGAAGCTCCTTCGGAAGAGATAAAATCAGTGCTAAATTACCTGAGGACAAACCCATTGGCCGTTTTTCCTTACGATTTTCAGAACGAGCATATTGCCGGAGAAATTGAAGTTTTTGATGATCGGGAAAAAGGTTTGCGTTTTGTTGTTCAGGATGGCAAGAAGCTTTACTTCAAAAAAAGATGGGGCAAACAAAAAATCAGAAACCTTTATAATCTGTTGTCAAAAGAACAGGATATCCGGAGCCCGCACCGATATTTGACCGGAGAATTTACATTCGATGAAGGTGAAATACTTGTTGATGTTGGAGCAGCAGAAGGTAATTTCGCATTAAGTGTTGTTGAACGAGCGTCACGGATCGTTCTTTTTGAAGCTGATAAAGAGTGGATAGAACCATTGAAAGCAACTTTCGAACCCTGGAAAGAAAAAGTTCAGATCGTTAATACATTTGTAAGCGATATAACCGACTATACCAATACAAAACTGGACGATTTTACAGCAAATGAAATTTTCGGGATATTTCTGAAAATTGATGTCGAAGGAGCTGAGTCGCGTTTAATAAATGGATGTAAAAGAATCCTTTCTGAGCAAAAACCTCTTAAAGTTGCCATATGCACCTATCATAAACAGAACGACGAAAGGGAGTTTTCAACAGTATTGGCACAAAATGGATTTAAAACTTCGCATTCCCATGGCTTTATGCTTTTCTTCTACGATAAAAAAATGAAAGCTCCATATTTTAGACGGGGCTTGATCCGGGCAATAAAATCCTGAAAATACCGTGGAATTTTCAGTTTCACAGATTTTATTACTTTTGCCCGTAGTTCGAAAAATAACAATCAAATATTTTACTATGAAACTTCTTGAAGGAAAAACGGCCATAGTTACTGGCGCATCGAGGGGAATTGGAAAAGCAATTGCCATAAAATTTGCGGAGGAAGGTTGCAACATTGCCTTTACCGATCTTTTTGAAGATGAGAACATGAAAAATACAGAGGCTGAATTGATAGCCATTGGAGTGAAAGCCAAAGGATATGCATCGAATGCCGCTAACTTTGAAGATACCGACCGGGTCGTAACCCAAATTGTTGAAGATTTTGGCACGGTGGATGCCCTGATTAACAATGCAGGCATTACCAAAGATACCCTTTTAATGCGTATGACCGAAGAGCAATGGGATGCAGTGATCAATGTAAATCTGAAATCAGTTTTCAACTTTACCAAAGCAGCCCAGAAAATTATGCTAAAGCAAAAATCCGGCTCTATCGTAAATATGAGTTCGGTGGTTGGGGTAAGTGGAAATGCCGGTCAGTCAAACTATTCGGCATCAAAGGCTGGTATTATTGGTTTCACCAAATCAATTGCCAAAGAATTGGGTTCTCGTGGAATTCGCTCAAATGCAATTGCCCCGGGATTTATAATTACTGAAATGACAGCCAAAATACCTGAAGATGCCCGCAAACAATGGGAAGCAAGTATTCCTTTAAAACGTGGCGGAACTCCTGAAGAAGTTGCGAAAGTTGCTTTGTTCCTGGCATCCGACCTTTCATCCTATGTTAGCGGACAAGTTATTAACGTTTGTGGTGCGATGAATACTTAAATTATTTTCTAAAATATTTTCAAGGCCGCATGCTTTGCACCGGCTTTTTTTTATACAGTAAAAACAATCATTTTTTTTACTTATTGCAGGTTATTTTCCGGTTGCTTTTACTACATTAGATAGCCATATAAACCTGAAAAAATAATGAGCCAAAGAGGAATATCTTTTCGATTGAATTTGCACATATCTGCATTTGCCATCCTCATTATTTCAGCCATTGTTTTCATTAATTACTATTTCAGCAATAAAATCCTGATCGAAAAAATTGAAGAAGGTGCAGTCAATCAAAGTAACCTGGTAATCTCCAGAATTTCACGGATTACGCTTGGAACAGAGGAAATTGCCAGAAACGTGTCGTATCAGGCCCTGTATTACTTTCAGAACAAGGATCTTGATTTCTTTTTGCAGCAGGTTGTGGCATCAAATAAAATTCTGGAAAGTATTCACGTAGAATTTATAGAAGATCAGCAAACGAGTTTTACTGCCTGCCTCTCAACCGGGCATTGCCTTCACCGGTGCAATCCCGATAACGAAATCTTCTCCGATAGTCCCGCCTCTTTGGATCAGGGAACCTGGTCAAAGCCTTTTTATTGCATGAACGATACTTCTCATTTGTTGGTTACTTACCGGATGCCAGTCTTTCATCCTGAATCAAAAAAAATTGTCGGGCTTGTATATTGTGAGATTTCTCTTCGAAAGATGAAACAAATGCTTGATGAATTAAAAATAGGCGAGCGTGGCTATGCGTTTATTATCAACCATGCCGGAAGTTTCATCACTCACCCCAACGAAAAATGGATTCTACGCAGAAACCTTTACATTAAACCTCCGGTTATTTTTTCAAGCGATCTTTCAGAAATTGAATCGAATATTAAAAGTGGTAAAGTTGGCACAGGGCGTGGGCTTTCTGAATATCTGAACAATCAGAAAGCCTGGTATTATTTCGCCCCTTTACCAAACTCGAAATGGACAGTTATTATAGTAATTCCGGAAAAAGAACTATTTAAAAAAATTGATTTTATTTTTCAGAAAATTATTCTGGTATCCGGCCTTGGAATATTGCTCCTTTTTATGATGAACATGTTAATATTCAAAAGAATACTTACTCCGCTTGCACAAATTGCGGCTGCCATTCAGCGGTTTACCACTTTACCCGGTAAGAAACAAAAATCGAAAGATGAAATAAAAATGCTGGTCGAAAGCCTGGAAGACTGGCAGACCAAATATGGTCTTTTAATTAAAGAACAAACCCATACTGCCACCGAAAAACGGAAGTTCGACAAGGATTTAAAGTCAGCCCGGGATATCCAATTGAATATCATTCCATCAGGAAAACCTTCATTTACCGATCATCCTGAAATTGATTTATCTGCCATACTAAAGCCAGCTCAGACAATTGGAGGTGATTTGTATGATTATTTTTTCATTGATGAGCATCATTTACTGATTGCCATTGGCGATGTTTCAGGAAAAGGTATTTCTGCTTCCTTATTTATGGCCGTTGCAAGTACCCTGATAAAAACAAACGCGAATATTCTTTCAGCAAAAGATATAATAAGCCGCGTAAATAAAGAATTAAGTGAAAGGAACTCCAATCAGTATTTTGTGACCCTATTTATTGGTATTCTTGATGTCAGGTCAGGAATAGTGGATTATTGTAACGCCGCTCATAATTACCCTTACATTCTTCGTAATGAAGGAACGGTACAAACTTTATCAAAAAGCCATGGTTTGCCTCTGGGCATTTATAAAAATAAAACATACGGGAGCAGCAGCATTGAATTGAAACGTGGCGATGTTTTACTTTTATATACCGATGGTGTTATCAATTCAATGGATTTTAATAATCAGCATTACGGTATCGAAAAACTCGAGAATAATTTGCAGAATCTCATTGATTTGTCCGCTGATGAAGTAGTGAACAGGCTGGTTAAAAGCATAGCTATCTATGAAGGAGAAAGCAGTCAGGCCGACGATATTACTTTAATGGCCATAAAATACCTTCCACAAGCAGAAAACCAGGCTTAAGCTTGGTTTTCTGCTATTTACTTCGTATTTGTTGAAGCTGTTAATATCCTGATTTTAATTTTTTCGTTTTTCTTATCAAAACCTACTGAAATGGTATCTCCCTGAACCACTGAAGCTTTAATAATAACTTCAGCCATTTCATCTTCCAGGTATTTTTGTATGGCCCGTTTTAATGGCCTTGCACCAAATTGCACATCATAACCTTTATCGGCAATAAAATCTTTGGCTGCGGATGATATTTTTAATTTGTAATTCAGCGAGTTAACCCGATCATACAAACCTTTCAGTTCGATATCAATTATTTCGTGAATATGTTCTTTCGTTAATGAATTGAACATGATCACATCATCCACACGATTTAAAAATTCAGGTGCAAATGTTTTTTTCAATGCTTTTTCAACAATGTATTTTGCATTCTCACTTTCATCAACACTGGCCTTTTGGGTTGAAAATCCGACTCCCCTTCCAAATTCGGATAATTGACGGGAGCCAATATTTGATGTCATTATTATTATCGTGTTCTTAAAATCAATACTCCTTCCCAAACTATCTGTTAATCGTCCCTCGTCGAGTACTTGAAGCAGAAGGTGAAAAACATCGGGGTGGGCTTTTTCGATTTCGTCCAATAAAACCACACAATATGGTTTTCTTCTGACTTTTTCGGTCAACTGTCCGCCTTCTTCGTAACCAACATATCCGGGAGGCGCTCCAACTAACCGGGATACAGAGAATTTTTCCATGTATTCGCTCATGTCAACCCTGATCAATGAATCGGTGCTGTCGAATAAGTATTTAGCCAGAACTTTTGCCAACTGTGTTTTACCAACACCGGTAGGCCCCAGGAAAATGAACGATCCGATAGGTTTGTTTGGGTCTTTAAGTCCTGCACGGTTTCTCTGAATGGATTTCACAATTTTTACAATCGCATCATTTTGACCCACAACACTGCCCATGAGTTGTTTGCCCATATCCATCAACCGCTTGCCTTCGGCCTGTGCAATCCGTTGTATCGGTATTCCCGACATCATAGCTACCACTTCTGCCACTTTCTCTTCGGTAACTGTTTCCCTGTGGCTGATGAGTTCTTTTTCCCATTCTTCCTTTTCCTGGTCGAGCAGTTGAAGAAGGCTTTTTTCTTTGTCGCGGTGATTGGCGGCCAGTTCAAAATTCTGGCTTTTTACCGCCTTTATTTTATCTTCCTTGGTTCGTTCTATTTTCTCTTCCAGCTTCAGGATTCGTTCCGGAACATTAATATTTGAGATGTGTACCCTTGAACCTGATTCATCCAATGCATCTATGGCTTTGTCGGGTAAAAACCGGTCAGGAATATACCTGGCAGTTAGTTTAACACATGCCTCAATTGCTTCAGGGGTATAAATTACATTGTGATGGTCTTCATACCTTGATTTAATGTTGTTCAGAATTTCTATGGTTTCGTCAACAGAGGTTGGCTCAACCATTATTTTCTGGAACCTCCGTTCCAAAGCGCCATCTTTTTCAATTTGCTGACGGTATTCATCCAAAGTGGTAGCTCCGATGCATTGTATTTCGCCCCGGGCAAGGGCCGGTTTCAGCATATTGGCGGCATCGAGCGAGCCGGTCGCACCTCCGGCGCCAACAATGGTATGAATTTCGTCAATAAATAAAATGACATTACTGACTTTTGATAATTCATTCAGGATGGCTTTCATGCGTTCTTCGAACTGTCCGCGGTATTTGGTTCCGGCAACAATTGAGGCAATATCAAGGCTCACCACTCTTTTATCGAACAAAACCCGTGAAACTTTTTTCTGAATGATACGAAGGGCAAGCCCTTCAGCAATAGCAGACTTACCAACACCAGGTTCGCCAATTAAGATCGGATTATTTTTCTTCCGGCGGGATAAGATTTGGGCTAAGCGTTCAATTTCCCGTTCGCGGCCAACAATGGGATCCAGATTATTTTCTTCGGCTGCTTTGGTTATATCAACCCCAAAATTATCGAGTACCGGAGTGTCTGATTTTACACTTCCTGATTTCTTTGCCGGTGAGGGAGGCGCAGCTCCACTACCTCCGGGAGGTTTTGAGAAACTATCGTCGGCATCGTCATCTTCATCATCAAAATCCGATTTGGCTTCAGGATTTTTATAATCTTCGAGCCTGGATTTCAGAATATAGTAATTGATATGGTAGTCGTTTAGGATATTACTGATCAGGCTATCCTTGTCTTTAATTAATGCCAATAAAAGATGACCTGTATTAATGGTAGGACTATTAAAAGAACGGGCTTCGAGATATACGAGCTTCAAAGCCTTTTCAGCCGACTTTAGCAACTGGACAGAAGCCTGTGAATCAACATCTTTACCGGTTCTGAGTTTTTCTTCAATAGATTGTTTTATTTCAGACAGGTTAATTCCCAAATTAGAGAGAATTTCAATGGCTACTCCTTCTCCGTCTCTAAGGATTCCGAGGAAAATATGCTCTAATCCGATGCTTTCATTACCCAGTCGGATAGCTTCCTCCCTGCTGTAAGAAAGTACATCTTTAATTCTTGGTGAAAATTGTGAATCCATATGAATTGACAGGTTAAGAAATTACGTACCAAAATAACAAAAACTATTCCTAAAAGTTGGCCTGGTTTATAAGCCTGAAAACTTCTTTCATCAAAAATACTCATTATAAATTAAGAATTAGGTATAAATTGCTGATTTTTTGAACATTGCATTGTTAAAATCTTCTTGCAATTTTAGCAATGAAAAGTACTTAAAACGCTTGATTCAAGAAGTATTTTTGTATTTTTGTCAGTCATTTTTTTAAGTCATTTTTATTTAAAGGAGGAGTAAATGTCGGAAGGCGAAAAAATTATCAAGATAAATATTGAAGAGCAAATGAAATCGGCTTACATCGATTATTCGATGTCTGTTATTGTTTCAAGAGCGCTTCCAGATGTGAGAGATGGTTTAAAGCCTGTACATCGTCGGGTATTATTTGGAATGAGCGAATTGGGAACCTATTCGAATAAGCCTTATAAGAAATCAGCGAGGATTGTAGGGGAAGTTCTGGGGAAGTTTCACCCACACGGCGATTCATCCGTTTACTTTACCATGGTTCGTATGGCTCAGGAATGGTCGTTACGTTATCCATTGGTTGACGGACAAGGAAACTTTGGGTCAGTTGATGGCGATAGTCCGGCTGCCATGCGTTATACCGAAGCCCGGTTGTCGAAAATTGCAGAAGAAACTCTTTCTGATCTGGAAAAAAATACGGTTGATTTCCAGCCCAATTTTGACGAATCATTGAAAGAACCGACCGTTCTTCCTACCCGTATCCCAAATTTATTGGTCAACGGAGCATCTGGTATTGCTGTTGGTATGGCAACGAACATGCCTCCACATAACTTGTCGGATACCATTGATGCAATAGTAGCCTATATTGATAATAAAGATATTGATATACAAGATCTTACTGCAATAATAAAAGCTCCTGATTTTCCGACTGGCGGAATTATTTATGGATATCGCGGTGTTCAGGAAGCCTTCGAAACAGGAAGAGGTCGTATCGTGGTTCGGGGTAAAGCACATATTGAAGTAACTCCAAATGGACGTGAAAAGGTAGTTGTTACTGAAATCCCTTACATGGTGAATAAAGCAGAGCTGATTATCAAAACTGCTGAATTAATCAATGAAAAGAAAATTGAAGGGATTTCGAATGTCAATGATGAATCGGATCGTGACGGAATGCGCATTGTTTTTGATATTAAAAAAGATGAAATTTCGAATGTCGTACTGAATAAGCTTTACAAATTTACACAGTTACAAAACAGCTTCAGCGTGAATAATATTGCCCTCGTAAAAGGCAGGCCTAAAATGCTGAACCTAAAAGATCTGATTCATTATTTTGTTGAACACCGGCACGATGTAGTGATACGCAGAACTCAATTTGAATTGGACCAGGCAGAAAAACGTGCTCATATTCTGGAAGGACTTATTATTGCAAGCGATAACATTCAAGAAGTTATTGATATTATCCGGGCATCAAAAAATCCGGACGAAGCAAGACTTCAATTGTGCGAGCGTTTTAATCTCTCAGAAATTCAGTCTCGGGCCATCGTTGAAATGCGTTTGCGTCAACTCACAGGTTTGGAGCAGGATAAATTACATCAGGAATATGAAGACGTACTGAAACAGATTGAATACCTGAAAGGTGTCTTGGCAGATATCAATCTGCGAATGGAAATCATTAAAAATGAACTACTTGAAATCAAGGAAAAGTATGGTGATGTACGCAAAACTGAAATAGTTCCTGATGCAGGAGAATTTAATCCGGAGGATTTTTACGCCGATGAAGAAATGGTAATTACTATTTCACATATGGGTTATATAAAACGTACACCTCTGACTGATTTTAAAATACAGGGGAGGGGAGGAGTTGGTTCAAAAGGAAGTACAACAAGAGATTCCGACTTCCTTGAACATATGTTTAATGCCACGATGCACAACACTTTACTTCTGTTTTCTGAAAAAGGTAAGTGTTTCTGGCTGAAAGTTTACGAAATCCCGGAAGGCACAAAAACGTCGAAGGGCCGGGCAATTCAAAATGTGATAAATATTGAACAGGACGATAAGATTTTAGCCTATATTAATGTTGACAACCTTACCGATCCTGAATACATTAATAATAATTTCATTATTCTGTGCACCAAAAAAGGAATTATTAAGAAGACAGCGCTTGAAGCATATTCCCGTCCACGTCAAAATGGAGTTAATGCAATTACCATCCGTGAAGATGACCAACTTTTTGAAGCCAGAATGACCAATGGAAATCATCACATCATGATGGCTGTCCGTTCAGGTAAAGCAGTTCGTTTTGAGGACCATAGCGTTCGTCCAATTGGAAGGACCGCATCAGGGGTAAGAGGGATTACCCTTGGAAACGACTTTGATGAAGTGGTTGGCATGGTTTGTGTTGAAAACGAAAACGAAGACATTTTAGTAGTTTCTGAAAATGGTTATGGAAAACGATCGAAGATCGAAGATTACCGGTTAACCAACCGGGGAGGCAAAGGTGTTAAAACAATTAATGTAACTGAAAAAACCGGACCGCTGATATCGATTAAAAGTGTGGACGAAAGCAATGACCTGATGATTATCACGCAATCAGGACTTACAATCAGAATGTCAATTTCTGCACTTCGTATTATTGGAAGAACTGCCCAGGGTGTACGTTTGATTAATCTGAAAGAAGGAGATAAAATTGCTTCCATAACGATTGTTCCTGCAGCAGAGGATGAAATTGCCGAAATTCAGGATGAAATCATTGATTTATCTGAAGATATTGATAATATTTGACGACTATTATTTAAATTTATGGTATAATAACAAACTATTTAATAAAATGAAGAGAACAACAATTTTATTTGCTTTACTTTTTGCCGTAACATGCGTATTCGCTCAGAAAGGCAAAGTAACCAGTGCTTTAAGTTTTAAAGAAACCGGTAAGCTCGACAAGGCGGTTGAAGCGATAGAAGAAACTATTGATGCAAGCAACCCAAAAACTGAAAGTTCAATTACCTGGCCAAGGACGTGGGAAGTTCGTGGAGAAATTTACCAGGCTGTTTTTCAATCGAAAGATGAAAACTACAAAAAGCTTAGTAGTGATCCACTTACAATCGCACTTGATTCTTATTTAAAGGCATTACAACTTGATGATAAAGATCGTTTTTCGAAAAGTGTGAAGATCAAACTTACTCTTTTAATCGGAGATCTGACCAATCAGGCCATTGCCGCATTTAATGAAGAAAATTTCGAAAAAGCGTTAAAATCTTTTGAAATGATTATGGCAATTGAACAAACACCTGTGTATAAGGCTGATGATCCAAATGCTGTTGATACAGTAATCATGTTTAATGCGGGCCTGGCTGCTTACAATGCACAGAATTACGATAAAGCCATTGAATATTATAAACAAGCGGCCAAATACAAATATAACGGAGCAAAAACATACACACTGATTTCAAGTAGCTATCTCCAAAAGAAAGATACCGTTGGAGCTTTGGAGGTATTGCAGGAAGGATTGAAGGAATATTCACAGGAAAGTTCTCTTTTAGTCGAAATAATTAATATCTATATTAATAAGAATAAAGTAGATGAAGCTATTAAGTATTTAGAGTTGGCGATTGCCCAGGATCCAAAGAATGCTACATTTTATTTTGCACAGGGAACGATGTATGATAGACTTCTGAAAACAGATGAAGCAATAAGCTGTTACCTCAAAGCTATTGAGTTGAAAGAAGACTATTTTGATGCTTATTACAACCTGGGCGCACTATATTACAATAAAGGAGTCAAACAGGTTGATATAGCTAATGCTGTTCCGAGTAATCAGCCTGAAAAGTATGAAGTTGAAAAAAACAAGGCTGATATTGAATTTAAAAAAGCAATTCCATATATGGAAAAAGCACATGAAATCAATCCAACCGATAAGTTTACAATGGAATCGCTGAAAACCTTGTATTACCGTTTAAAGATGTTGGATAAACATGCCGAGATCATTGAAAAGATGAAGACTAATCAATAATTAAGAATTTAGGAAGGAGTTTTCTCCTTCCTTTTTTGCCATACAAAAATAACATAATATTAATTCTAAGACAAATGAGTGAAAAAATTGATTTATGAGTTTTTTTATCATAACGAAGTCAATTTCCTTGGCTTCGTTGTAAATAACTGATCACTTTCCCATAAATATCGAACTCTGATAAAAGCCAAATAGTTTTAAATTTTTGGACTGAAAAAATTTCACTTAAATGAATTGTAATTTCACTTTAATTAATTGTAGTTTGTACGTATTCTAAACTAACGTTTTCTGGAAGTGTCTACTGTACAAAATCTTTGTTTGAGTTTCAATTTCATATTCACACATAGCATTTTAATTAATATTTTATACATGCCTGCTTGTTACATTTGTAATTTTACATTTAATGACAGTCTTAATTATCTCTTAATTAACATCTTATTATATTAACATATGTAAATGTAGGATAATTTAGACCTATGAAAGGATTTAATAATTCCCGTCAATACCTATAACTTTCTTTTTCTTCATAATTAATTGAACTGTGTTTTCAGGTCTTTAACCCATTCCGATATTCTTTCTTTTGTAAGTCGCGGTTGTGTTTCCTGATCCAGAACTAATCCCAGAAATTTACCATCAACTTCAGCCCGTGAAGATTCATAAGTATATCCATCAGTAGAAGTTAAACCAACCAGCTTTGCTCCTCTTTCCTGAACTAATTCGGCCATAATACCCACAGCGTCTCCGAAATTTTCAGGATATTCTATTTGATTTCCGAGACCAAAAATAGCTATTGTTTTGCCTTTCAGATTTAAATCCTCAATGGCAGGTACAAATTCATCCCAATAAATAGGTAATTCACCATCAAACCAGGTTGGTACACCCAAAATCAAATTCGTAAATGAGAGAAACAATTCTTCTGTCAATTCTTCTGCATTAACTTTTTGAATGTTAAATTCAGGTTCAAATTCCTGAATGATTTTTTCAGCCGCTTTTGCTGTTTTAGTTGAACTAAAGCTGTAAAATATTCCTGTATTATTCATGACATTCAAGTTATTAATAAGCCAAAACTTCTTTGGCGGCGTTATAAATTTTTTCAGTATTTGGTAATATCATTCGCTCGAAAGACCGGTGAAATCCAACAGGAGTAAATGACGAACCTACCCGTTTCACAGGTCCGTCCAGGTATTCAAATGCTTCTTCCATGATTACCGATGTAATTTCCGAACCAAAGCCTGAGTGTACTTTATCTTCGTGAACTACCATTACTTTGCCGATACGTTTAACCGAATTCAGAATAGTTTCCTTGTCAAGTGGAATTAATGAACGAAGGTCAATAACTTCAACAGATACTCCTTCTTTTGAAAGCTTTTCAGATGCTTCAAGGCACATGTGTGTCGTATTTCCATAGGTAATCATGACCAAATCTTCACCGTCGCGACGAATCCTGGCTTTTCCGAACGGAACTTCAAAATCATCCGGGATGACAGTTGCCGCTTTAGGATCGTTGTAAAGCGCTTTGGGTTCCATAAACATGGTCAAACCTCTTGATCTCATTGCTGTTCTTAACAAACCGGCTGCATCATCGGCAAACGACGGATATACAATCCGAACCCCGGGAATTGACGTCAAGGCTCCTTCTATATTCTGAGAGTGGTATATTCCTCCGCCAATATAGCCGCCCGATGCAAGCCGAATGGTTACATTGGGAGTAAACTGACCATTCGAACGCCAGTAATCGTGACTCGAATCAACATACTGTTCCATCGCCGGCCAAAAGTAATCAGCAAACTCGGCGCCTTCAATCACAATCCTGATTTTTTCGTCGTATCTCGACATTCCATTTGCAGTACCAACAATGAAATCCTCGGCAATTGGGGCATTAAAAACCCGTTTAATTCCAAATTCCTTTTGTAAACCTTTGGAAACATTAAAAATGCCACCTTTGTCTTTGTTAGCCATATCCTGTCCCCAGATAAAGGTATCGGGATTATGCCTGAATTCAGCTTTCAGTGTTTCATTCAGCGCAGTGATCAGCTTTTTCTTTTCACCGGTTTCCTGATGGGTTCCATCAGGATATTTTACCGGAATGTGAGGTTCAGGAAGAACAAAGTCCAGGTAAGTTGATGGATCTGGATCCGGGGCTTTTAAAGCTTGCTTATGTGCTTCTTTTAGCTCATTTTTAGCCCGATTTTCGATAAGTTCAAGCTCTTCAGCAGTAAACCTTTCGTATCGAACCAACATTCGTTTAAACTTAAATAAAGGATCATAATCCAAAACATAACCACGTTCATCCTCCGAACGGTATAATTCATGCCTGTCGGAATTGGAATGCGAGTGCATACGAACGCAATTGGCCTGTACCATTACAGGCATACCGGTATCCAAAGCATGTCGCTTGGCTTCAAACATAGCATTCATCGAATCGAAAACATCTTTTCCATTGCAATGAATAATCCGGAGATTTTTAAATCCGGTGAAATTATTGGCCACTTTACGGTTTGCAGTCTGGTCTTTTTTGGGAACTGAAATTCCGTATCCATTATCCTGTATGGCAAATATTACCGGTAATTTTTCTTTTGAAGCACCATTAATGGCTTCATAAACGTAGCCTTCGGATAACGAAGATTCGCCCTGAACACTGATGGCAACAGCTTTTTCGCCATAATATTTAATTGCACGGGCCACTCCTACTGCATGTAGAGTGTGGTTGCCTGTCAGGGATGAAACATTGTGTATATTCCAGGCAATTTTAGCAAAGTGATTCGACATGTGTCTTCCACCGCTGGTAAGGTCAGTAGCCTTTGAGATTCCGTTCAGGATAATTTCCTCTGCTGTCAGCCCACATGATAATGCTGTGAGCATATCACGGTAATATAAAAATATGTGGTCAACCTCTTTTTCAAATGTTTGCCCGATAGCGAGCTGAATTCCATCATGTCCGGCATATGGGGCATGGTACGACCACCCGATGGCTTGTTTCAGGTAATTCGGCGCTTTTTCGTCGAGCGCCCGGCCTAATGTCATCAAATGGTACCATTTTTCAAGTATTTCTTTGGGTGTGGTTTTAACCGAAAATACTTTTGGAACTGTTGTCATAGATCTTGTTTTATTTATTGAATTTAAATTTCACGATTAATATTGAATTCTTCAAGAATGTCCGCTATTCGCCTCAGAAAAGCACCGCCCAAAGCGCCATCTATGATTCTGTGATCATATGATAAAGACAAAAACATTTTATGGCGTACAACAATAGCATCACCTGTAGAGGTTTCCATAACCGCTGGTTTTTTCTCGATACTTCCGGTAGCCAGGATAGCAACCTGAGGCTGGTTAATTATCGGAGTACCAATCAGGTTACGGAACGAACCAAAATTGGTAATGGTAAAAGTTCCTCCCTGATAATCTTCAACTGTCAGTTTGTTCTTGCGTGCAGCATCAGCCAACTGATTCAGGTTACGGGTTAGACCAACCAGATTTTTTTGTTCCGCATTTTTGATCACAGGAACAACCAGGTTTCCATCAGGCTTTGCAACCGCAATGGCAATGTTTACATCCTTGTGCATAATGATGTTATATCCGTCAACTGATGAATTCAATAATGGGAATTCAGTAATCGCCCGTGCCACAGCCTCAGTAAATAAAGGCATATAAGTAATTTTTTCACCATATTTGGCAAGGTATTCATCTTTAACCTTAGTTCTCCATAATACCAGGTTGGTTACATCAGCTTCTACGACAACAGTCACATGCGGTGAAACTTGTTTCGACATCACCATGTGATCGGCAATAATTTTCCGAACCCGGTCCATTTCAATGATCTGATCATTCAGGCCTGGTGTAACTGAAGCTTTTAAAGGCAAGTGTATATCCTTTACTATCGTTGCTTTTGGGGTAATATTTCCCTTCTTGCGGTCATCAACATACGCAAGTATGTCCTTTTTCTGAACCCTGTCATTTAATCCTGAACCTTTAATGGTTTCCAGTTCAGATAAACTTACCTGCTCTGAATTAGCAATTGACAAAACTAAAGGCGAGTAAAATCTGGTTGATTTGGGTTCAGTTATATCAACTGAAGGTTTTTGTTCAGCAACATTAACCGGTACACTTTTCTGAATTGATTCTTTCACTTCTTTTTGCTCCTGCACTGCTGGTTTTTCAGGTTCCGGAGCAGTTGACTTTTCTTCTGGCTCGTTTTGCGGTTCATCATCACCTTCTGTCGTAATAATTGCTACTGTATCGCCCACCGGAACAAGTGCATTAACCTGAAAAAATATTTTCTTTATAATGCCATCAACCGGAGATGGAATTTCAGAATCAACCTTATCAGTCGCAACCTCAAAAAGAGGTTCATCTTCTTCAATTCGATCGCCTTCTTTTACAAACCATTTGGTAATGGTAGCTTCCTGGACGCTTTCGCCCAATTTTGGCATCTGGATTTTAAATTCTGACATAAATTCATTAATTATTTAACATTTATAGCTTCATGTTTTCACACAAACTAACAAGATACAGATTGAAAAGTTCAATCCAGAATAACTATCAGGCCCTGCGGGAAACAAAAAAGAGAGATAATCTGATTTCATTTTATCTCTCTTAAATTCATAGTTTAAATTTGTGATTGTTAAAGTTTTTCAGGAACATATTTAAACAAATCGTGCCTGGGCCAGTTTGATAAATTCTTCTCAATTTTGCCCATCATATAATTGATGTATGCCGGTAATCTGGGACCTTTCCAACTACTTGAATTAATAACTACCACCCATGAAAATCCGTTACTTTGCCTTTTCATTATCGCTGAAGTACCAGCCATACTTCCTGTTCTGATCCAATCTCCGTTCTTTTTTACCACTTTCCATCCAAGTGGTCCACTCAAATCATCCTCTTCAACCATTTGGTTTATTAATGACTGGGGTAACATATCGGGAACATTTTTGAAACCATCAATTTGAACCATCAATTTGGCTAATTCAACCGAAGATGCAATCCAGCCACCAGCAGGCCCAAGCAATTCTATCGGATTTCCACCATAAGGTTTGGGAACCAATCTGCTTGATCCGTCAAATGCAGGAATCATTGGACTTTCTTCGGCTTCATAATATTTTACCTCGTTGATCCGCCGTTCAGCTAAATAACTTCTGCCTATATGCATATCCGAAATTCCTGCTGGTATTAAAACTTCCTTCCGAACGAAATCTTCATATTTTCGTCCGGTTACCACATTAATTACTTTCCCAAGAAACATGTAACCCATATTTGAATAAGACGAACGGGTTCCGGGCTCAAAATGAAGTCTTCTGGTGGCAACAAACCGGCAATAGGAATCCAATGTTGCAGCCCCTTTTTCTCCGGTCCTTTCCAGTACGACCAATGAGTTAAATGCCGGATCGCCATAATGTAACGACCACCCGCCTGAATGAGCTAAAAGCTGACGTATTGTAATGTTATACAATCTTTTATCAACTACTGAATTAAATACAGGATCTTTTAAAATTCCATGAGGTCCAAATACTTTTGAATCGAGAGAAATTAATTTCTTTTCGACCAGTTTCATGATTGCAACAGCCGTAATTAGTTTGCTGACACTGGCCACGCGAAACAAATCTCCAGGTGAAACCTGTTGCCTGGTTTCAATATCAGAATAACCAAAACCCTGAGCATAAACAAGCTTGCCGTCTTTGACGATAGCCATAGTCATTCCAGCCAAATTCCACTGCTGCAAAAATCCATTAGCCTCCTTTTCAATGAAACTGCTACCTGAAAACTCAGACAGATCATTGGAAATTAAATAATTCAGACCAACTGATTCTGATTCTTCGTTTAGATTAGGCATCTCATTCGGGCCTAAATGAAATGTACAAGTGGGAACGATGAGAAAAATAATCAAAACGTACCTGAAAAACTTAATTGTGCAGATTTGTGCTTTAATGAAATTCAACATTGTAAACTTCCAATTATTTCATTAACTGACTGAATTTTATGCCGTTCCATATATTCTGAAATACCATTAATAATTTTCACAGGTACAGCCGGATCAATAAAAAGCGCTGTACCAACCTGAATTGCAGAAGCGCCGGCAATCATAAATTCCAGAGCATCCGTGGCATTCATGATGCCTCCCATTCCCATAACCGGGATTTTCACAGCATTATATACCTGCCAAACCATCCGAAGAGCAATTGGCTTTATGGCAGGGCCTGAAAGACCGCCGGTCACTGTAGATAAAACCGGTTTTCTGCTTTCTGCATTTACCGCCATGCCGAGCAAAGTATTAATTAGCGAAACACTATCTGCCCCCTGGCCTTCAACTGCCTTTGCAATTTCGGATATATTGGTAACATTCGGTGAAAGTTTGACTATGAGGGTTTTACTATATGCTTTTCTGACAGCTTTAACTACTGCTTCAGCCGAAACACAACTAATCCCGAAGGCCATTCCCCCTTCTTTTACGTTCGGACAACTGATGTTTAATTCTATGGCCGGAATTTTTTCAAGTTCATCCAACCGTTCAGTTAATGCCACATAATCTTCAATAGTTGAACCATTTACATTTACTATGATATGAGTATTCAAATCTTTAATCCGTGGATAAATATTAGATATGAAATTATCAACACCCTTGTTTTGTAATCCAACCGCATTGAGCATACCAGATGGAGTTTCAGCCATTCTTGGATATGCATTTCCTTCCCTGTGCTTTAAGGTAGTTCCCTTTACAACAATACCACCAAGAAGCGACAAATCAAAAAAATCAGCAATTTCTTCGCCAAATCCACAAGTTCCGGACGCTGTCAATACCGGATTTTTAAAATCAAGCTCATGAATTTTTACACTTAAATTCACCATTTCAGATCATTTACATTAAACACAGGTCCATCGGTACACACACATTTATGACCGGTTTTGGTATCTTCGACACAGCACAAACATACACCAAAACCACAAGCCATCATATTTTCGAGCGATACTTCACAGAAAATCCCCTTATCAATTGCTTTTCTTCCTATGGCCTTCATCATCAAATCCGGTCCACAGGCATATATTTTATTATAGCGATTAAATTGTTCGCTGAAGACCGGATGATCGGTTACATAACCCTTTTCTCCTAATGAACCGTCTTCTGTTGTAAAATAAAACATTCCATACGGCTGATATTCAGAAATATCAATATGATCGGAAACAGACCTGGCGCCAATTAAAACCGTAACATTGGCAGGATTCAACTGACATATTTTCGAAAGAAACAACATGGGAGCAACGCCGCTTCCACCACCTATTAATAAAATATGATCTTGGTTATCAGGTAAAGTAAACGATTTTCCAAGAGGGAAAATGGCATTTATAGTTTCCCCGAGCCGGGCTTCGGTCAATTTTTTAGATCCCCTTCCGAGAATCTTGACTAACAGGGATATAGTTTGCTTTTCGTAATCAACATTCAATACAGAAAATGGACGACGCAGAAAAATCTCAGGAGATCCTTTAATTTCAACATTGATAAACTGACCGGGGAAAATATCAGAAACCGGGACTGGAGACTGAAGAACAAGTAAGAAATTATCTTTATTAAGTTGCTTATTTTCAATCAATAAGAAATCAGTAACCGTCTTTTTCATGAACATGAATTTGCCGGCAAATATAGTTTAAAAAAATTATCTCGATGGGTTGTAAACTTTAAATGTTGCATCTTTAAAGAAAACTATCAGGCGTTCAACAGGTTTTTCCGAACTAAAAAATTGATCCTGAAGCTCATGGTCAGATGTTGCTTTTTCTGATATTGGTCCAGGAATGATTTCTTGTGCCTGAATTGGTTTTTGCTCATTGGTGATAGTTTTTTCAAGAATCTTCTCAGTTTTAATTTGAGTTTGGCTGATTGGTTCTGTATCCTGATCAAATAAAGTTCGTGATTTGACTGGGGTATCAACCATTGATCCGGTTCCTAACAGGAGCCATTTTGCATTCAGATCAGGATATATCTGTAACATCTTTTCTATAAACTGGAAGCTTGGTTTGTTTCTGGCTTTTAAAACATGTGTTACATTCGAACGTTGTACTCCGATAGTATCGGCAAGTTCCGAAGCAGATATCCCTTTATATTCCATGAATTTCCTGATTCTTTCTTCCATACTAAATGTGAATTAGCTAATGCACAAATGTATCAAATTTATTTCATTTATGAATTTGCATTTGGCAATTACTCTAAGTTACATTTGTGTGCATAAATTTTTAGAACAATCAATTTATTCAAAATAATAGTTAATTAATAACTTCATATACATCTGATATAAAATTCATATACAGTACTATTAATTATCTAATTATAGCAATATTTGCCTATAATTAACAATCTTAAACAATTATCAACATTATTAGATGAATTAAATGATACTAACTTACTGTATGTAAATACTATATTTGTTAAAATACGAATAAAAAATATTCATAATTTTCTATGTTATAGTTGTAAATTACTCAATGAATATTTTTTAAACTAATGACAATATTGTTCATTTACATTTGTTGTATTATTACATTTGCTTCATATGTAAATTAGTTTATTTGAAATCATTCCATTCTCATTTGTAAATTGTCGTACAATTTTCATGTAGTCAGTTTATAGAACTGGATTAAATTATTGATTGAAGAATTTGATTGCCGATTGAAACTCGTGGAAAATAGAAACATCTGATAGAATTTCACAAAGTAAAGCTTTCTGAATCCTTGCTCTCTTCCCTACCCTTTGATTATTTTTGTTGAGCTCTGTAGTTATTTACAATTTTCTTTCCTAAGCTAAAACTGGATTTCATGCTAATTTTCATGAGCACTGTCGTTACAGATTAAAATATGGAACTCTCAAGCGCATAAATATTCGATATTTGTCGGTAAATATTTTGATATCAGTGCAATAATCCTAATCTCCTGCTAAGGAAAACTAAACCAATCTGTATATAAACTGTTACAACGGAAAAATAATGTATTTAAATTTGCTTGTAATTCTGAAAACAGAATTGAAAATGTGTAATTTTCTTTTTTGAAATACTTAGTGTTTATGAGAGTTATTATATCGTCATTTTTATTCAGCTTTTTTGTTATTGTGTTTCTTATTGAACTCATCTCCTATTTTGGAATTCGGGTCCTAGTCAAGCAATTCTCAAAAAAATTAGGGGCTTACCTTTCGATTATCTATATAATAGTTGGAATTGCTGTATTGGGGTTACTGCTCTATTCATTCTCAAATCCAAATGCCATCAGGCAAAGTCAGAATTATTCGTTTGTTTTTTTTGTTATCTCAATTTCCATTTTATACCTATTGCCTATTTCCTTTCTTGCTTTTATGACCATTCTTTCTTATCTGGTTCGCTGGGTAACAGATAGACAAAAGCAGTTATTAATTCTGGCAGCTTCGTTTCTGATAAGTACCGGAATTTTCATGATGATTGCTCATGGAATTTTATTTGGGAAATACAACCTGAATGTAGTGAAACGCGAGCTCTGTTTTCCTGATTTGCCCGAACAACTTAACGGTCTTAAAATTGTTCAGATTTCTGATTTTCACCTTGGTACTTTTGGTAAGAATCCGACCATTATAAAACAAACTTTGGATATTCTGTTGAAGTTAAAACCTGATATCCTGTTTTTTACCGGTGATATCGTGAATAATTTAAGCGTTGAAATGGATGGATTTAAGCCTTATTTGAAACAGTTTCCAGCCCTGTACGGCAAATTTGCAATTCAAGGTAATCACGATTATGGCGATTACTCCCAGTGGCCTGATTCCGCAAGTAAACTGAAAAACCTTGCTTTAATTAGAAACGGTTTTACTGACGCTGGTTTCGATTTACTTCTGAACCGCTGGACAAAGCTTCAAATCAAAGACACCTCCATTTGTATCATTGGGGTTGAAAATTGGGGACATCCTCCATTCCCGCAATATGCCCGGCTGGATTTGGCACTGGACAGCATACCTGCCAATTACTTCAAAATACTTTTATCGCACGATCCGGCACACTGGCAGGCAAAAGTTGTTCCTGAGACGGATATTCCTCTTACACTCTCGGGGCACACCCATGGAGGTCAGTTCGGAATTAAAATTGCCGGAATTGAATTCAGCCCAATTTATTTTTTCCAAAAGAATTGGGGCGGACTCTATCAGGCTGATAACCAGTTTCTTTATGTGAACAGAGGACTTGGCTGCATCGGACTCCCAGCCCGTATTGAAATGCGGCCGGAAATCACTGTTCTTACTTTAAGGCGAACTAAAAGCCATTAAAATCAACTGAAACTAACAGATTAAAGGTGAAATCCTTAAATTCAGGACGATATACCGATCTGAAACCTAATTCAAAAGGAGCAAAAAACCGCAAAAAGTGAACATCGGAAGTTAGTTCAAATCCTATAGATTTAAGTTGCATTTCATGGTCATTCGGAAAAATGGTTCCATTTTTATCGGCCACTGGTACTGAAAGCCAGGCATAATCATAGAAAACTGATGATTTCAACCGTTTGATATATGCCAGTTTGCCAATATTAAGATCAGGATAACAAATTGGGAATTTATAATCGGCTGACAATGAATATATTTTGTTGTTTTGATATCCACCGAAACCTCTTGGGAAGTGTACGAAATTTGAAAAGTTATAGTTATGAGTAAAACTCTTTTCCTGATATCCCTGATAAACTCTTAACCCGGAGTTCCTGGTCATTCCCGGAAAATAAAGTACCGACTGAATACCTGCCAGAGTCCCCAGATCATTACCAATAAATGGTGTGTACCGGTAAATAAGATCGAACTGTTGACCCCATCTGGGCATTATATTTTGGGTTGATTGGTGCAAGAGATTATAGAAATAGAGCCTGTAAGCCAGGGCATGATAATTACCAGAGTAAAAATTTTCAGGAGTTGATCCGTTGTGCAACACCTGATTTAAGGTATATTTAACTTCAGGATAAAAAATTCGTGAATATTTACCTTTTGAGAAATTAAGCGGCAACCGGATATCAAAATCAGCCGTTAATTCTTTCCAGCTAAACCGTTGAACTATCGTATCACTTTTTATTATCTGATTGAGTTTATTAACCGTATTCGTAATTTGAAAATAATTTGAAGCTTCGTTACCAAAGGACAATTCTGCATTTATTTCAGGAAATAATCCGGAATAGCTAAATCCAAGTTTATACCGGCCAGTTCGGTCAGCAACATTATAATCGTATCCCAGCCGGGTTTCAGCAGTGCCAAGCTTATTCTGCGAAAACAGTGAAACGCCGGGCCTTATTTCGTAACTGTTGACATCGATATATGCTGGAGCCCAACTATGAAAATTAAACAAATGACCTATTTTCGAATACTTCTTTGATTCATACTTCACCGAATCCGGGTTTGAAAAATCAGGGATGCCATTTTCCTGAGCAGCAAGATTGTCGGCAAGTGAATCGGCGCCTAACTGAATATTTTCAATCTCTTTTTTCCTGATAATTTGGTCAGTTTGAATGGTTGCAAGCTGATAGCCCGCAGAGGTATAATGGCTAAAAAGTACTTTAGTTCCTGAAATTGACGGATAGTCAGCCCCGAACCGAACTGATACAATTTCTGATATTCGATTACTTTCTACATCAATCGAATATAGATTGTCTGTTCCCGAAAAATCAGCAGAAAAGTAGATCAGTCCTTTGGAAAAAACCGGGTTTTTCAGATTGGCAAAGGTATTTACAGTCAATGGTTTGATCTGTTTGGATTTAAGATCGGCCGAAGCCAGATATTTCCCTTTTGCCGACAAACAAACTACATACAACTTCTCCGCTTTTTCGTCCCAGCATGGGGTAAAAAAATATTGATTATCATTGGTTTTGTAACGGGCTTTCAGTTCGCCGGTTGTTAAATCAAAAACTGACAGATAAAAATTGTTTCCCGGATCAACTTCTACCGCTGCGAACGATTTTAAATCAGGCGAAATTACCGGACTGAACAGCTTGTTCTCATTTTTAATTTCCTGTAATACTTTGTTCGCGATGTTGTAGATCTGAATGACCGACCGGTCAGAATGAGACCACCGGAGGTCGGCCCGTCTTTCAGCCCAAATAATCAGGTTGCCTTGCAGTGAAACTGATTCTTCGAAAATTTTTCCGGGCGTATAAATTACTTTTTCACTTTTATCAGGACTAATAATAACAAAACGGCCAATATCATCCATTGAAGTTCGGTAAGCAATAATCAGTGAATCGCGATAAAATTCCGGATACAAATATTCAGTATAGCTCTCTCGTCGTGGCGAAACTATTGAAATTGAATCAATTATCTTTCTATTTATGTTTTCCTTCCATTCCTGAGTGAGCTTGTCAAATATGCCTGAATACATTTGTTTGGTCGAAAATCCGCTCGATTTCTTTAATGAGGAATTTAGTGGGGTCAGTGAATAAGGTTGCTTACCGATTTTTTTCAAAGCGTTGGACCAAATTTGAGGCCCGAATTTTTCCCGACTTTTTCCAACCATCCAATAGCCTAATTTATAATGATCGGGTACAAAATCTTTGTAAGAGCCCAGGAACGCTTTGTCGAAAGAATATTTTCCTAATTCGGCTAATTGCGCTTTGTGTTCCATACTAAAGGAGGCCAGTCTTCCGCGACCTGAATTTGACAGGGCAGTTTCGGTAACCACAGCATCGCCTTCTAAAAACCAAAATGGCAAGTAGGTTCCAACAATAATAGCAGTAGCCTGTTCACCTAATATAGCTTTCACTATTCCGGGCATTTCACTTTGAATTTTATCCATCTGGACCAAATGCCTGAATTCGTGCAAAGCCAGTTGTTCGAGCCAATCCTGAGCATAAATTTGCTGGTGTGGGGTTGTGAAAAGCTCGATTCGTTTAGGTGCCCAGGCCATTAATCCATTCGATTTTACTGTACGGGTGTGCAAAACTACCGAAACCTGGTGTGGACGAAAATCCAACGATTTTGAGCCATAGCCGTAAACTTTTTCAAGCACATAAGAAATTCGTTGTGCCTGTATTTCAAACTCTTCCGGATAAATGACCTGAAAATTCAAGGTATTGATCTGTCGCCACCTGATTTGCGAAGGGTCTTGGCCGGTTTGAAAATACTGCGCCTTCGCAGAGAGATTGTATATGAGAACAAAAAAAATTAGTATCGGTAATTTCTTCATCTATTCAGTTTGATAAAATAAACAGCTTTACTTTCGCTCTTGCCCCAAAATGATTAAAAGCGAAAATTTAAATCTAATGAAATAATATTTAGCAGCAATATTTGTCGCTTGATTCGAACTGACATTTTCAATTCAGAATAAAAACTTCGATTTTGAGTTCATATTTTATTGAACAGAAAGTTGACACGATAATGCCCTATTTAGCCAAGTTTGTTAATTTTGACTCATTCTTAAATTCAGAGCAATTGGAAATTAGTTTTGATCACCGTTTTGCCGGACTTTTCGTTTTGTTGGCCGTGTTATTGGCTGCAGGTATCAGTTATCTGCTTTATTTCAGGAATTCACAGAATTCCAGTTTAAGCAGCTATCAGAAGATTTTTCTGGTTGTGATGCGGTTTTTATCCCTTTTTCTTGTTTTTCTGTTTCTCCTTTCTCCACTGATGGAGCGACAAAAGAAAATCAGTCAGTTACCAATCCTGGCTGTCGCTTTCGACAATTCACAATCGGTTCAGGCGTATGGTCCATCGTTTGGTCAGTTTAAGCAAAGCCTGAAAGATCGTTTTGCAGATGATTATCAGTTGGAATTCTGGTCGTTTGGAGAAAAAACTGAAAATAAAGAGGATTTCACCGGGACTGATCGGCGTTCAAATTACGGAAAACTACTTAAATCACTAAAAAATAACTACATAAATAAAAATATTGGAGCTTTGATTTTGCTGGGCGACGGCATTTACAATCAGGGACAAAATCCCGAAAACCTGGCTTCAGGACTTAAATTTCCGGTTTACACGCTGGGCGTTGGCGATACTACCCTGAAAACCGATGCGTTGATCAGAAATGTAAAGACCAACAAAATTGCTTTTCTGAAAAATAAATTTCCGGTTGAAATTGAATTTAAGTTTTCAAATTTGAAAGACCAAATTGCCTACATTGACATTGAAAACGATCAGAAACAAGTCTATTCAACTACTGTGTCAATTGTTTCGGATGATGATTTCAAGCTCGAATTTGTCAATCTTGAAGCTGCAAAACCCGGATTGCAACATTACAAAATAAAAATCAGGCCATTCGATGGAGAGGCTAATCTTAAAAACAATGAGTATGAATTTGTGATCCAGATTTTGGAGAACAAACAAAAAATCTTAATGCTCAGCGACGGCCCGCATCCTGATTTAGGCGCTATTCGCACCAGCGTTTCCGAACTTCAGAACTATGAAATAAAACTACTTACAGGGAATAGTGTTCCTGATAGTCTTTCAACTTTCAGCCTGATTGTTCTGAACCAGTTGCCCTCCATAAAAAATGCGGCCAGCAGCTTGCTAACCCAAATTAAAGCGAGTCGAATCCCGGTATTGTTTCTCATCGGACCGAATTCGCTGCTCGAACAATTGAATTCGCTGGACATGGGACTGAAAATTTCGGCCAGTAAAAACACGGAAGAAGTTCAGGCTTTATTTGAAATCAACTTCCCGCTTTTTGTGCTTTCCGAAAGCGCCCAAGAAACTCTTTCAATGGCTCCTCCCCTCGTTGCTCCTTTCGGAAGTACAGAACTTTCGCCCCTGATGCAAAACCTGGCTAAGCAAAGCATCCGAAACATACAGACCAACAAGACCCTGATGGCTTTTGGAACGGACAAAGGCCGCAAATTCGGATTTATTTTGGGCGAAGGCCTTTGGCGATGGAGGTTATACAATTACCATGCAAATGGAAACCACGAGGCATTTAACGAATTCGTTCAAAAAATCATTCAGTATCTGGCGCTCAAACAAAATGAAGATAACTTCAATGTTTACTACCCTGCTATTTTTCAGGAAACTGACCAGATAGAACTGATTGCGGAACTGTATAACGACAGCTATGAACTGATTAACACTCCGGATGTAAATATCAGGATACAGAACGACAGTCTCCGGGAATTCAGTTACCAATTCGACCGGAGCAATGATTTCTACCGGCTAAATGCCGGAAATATGAAACCTGGCGACTATACTTTCGAAGCCGAGACCCAACTGGGAAATCAACATTTTACTGAACAAGGAAACTTCAGCATCGTGAAAAATGACATTGAAATACAAAATACAAGCGCTGATTTTGGTGTTTTATATCAGTTATCAGCAAAAACAGGAGGCCAGTTTAATACATTCAATAATTATGGCACATTACTTGATATAATCGGCCAAAACAAACAAATTGCAGTTCAGCAGCATCAGCTTACCTTTCAAAACGAATGGATCAATTTGAAGTTGCTTTTTTTTATGCTCCTTGTTTTGTTGGGCGCTGAGTGGTTTTTCAGAAAATATTGGGGCATTTATTAACAGTTTCGAAAAATGCAATATTTCAATCAATTCAAATCCTATCAGGCATTTATTCTTCTCCTTGCCGGAATTGCCCTTACCTCGTGCAAAAGCAATTTTGCAGTTCTGACTATTGAAAATTCCCGACCATCGTACGAAGAACTTCCTGCAGATATCCAAAGCATTACACTGATGAACCGGAGTATGAACTCTCAGTTTGAAAATTATCGTGAAGACTCGCTGCAAGTGTATTTTTACCGGAAGGGCTTTCAGCTTTCAAAAATTATTCTGGATAGTGTTTCATCAGATACTACTATTCGCGCCTTGGCCGAATTATTATTTGAATCGGGCAGGTATGATGTCGTTGTTCCGCTTGAACGAAATTTACGTCGTGAATTTATTGAATCCGGAAACTATGGTTTCCTTTCTTCTATCGAACGGAATATATCAAAGGAATTATCCTATGAACAGCTTCCTGACACTTTAAATCCGTTTATCGTAAAAAAAATATGCAGTGACTTCAATACTGATGCTTTAATAGTACTGGAAAGATACTCAAATAAGGTAATGGCCGATTACAGCTATGAAAAAGTCGGTGTTAATGATTATCATTATGCTTCGGTTGATGTGAAATATGATGCCTTTTTCAGGATTTATAAACCAGGTAAAAAAACGCTGGTCAGGGAGATTGAACTGATTGATACCATTAACTGGGAGAGTTCAGATTATAACCAGGTCCGGCTTTTCAGCAAATTACCATCCATCAAACAGGCGCTGATTAATGCCGGAATAAAAATTGCCCTTGAAGTTGATGAGAAACTCTCTCCTACCTGGATTTCTGAAAAAAGGGGATACTTTCTTTTCAGCCCTAAAAATGACCGCGGCCAACAATTAATGAACGACAATAATTACGACGAAGCCTGTAAATACTGGACTGAAATGGCTCAGTCAACAAATAAAAAGAACAGAAGTAAAGCTGAATTTAACCTTGCCCTGATGAGTGAATTGAATGGTGACATTGACGGCGCATTGGTATGGGGCTTGAAATCTTTTAATTCATACTACAGGTATCAGACCGAGGCATACCTAAAAAAGCTAAAAGCGAGGAAGGAAATCCAACAAAAAAACCGATAATATGTCACCAAAGTCAGTATTGTTCCTGATTGTTTTGTTGTTGAGCTTTAGCTCCTGTGTGAGCTATAAAAAGCTTACCATTGAAATCGTTAAGCCTGCCGGATATCTGATTCCCCCGGAAATAAAAAAACTGGCTATCGTTTCGCGAAACCTGAAATACGAATCCGATACCTTGCAAAATTATCATGCAAGGAACAGTCACCTGGTAAAAGATAAAATACAGTTCAATCCTGACAGCCTGGCCCGAAAAACCTGCTTAGACAGCCTTGCCCGAAATTTGATGAAACAGAACCGGTTTGATAGTATCCTGACTTATCCTGTCAACTATTTTCCTTTGATTCGGGTAAAAAAAATTGGTCCTAACAAAGCCGACTGGTACAAAATAATCACTCAACAAACAAATGCAGATGGGCTGATCATTCTGGATATGTTTTCATGTTTTTACAGCAATTTGGATAATACAACTGCAAATGTTGTAACTTCAAATATCTGGTCGTTTTATGATGCGAAAAAGCAAAAAATAACTGATCGTTTTGTTCAGATTGACACCCTGTACTGGGACGGAACAGATGAAAGTGGCCTTAAAAAAATCAGGATACCGGCTAAAAAAGAAGCAATTACACTTGCTGCAGGGATTATCGGCGAAAACTATTCAAAACACATCCAGCCTTCCTGGACGATGGTTTACCGTGATATTATGGTGTGTAAGAATCCTGACTTAAATCTTGCCGAAAAACTGGCCCGGAAAAATAATTGGGAAGATGCCTCAGCTATCTGGCAAAAGTATGCAGATGGTAAAAATAAACGGAACCAGATAGTTGCCTTATACAATCTGGCCCTTGCCAGTGAAATGAATGGCGATGTTGATCAGGCCATTAAACTTACCGATCGGGCAGCTAAAGTCAGCACAGGCTTTTTTTGGTCACTCGAAAATGAGGCGGTCCGCAAATATTCGGCAGTACTTTACCAGCGAAAAACCGAACTTAAAAAGCTTAATACCCAATATGAGCTTCCATAGAAATACATTGCTGCTATTTGTTATCCTCTTTGGACTGACTTCTTGCATATTAACTGAACATATTAATGTGATGCAAGTAGAGGTAATGAAACCAGGCGTATTTATTTTTCCGGAAAATATTAAGAAAGTCGCTGTTTTCAAGCGTGATTCGTATAAATCTGATACTTGCCTGTTCAAATATCTTAATATTGACGAGATAGTAGCTGATTCAACCATCAAATCATCGGATTTGTCGAATCAATGTGTTGATGCACTTGCCGGTTATTTTGACAAAGAAGGCTATTTTCAGGATGTGAAAAATTACCGGGATACCTTAAATTCTGAATGGAATTCAAATTCCGCTATCTATTCTCCTGAAGAGCTGTACAGTAAATCAAATTCTGATATTTTAATTTTTCTTGACTTCTTTAGATTATATGACGTCCTGATCAGCAATTCATTGAACCATCTGCACACATCTGCCAGTTTATCATGGACCATTACAATCAGGAACGATACGGTAGCCTATATCTATAATCAGATTGACACCCTGAACTATGATGATTGGCAATTTAAAAATTTTAATCTTGAGAAAGATGGTTTTGAGAAAATTCTAATGGATGCTGCCAAATATCTTGGTGAATCGTTTGGAAAAAAAATAATTCCAAGTTGGATACCGGTTGAACGAATGTATTACAAATCGGGCAATCCGGATATGCTGAAAGCTGAACAATATGTCCTATCAAACGAATGGCTGAAGGCTGCCGAAAAATGGAAACCGGAAACCAAAAACAAAAACCCGAAGATAGTTGCCAAAGCGTGTTATAACATGGCATTATCCGCCGAAATGGAAGGAGAAATTGATGTTGCCATTGACTGGCTGGTCAAATCTTATTCGGCGCTACCGAAAAATAACCAGGAACACAAAGCCAATTGTCAGCGTTACATCAATGTGCTGGCCATGCGAAAAAAAGAGATTGAGCGGTTGGATAAACAGGTTCGGAAACCGGAAAATAAATAAACCATATAAACAGAAGCCTTTAGGATTCAGAGTGAATTGCCATGAATGAAATGTATGGTTATTCATAATCAATCCATTCAGGATTATTTATCCAGATTTCTATGTTTAATCCTTAGAAAGGGCTATTTTTGAAAAACGAACAAAAAGAAAACCAATATGACTCTCGCCGAAATACTTCGCGACTCGAATTACAAAATTACCCAGTTCGACCTTGTCCAGATACAGGAATTTGAAAAACGAATTGTTGCCCGACACGATAAAAAGGGAACTCCTGTCCCCTATATTACCTGTTTAGTCCGGAAAAAGGAAATTAAATTAGTTCCTGAAGAAGTCGTGCGCCAGTTGTTTCTGAGTGTGTTGATAAATGACTTCGGTTATCCGGCAGAGCGTATGGAACTGGAATACGCGGTATCGTTCGGACGAGAGAAAAAGCGAGCCGACATTGTGATTTTCGACAAACAGAAAACCACCACGCCTTACATTATGGTGGAGTTGAAAAAACCCAAACTAAAAGACGGAAAAGAACAACTCAAATCGTATTGCAATGCTACTGGCGCACCGATTGGCGTATGGAGCAATGGAGAATCCATCTCGTTTTACCACCGCAAAGATCCCAATTATTTCGAAGATATTCCTGGAATCCCCAAGGCATCCGAAAAACTATCCGACATTCTTTCGGAACGCTGGACAATCAAGGAACTTATCGAAAAAGACAAGCTGGTTACCGAGCGCAAATCATTGAAAGATTTGATTCTGGAAATGGAAGACGAAGTACTGGCCAACGCCGGGGTTGATGTGTTTGAGGAACTGTTTAAACTCATTTTCACCAAACTGTTCGACGAAATGGAATCGGGCCGCAATGCTACTCGCTTCCTCGAATTTCGTAATTATGGCGATACCGAAACCGAGCTAAAAGATAAAATACAGAACCTGTTCAACAAAGCCAAAAAGAAATGGGAAGGTGTATTTTCATCCGATTCCAAAATTGAACTGACCGCTTCGCACCTTTCTGTTTGTGTTTCGTCGTTGCAGGATGTGAAACTGTTTAATTCGAACCTCGATGTGGTTGACGAAGCCTTCGAATACCTGATCAATAAAAGCAGCAAAGGCGAAAAAGGACAGTATTTTACGCCGCGTTATGTGATTGATATGGCCGTAAAAATGCTTAACCCGAATGAGCATGAAACCATGATTGACACGGCAGCAGGAAGTTGCGGATTCCCTGTGCATACCATTTTCCATGTGTGGGAACAAATACTGAAACGCAAAGGGTTGAACAAAAGTCACCTGTTTACCCTTGAAGATAAACCTGTTGAATGTGTTGACTATGTTCAGGAAAAAGTGTTTGCCATTGATTTTGACGAAAAGGCCGTGCGTGTTGGCCGGACCCTGAACCTAATTGCAGGCGACGGACAAACCAATGTGCTGCACCTGAACACACTCGACTGGGAACGTTGGGACGATAAAACCAAAGACGAAGACTGGCTCGATATTTACAACGAAGGCTGGAAAAAGCTGAAACGCCTGCGCACCTCGAAAGACAGCAACCACGATTTTCAGTTTGATATTTTGATGGCCAATCCGCCATTTGCAGGCGACATTAAAGAAAGCCGGATATTGGCCAAATACGAACTGGGCAAAAATGCCGGGGGAAAATACCAAACCAAGGTTGGCCGCGACATTCTGTTTATTGAGCGTAACCTCGATTTCCTGAAAACGGGTGGACGAATGGCCATTGTGTTGCCGCAAGGCCGCTTTAACAACAGCAGCGACAAACAAATCCGCGAATTTATTGCCGAGCGCTGCCGCATTTTAGCCGTAGTGGGCTTGCACGGCAATGTTTTTAAACCACACACCGGAACCAAAACAAGTGTGCTGCTGGTGCAGAAATGGGAAGATAAATTATGCCCGAAACGGGAAGATTATCCCATCTTTTTTGCCACCATGCAGGAATCCAGCAAAGACAATAGTGGAGATAAAATTTATCTGCGGAAACGCGATAATCCCCGCTACCAGGTAAAACCGCAAGAACCGGTTTACGAGCAAGGCGAACTGGAATTAAACGACCCACAGGCTTTTTATGTAAGCACAGCCAAAGACCTCGACGAATATTTGCTCGACGATCACGGACACCTGATTGTAAAACACGACCTGTTTAACCACGATGACCAGACCCGCGACGGCATTGCTGAAGCTTTTGCCGAATTCGCCAAAAAAGAGCGCCTCAGTTTTTTTTAAGTAGCCCTTTCAACGAAGCAAAATATAAGGCATTGTTGGAAGGGCTGGAAGCGGCAGAAATTTACAAATCTAGAATTGGTTATGAAAATGACATTTTTAGATTTGATAGCCAATATTTCAAAAATGAATATCTTAAAGAAGATGTCAATCGGAAAAAGTATGAAAACAATTATCTCGGTCAAATCGCTTTCATCACTGACGGACAACATGGCTATCATGAAGTTGATGAAAATTCACCTATTAGACATTTAACTGCAAAAAATGCCAAGGGTTGGTTTGCTAATGATATTGATGCCGATAGAATTGCAAAATGGGTTGATGACAATAACAAACGCTCCTCTTTAGAAAAGGATGATTTGATTCTTTCAACTCGTGGAACTGTTGGACTTTGTGCAATCGTTGATTCAGATGTTTTACCTTCGAACATTGACCAAGATGTTGCGCGGATAAAGTTTGAAAATAAGAAGTTGTTGCCGACAGTTGCTTTGACTTATTTGAATTGCAAGGTTGGTCAAGATTGGCTTGAAAGAAATCAAACAGGAATGGTACAACAGGGAATTGCATTATGGAGAGTGAGAGAAATTCCAATGCCTATCTTCTCTGTTAAGTTTCAAAAAATTATTGATGGAATTATACGAGATTCCAAAAATCATAAAAACAATTCAAAAGAAGCATATTCCAATGCTGAAGCTCTTCTATTAGAAACCATCGGCTTAAAAGACTTTGAACCCAGCACCGACCCGGTAAATGTAAAAGGATTTAAAGATTCGTTTTTGATAACGGGTAGGTTGGATGCGGAGTATTACCAAAAGAAGTATGAAGATTATTTAGGGTTGATACGCAGTTATCCGAATGGCTGTGACGAATTACAAATTTCATGCAATCAGAAAGACTCTAATTTTACCCCTGAGGATAAAACAGAATACAAATACATCGAATTAGCCGACATCGGAAAATCGGGCGAAATAAAAGGTTGTACTACTGCACTTGGGATTGAATTACCTTCAAGGGCAAGAAGGAAGGTAAATACAAATGATGTTGTTATTTCATCAATCGAAGGTTCATTAGATAGTTGCGCATTGGTAACCGAAGAATACAATAATGCGTTTTGCTCAACAGGTTTTTATATTATCAACTCGAAAAAGATCAATTCTGAAACTCTTTTGGTTTTGTTCAAATCAGAGCCTATGCAGAAAATCCTAAAGCAAAGTTGTTCCGGAACAATTCTGACAGCAATAAATAAAAATGAGTTCCAAAAGATACCTGTTCCTTTGATTGATAAATCAATTCAAGAATCAATAAAAGACAAACTCACAGAAAGTTTCCAACTAAAAAAGCAATCGGAACAACTGTTAGAAACCGCCAAACGCGCGGTAGAACTGGCCATTGAGAAAGATGAAGAAGCAGCGTTACAATACATACAAAATGCCGACATTTAATGCCTGCGTATAGATGCCAGCGGCATCAAATGTTTAGTGTGCCGGGCATGCTGTTAATCTAAAGGGTGCAAGTCCTGAAGGAGCCGTAATGACCGGAATCCTATAGCC